>Ga0138256_10004824_pt1 | contig 14315 bp, 5 predicted proteins | sample KNB2016incub_MG_FD_105486 | JGI IMG/M metagenome (GOLD analysis project Ga0138256, IMG submission 105486) | Active sludge microbial communities from wastewater in Klosterneuburg, Austria - KNB2014incub_MG | ecosystem: Engineered > WWTP > Activated sludge > Unclassified | place: Austria...
GATCCGCGCGCTCGCCTGGCCACGCACCTACCTGGACTTCGAGACGATCGGCTTCGCGGTGCCGCGCTGGGCGGGCACGCGGCCGTACCAGCAGGTGCCGTTCCAGTGGGCCTGCGTGATCGAGCATAAGCGCGAACATGAAAGCGAGCACGAAAGCGGGGATGCAACGAGCGGCCGCTCGGAGCAGCGCGAGTTCCTCGACCTGTCGGGCGCGGACCCGAGCCGGCGCTGCGCCGAGGCGCTGGTGCGCGAGCTGCCGCGCGAGGGCGCGGTGATCGCCTACAACGCGCAGTTCGAGCGCGGCGTGATCGAGCGGCTGGCGAGCCAGTATCCCGATCTCGCGAAGCCGCTACGCAGCCTCGCGGCGCGGCTGTTCGACCTGCTGCCGGTGGTGCGCGCGCACTACTACCACCCGGACATGCGCGGCTCGCGCTCGATCAAGGCGGTGCTGCCGACGATCGGCGCGGGGCTGGATCACGCGGAGCTGGGGGAGGTGCAGGACGGGACGGGGGCGCAGGAGGCTTACCTGGAGGCGGTGAGCGAGGGGACGGGGGAGGAGAGGAAGAAGGAGTTGGAGGAGGGGTTGAGGAGGTATTGCGGGATGGATGTTGGGGGGATGGTGGAGTTGGCGGGGTTCTTGGGTTCGGCCTGCTGATGAAATTGACGCGAGGCTGTCGCTTGAGCTGCGAATGGCGGTCATTGGGTCTTTCCGGAGCGCAAAAAGACTTCATCGGATCGAAGCGCGCACCTATCATCGAGGCCGATGTCCACCACGACATGCCCATTCTGCCCGCCGCCCGCTGACCGACTCGTCGCGAGCAACGAGTTGGCCGTCGCGATCCGCGACGGCTATCCGGTGTCGCCGGGCCATACGCTCGTGATTCCAAAGCGACACGTGGCGTCGTTAGCCGAAATTACAGAGGACGAGGTCGAGGCGATGTGGTCGCTGCTTGCCGGGGCTCGAGCGAAGCTCGACGCCGAGCTGAAGCCTGATGGATACAACGTGGGGGTAAACGACGGCCGTGCTGCCGGGCAGACCGTGATGCACCTGCACGTGCACTTGATCCCGCGCTTCGACGGCGACCGCCCCGATCCGAGGGGCGGGGTGCGGTGGGTGATTCCGGACAAAGCGGACTACTGGTCGGAGAGAGACTGATCCGTGAGCCGGCCATTGCCGATGAGATCCGACCCGACTCCGAGGAGTCGCCATGCCGATGCATGACGGTCTGTACGACCTGCTGATAACGGAGCGGGTCGCGCGTCAACTGGACGAGGCCACAGCTGATGTTCGTGAGCCGGCCGGCGAAGCCGCTGAAATGCTGGCGCATCTTGTCGCCCGTCAATTGGGTGCGATTATCGAGGATATGACCGGCGACGAGGCCGATCGGGTGCGCCGGCAACTCGAATTGGTCAATGCACTCTTGGTGGCTCTGCGCCAACGTCTAGCGGTCGACGAAGATGCCGGCCAGTCGGCTGAGATCGTTGACTTGGTGGCGTCGCCGTTGCGGGCGCTCAGGGCGGTCACGTCGAACCGGCAGTTCCCTGTATCGCCAGAAATTGGCTTGGCAGCCCCGTGGCTCTTCACTGCCGGGAAGGGGTCGCCCTCACTGCTACAGGAAATCCGTCGGGAGTTGGCGTCTGCGGACCAAGTGGATGTTCTCGTCAGCTTCATCACTGTATCCGGCGTGCGCAAGCTTCGGGACGTACTCCAGCAAATTACGGCCGTGGGCGCTAACGGGCAGCCCATCGTCCGACTCCGCGTGCTGACGACAACATACACAGGCGCAACTGAGGCGCGCGCGGTAGATGAACTTGCGCGGCTGCCAGGTTGCGAGGTCCGTGTCTCACTAGACGGTCGTCGCACTCGTCTGCACGCGAAGGCTTGGATATTTCAGCGACGGACCGGGTTCGGTTCGGCATACGTGGGCAGCGCCAACCTCTCGGGCGCCGCATTGACGGGGGGCTTGGAATGGACCGTCAAGCTGTCGCAGCGATCTCAAGAGACACTGTTCACGCGAGCAGTCGCGCACTTCGAAACTTTGTGGGCTGATAGCGAATTTGAGCGCTATGACCCGGACAATCCGGACCACCGACAGGCGTTGGAGACGGCGCTCGGGCGCGCGTCATTTAGCGGAGATGCCTCTCCGGCAATCAGCTTCTTCGACCTTCGGCCCAAGATCTACCAGCAGGATATGCTGGAACAGCTAGCCACCGAGCGCGCACACGGACGGGCGCGGAACCTGCTGGTGGCCGCTACGGGAACGGGGAAGACTGTCGTCGCGGCATTCGACTACCGGAACACCTGCCACAACTTGGGTGGTCGACCCCGTCTTCTATTCGTTGCGCACCGAGAGGAGATACTGCGCCAGGCACTGCGCGCATATCGCGAGGTTCTGCGCGATCCCGAATTCGGAGAACTTCTTGCGGGCGGACAGGAGCCGCAACGGTGTGATCACCTGTTCGCGACGATCGACAGTGTGACCAGTCGTGACTTGGTTGCGACAGTCGGCGTCGACTATTGGCATACGGTAGTCGTTGATGAATGCCATCGTCTCGCCGCCGAACGCTTTGACTCCTTCGTCAGCGCAGTGCGCCCGACGTTGCTGCTGGGCCTAACTGCCACGCCGGAGCGCAGCGACGGTCAACCGATCAGCCACTACTTCGATTCTCGCCCCGACGGCAGTCCGGCCATCGAGTTGCGCCTGTGGCACGCACTAGACCTGCAACTGCTCGCGCCGTTTGAGTACTTCGGCTGCGATGACAACACAGATTTCTCTGAGGTGCCCTGGGACCGTCCCGGGGAGCGGGAGGCAGTCGACAATCTCGTCACCGGCAACGATGTACGCGCCAGGCTGGTGGTAGGCGAATGGCGTCGGCTGGCAGCCGACGCGCGGCGCTCCCGTGCTCTCGTCTTCTGTGTGTCAGTTGCACATGCAGAGTTCATGACGAGGACGCTGAACCGAGAAGGCTTGCCCGCGGCCTGCGTGGTCGGCACAACCCCGGCAGAGGAGCGGCGGCGAGCGCCGCAGCGTCTAGCGAGTGGCGAGTTGTGTGCCCTGGTGACGGTCGACTTGTATAACGAAGGGATCGATCTGCCGGCGGTGGACACCCTACTCCTGCTGCGGCCGACACAGAGCCCCGTTCTGTTCCAACAGCAGATCGGGCGAGGACTGCGCCTGGCGCCAGGCAAGGAAAGCTGCCTAATCCTCGACTTTGTGGGCCAGCACCGCGCGGACTTCCGATTTGACCGGCTACTTTCGAGTCTGACCGGTCTGTCTAGGCGCGAGTTGACCGCTGGTGTCGAGAGCGGGTTTGGCAGCTTGCCGCCTGGGTGCCATATCCATCTGCAGCGGCAGACCCGCGAGCAGGTACTGCGCGGGCTGCGCGCCTTAACGTCGAACAACTGGCGCCGCTTGCGTGTTGAGTTGCAGGCTTACGCCGCTCTGCGCGGTCGCGTGGGCATCCGCCTCGCGGACTTCCTCAGGGATCAGGCATTGGACTTGAACGATGTGTACCGCTCAGGTACGGGTCAGGCCCGAAGCGGATGGACCGTCTTGAAGCGGGATGCAGGGCTTATCGTCTCAGAGGCCGGTCCGGAGGAAGCCTATTTCAGTCGTCGCTTTGCGGAGCTGTTGCATGTCGACGACCCGGTTCGGCTCGACGTGTTGGCCGCGGTGGGTTCGGCGAGCGGCGGGCACCACGCAGTCGAGAGCCGGATCGATCCCGTGGCGATACAAATGCTTGCCTACCAGATCGATGGGCGCTACGAACAGGTGGCAGGGCCGGAAGCCTTTGTGCACCGGCTCGCGCAGCACCCAGCGATTGGCGAGGAGCTCCGGGAACTCGCGGATCTACTGCAGGCGCGCAGCACCCTGGGGGTCGAGCGGCTACCTGGGATGGAAGACGTCCCCTTGTGCCTGCACGCGGCGTATGGCGTGCGCGAAATCCTCACGGCCGTGGGCTGGCTGACGGCAACTCGCCGCGCCCCGTTCCAGGCGGGTGTGTTGCCAATGGCTAGCCGGAAGACGGAGCTGCTGTTCGTCACGCTCGACAAGAGTGAGGGCTACCACGAGCGCATCGCGTATCACGACTACGCGATCAGCGTCGACCGTTTTTACTGGCAGACCCAGAATAGCGCTGGCCCGGATACGCCGGCCGGCAAGCGCTACCTCGAACATGCCGGCGGCGGCTGGCAATTTCAGCTATTCGTCAGGCCGCGCAAGGGCGATGCGTATCGGGCTTGCGGCCCAGTAGCTCTGGAGTCGGCCGAAGGTGATCGGCCAATGTCAATCGTCTGGAGGCTGCTAAGGCCGCTACCCGCTCGGCTCTTCCGTGAGTTCAGCGTGTTGAGGGGGGTGTAAAGGGCTTTCTGTCCCTCCTACACCCCTTCGAGTCGAGCAAAAATCCAAAGGAATGCGCGAACTCGATGAAGTACGAGAAGCTCGTCCGAGACCGAATTCCGGCGCTGATGGCCTGCGATGGCCGCACAGCCGATTATCGGACGGCGTCACCGGCCGAGCGGGACACCTTCCTGTTGAGAAAGCTGTTCGAGGAATGCCGAGAGATCATCGATGCTGTTCGTTCGGGGGATCCACACGCACTTCGTGAGGAACTCGCCGATGTCTTAGAGGTAATCGAGATCATCGGCCTGATGCACGGGGTCGATGCGCAGTCGGTGCGCAACGCGGCGGAAACCAAGCGGGCCGCACGTGGCGGGTTCCGGGCGCAGCAAATACTTGGTGTTGGAGCTGACCGCTCCGGCAGGCTCTACTGCGGTGGCAGCGACGAATTCCTTCACGCGATCAAGAGAGAACTGGCCCGCTGCGCGCGGGCTAGCGTCGCTGTCGCATTCACGATGCGAAGTGGCGTCGACCTTCTCGAGGGGGCAATACGCTCGGCCATACAGCGGGGCGCCGGTTTCCGGCTGCTGACGACGGACTATCTTGGCGTCACGGAACCCGAGGCTTTGAGTCGACTGCTATCCGCCGTGACTCCCGACCAAGTTCGCCTATACCAGACGGGTCGAACTGCCTTCCACCCTAAGGTCTGGATCTTCGAGTATCCGGACGGCAGTGGGCGGGCTTTCTTGGGCTCGTCCAATTTGTCTCGAAGCGCATTGCTGACCGGGATCGAGTGGAACTGGGCTGCGCTCGATGTCGATCTGACAAACGGACTTGCCGAGCTGCTCAACGAGTTCGACGCTTTGTATAGCGATCAGCGATCGAAGCCGATCAATGAGGCCCTGATCGATGCATACGTCGAACGTCGCCGCGTGTTGTCGACACAGGGCGCACCGACCGTGTCCCCGGAGGTCGACACGACGGTGGAGCCGAACCCGGCTCAACGGGCCGCTCTAATCGAGCTCGACCGTTTGCGAGCCGATGGAGGGTCGCGCGCGCTCGTGATCGCGGCCACGGGCGTCGGAAAGACCTACCTCGCCGCCCTTGATTCACTCGCTTCGAAGACGGTGCTGTTTGTTGCGCATCGTGAGGAACTGCTCGTTCAGGCTGAGCGCGCGTTTCATGCCGTCAGGCCAGATCTCGACACCGGCTTTGCTGTCGGGGGGCAGTTTAACGTTCAGGCGCCGCTTGTATTTGGATCAGTGCAGACGCTCGCTCGCCCCGAAGCGCTCGCAATGCTGCCAGCCGATCAGTTCGACTACGTCGTGATCGACGAGTTTCATCACGCTGCCGCTGATTCCTACCAGTCGCTTCTCGCGCACTTTCGTCCGAAATTCCTGCTCGGCCTGACTGCGACGCCGTATCGTTCCGACAATCGCGATCTAGTCGGCCTGTGCGATGGGAATATTGCGTACCGGGTCGGACTGTTCGAGGCCATCTCATTCGGATGGTTGGTGCCATTCAGATACTGGGGGATCGCCGACGTTGTGACGTACGCACCGGACATGCTAAATGCGAGCCAAAGCGGATACGACACGACGAACCTGACCCTGGCCTACAACACGACTGAACGCGCCGAGAAAGCGCTGGCGAAATTTCGCGATCACGCTTCGTCGGCGGCGCTTGGATTCTGTGTGTCGATCGAGAACGCGGAATTCATGGCCACGCATTTCTCGAGAGCAGGCGTCCCTTCGCTAGCGGTGCATTCCGGACCGGATAGCGTAGATCGTGCCGCAGCGATCGAGCAGCTTAAGACCGGAGTCCTCAGGGTGCTGTTTACGGTCGACCTTTTCAATGAAGGTGTCGATATTCCCTGCGTCGACCTGGTCATGTTCCTGCGCCCGACTGAGTCGATGACAGTGTTCCTGCAGCAACTCGGGCGCGGTCTTCGTCTCAACGGTAGCAGTAAGTCTTATCTGACGGTCCTCGACTTCATTGGCAACTATCGCAAGGTTCATTACAAGCTGCCATTCCTGGCGGGCCTCGAGGACGATTCTCCGGCAGCGCAGCGCCGCGCACTGCAGTTGCTCTCAGGTGGTGGAGTGAACGAGGCGCTACCACAGGGTGTCCAGGTTGAATTGGAACCGGTGTCGCTCGAGGCGCTACGGGCTAGCCTGCAGCAAGCAGGAACCATGCAGGACCAACTGGGTCAAGCGTTCTCAACCCTTAGCGAGATGCTTGGCAGGCGTCCTACGCTTCTGGAAGTTGATCGGAGAGGAAGGTTCTCGGCGGCTCAGTATCGACGAACTCTTGGCAGTTGGTACCTGGCACTCCAAGCCTTCTCCGCGCTGCTGCCCGAAGAGCGCGAGCTGGAGAGAGAGGTCGGCGACTTCTTGCGAGAGGTGGAGACGACTCCGATGACGAAGTCATACAAAATGGTTGTCCTTCGAGCGATGCTTGGGCATGGAGGTATGGCGGTGCCGTTGCCCCTCGCCGTGATCAACGTTGTGTTTCGCGAGTTCTTTGCGCGAGATGCGAACAAGGGGGACATCCTCGGGACGCTTGTCGAAGATGTCGACGCTGTGTCCGACGCGGTGCTCAATCGCTACATCCTGGATAGCCCGATAAACGCGTGGATCGGCGGAAACACTGGCGTGCCGAGCAGATGGTTCCGATTTGACACGGACATCAACGTTTTCGAGTACATCGGTCCGAAACCAGGGAACCAAGGTCTGTTCGATTCCGCAATGCGCGAGCGGGTCGAGTGGCGGCTGGCCGCCTACTTTGACCGTCAGGAGCGTGCCGAGTCAGTCTTCAACGTGATTCCTCACGGAAGCGCAGGGGATCGCGTTTGTATCATGCTCGGCCACGGCCCGAGGTCAGGTCCTGCTGACATTCCGAGAGAGAGCGGCTGGAAACTGGTCCGTATCAATGGCCGGTACCTGTATGCGAAATTCGCGAAGATTGCGATCAATGTTTTGAAGGAGCAACCCCGCGAGGATGCGACCGTGCAGAACGTGTTGACCACTGAGCTCGAGAAATTGCTTGGTGGCAACTTGATCAAGTTTGAACAACGGCACCGTGTACGAATCGTTCGACTACCTCAGGAGGATGCGTGGTCGATTGACCGTACGTAAACGGATTGAGCACAGGTTGGGCGGTCAATCTTGCAGCGGCGCGCCTTTGCGGCCCCGCAATCGGAAATCCTGGAGGGTCCAAGAAGAGAATTCCTCTGATCTCTTAACTCCTGAAGGGCCGCAACTTAGCGGGGCAGGCCGTCGCAAATGGTCTGACATCCCGCCTCCTTCAACGGCTATCGATCGCGGCGCCCGACCGTCCGGATTACGGCGGTGCAAGCCCATTCAGCGGAGAGTCGACAGTAGAGTCGCCGCCGAGGCTCGAAAACAGGCCTTTCGGCCGGTGAACCACGACGTTCGATACAGCTACCGACTAAACGTAGCGATAGGGATGCGCGATCCCCAAGCCCACGCCGGAGCGCATTCGCGGTCATACCGGAACCTCGACCCACACGTGCATCGCGCCACGTGTTCACGCTACGATGCAGGACAATCTGCCCACGATCGAGGAGGCGCCAAGCGCCGCATCGCACGGCCGTCTGGACGGCTTGGCGTGCCTGTCGATCGACGTCGAGACCGACCCCGCTTCTGACAATCGCATCTTCAAACTGGGCGCGGTGCGTTCGGACTCCGATGCAGCCCTGAGTCTCGACACCGGGCGAACACCGAGAGCGAAGGTCGTCGATCGGCTGAACGAGTTCGCTCAAGGCGCCCAGTTGATCGTCGGTCACAACGTCCGGCGCCACGACCTTCCCGCTCTTGGTGCCCAATTCGCAGGCCTCGGCTGCCTGCGCCTGCCCGTCATCGACACTCTCGAACTCTCGCCGCTCGCTTTCCCGCGCAACCCCTATCACCGGCTGGTCAAGGGCTACAAGCTGGTCTCGGACAGCCGCAACGACCCGCTGGGAGATGCCCGTCTTGCGCTCGACCTGCTCGCCGACGAGATCGAAGCGTTTGCCGCGATGCAGGCCTCCGACCCATCGTGGATTTGTGTGCTGCATTTTCTCCTGCGCGACGACCCGGCCCTCGACCACATCCTCGAGCGGTTGCGCGGTCAGCCGTCGCCGGATCCACCGCAGGCGCGGGCTGCGGTACGAAGCGGGTTCACCGAACTGGTCTGCCGCGCTCGTCTCGAGGAGCTCCTGCGCGTCGATCTCGGCGGCGACACGGAGCACCGCTGGGCCATCGCCTACGGTCTCGCTTGGCTGCGCGTTTCCGGCGGCAACTCCGTTCTCCCGCCGTGGGTCTACGCCACCTTGCCCAAGGTGCCGGCGCTCATCCAGGAATTGCGCGAGATCGACTGCGGCCGGCCGGAGTGCCGCTATTGCAGCCATCAGCACGACCCGGAGTCGCTGCTTCTGCAGAATTTCCAGCTACCGAGCTTCCGTGCACACCCGGCGAACCGCGCCGGCAGCTCGTTGCAGCGCGATATCGTCGAGGCAGGGCTGAAGCGGCGCAGCCTTTTGGCCATTCTCCCGACCGGAGGCGGCAAGTCCATCTGCTACCAGCTGCCAGCGCTCGCGCACTATTGGCGCAGCGGCAAGCTCACGGTCATCGTCTCGCCGCTCCAGTCCCTGATGAAGGACCAAGTCGACAACCTGGTGGCTCGGGGCGTGCAGTGCGCGGTCACCATCAACGGACTGCTAACTGCGCCGGAGCGAACTGCCGCGCTGGACAAAATCCGGCTAGGCGACGCGGGCATCGTGCTGGTTTCTCCGGAGCAGTTCCGAAACAGGCGCTTCGTGGATGCGATCCGCCTGCGCCAGATCGCAACCTGGGTGTTCGACGAAGCGCACTGCCTCTCGAAGTGGGGTCACGACTTCCGAACCGACTACCTCTATGTTGCGCGCTTCATCAGGGAAAGCTCCTCTGCGCAGGGCGCGCCTGTCGCGTGCTTCACGGCGACCGCGAAGCCTGACGTGATCGACGACCTGCTCGACCACTTCAAGGCGGAGCTCGGCCTCGAGCTGGAACTCTTCGACGGTGGTCACGAGCGCAGCAACCTCGAATATGTCGTGGTGCCGGTCGATCAGGCCGAGAAGGCGCAGAGGATCGTGGAACTGCTCGCCCGCGAACTGCGGCACGGCGGCGCGGCGGTGGTGTTCTGTTCGAAACGAAAGAACACCGAGCTATATGCGGAGCTGATCGCGAAGTCGCGCCTGCGCTGCGCGCATTTCCATGGCGGACTGCTCCCCAACCGCAAGAAGGAGATCCAGCAGGCCTTCCTCGACGGGGAGCTCGACGTGATCGCGGCCACAAATGCGTTCGGCATGGGTGTCGACAAGCCCGACATCCGAGTCGTGATCCACGCGGACATCCCTGGCTCGCTAGAGAGCTATCTGCAGGAGGCTGGACGCGCCGGGCGTGACGGTAAGCCCGCGAAGTGCGTCCTGCTCTTCGACGAGGAGGACGTCGAGGCCCAGTTCCGGCTCTCCGCTGGCTCGCAGCTGAACCACCGCGACTTCGTCGGCCTGCTCAAGGGGATGCGCCGCCGCGTGCGGCGCTTTCGCAGTCCGGAGATCGTCGTGTCCGCCAAGGAGCTGCTCGCCGAATCGGAGGGCGTCGACATCGAGCTCGAGGCCTCCGACGCGGGTACGAAGGTCGCCACGGCCGTGGCTTGGCTCGAGCGCAGCGGGTTCCTGAGGCGCAACGAGAACCGGAGTCGTGTCTTTCCGACGAGCCTTCGCATGGCCTCGCTCGAGGAGGCGCACGGGCGAATCCGGGCGGCCAGCCTTAAGCGCGAGGACACGGAGCGATACGAAGCGGTAGCCACCGCGCTCTACCGGAATCCGTCGCCAGAGGGACTGAGTACGGATGATCTGCTGCTGGAGGCGGGGATCGAGCCGGAGGACTGCTTCCGGATCCTTCACGGGCTCGAGCAGCTGGGTATCCTCGCCAACGACCTGGGGTTGACCGCCGCGGTCACGAAGGGTGTAAACGGCGCGTCTGACAAGGCCCTGGAACGACTCGACCGGCTCGAGCGCGAGCTCCTCCAGCTGATGACCGAGCTCGCGCCGGATGCCGACACCGACGGCACGCCCCAGACGCTGAGCATCCGTCCGATGTGCTCGGAGTTGCGGCGTCGAATGAAGCTGGCAGAGGGTGATCCGACAGTCAATCCGGCGCAACTGCACAAGTGCATCCGATCGCTCACCGAGAACTTTGGCTCGGGCGCCGAGCGGCGAAGCGCGATGCAGATTCGCAGAGTGGGGGCGGACAGTCTGCGCGTGGTCCTGCACCGGCCATGGCAGAGCATTCGCGAGATCTGCGAACGCCGGCGGGCCGTCGCGCGGGTGGTGCTGACCTCCTTGTTGGCCAAGGTTCCGGCCGGCGTCAAGCAGGCGGACTACATCGTCGAATGCCGCGCCAAGGAGTTGCTGGACGCGATCGATGTCGATCTGGAACTGCGAAGCACGATCCGAGAACCGGCGACGGCCCTAGAGCACGCGCTGCTGTATCTGCACGAGACCGGCGTCATCCAGCTTGATAAGGGTCGCGCAATCTTCCGCGCCGCGATGACGATCGAGATGACGGGCGACGGTTCGAAGCGGCGATTTCTGAAGGAGGATTTCGCGCCTCTTCAGGAGCACTATCGCGAGCGCACGTTCCAGACTCACGTGATGCACGAGTACGCGAAACTCGGCGCGAGCAGGATCGCCGGCGCGCTCGCGCTGGTGGCCGCGTACTTCTCTTGGCCGCGCAAGCGGTTGGTCAAGGAGTACTTCAAGGGTCGGACCGAGTTGCTCGAACTCGCGACCACCGACGACTCTTACCGGCGCATCGTGGATGCGCTACGGCACCCGGTCCAGGAAGAACTTGTGAAGAAGCCGGACCGCGGCAACCATCTGATTCTTGCTGGCCCGGGCTCGGGCAAGACACGGGTGCTCGTCCACCGGATCGCCTACTTGCTCCGCGTGCGCCGGATTCCACCGACCAGGATCATCGCGTTGACCTTCAACCGCGGCGCAGCCGCCGAGCTGCGGCGCCGGCTGCACGCACTGGTGGGTGACGATGCGCGCGGGGTCGCGGTGATGACTTATCACGCGATGGCGCTGCGCCTCACCGGCACGAGCCTCGCAGGAGCGGAAATCCAGGGGCGGATGATCGACTTCGACAAGTTGATCGCCGACGCGGTCGATCTTCTCGAAGGGCGCACCGAAGCCTATGCCGACGCGGACGAGGCGCGCGATCGACTGTTGCAGGGCTACGAGTACATTTTCGTGGACGAGTATCAGGACATCAACCGCGCGCAGTACGCGCTGGTGAGCGCGCTCGCGGGCCGCCGCCTGCCGGACGCAGACGGGCGATTGAGCATCATGGCCGTCGGCGACGACGACCAGAACATCTACGCGTTCAATGGTGCAAGTGTCGCCTTCATCCGGCGGTTTCGGGCGGACTACGAGGCGGAGGTCACCTACCTGGTCGAGAATTTCCGCTCCACGCAACACGTCATTACGGCTTCCAACCATGTGATCCAGGCGGCGCGGGATCGGATGAAGGTCGACCACCCCATACGGATCGACGCCCGGCGCGCCGACCAGCCGGCGGGAGGGCGCTGGAGCGTCCTCGATTCGGAGCATTGGGGCCGCGTCCGGCTGATCGAGGCGCCAGGAAACGCGAACCTCCAGGCGCAGCTGGTTGCGGACGAGGTGAAGCGCATCCGCCGCCTGTCTCCTGATACCGCGCTCGGCGACATCGCTGTGCTGGCCCGCACGCATGAGACGCTCGAACCAGTGCGCGCGATGTGCGAGGCCGACAGCATTCGCTACGCGATCGTGACGCCTGCGGAGGGGGGCGGCGCGATCTCGCTGATGCAGTCGCGCGAGGGGCGAAGAACGATCGATGCGGTACTTGGCTACAGGCAGCCTTTGCTGTCGACCGCCGCGCTTGCCCGGTGGCTTCGGCGGCGACTGCGCGCGGAACCGGCGAATCCGGCATGGCAGGAACTGTGTATCGCCGCTGACGACCTTCTCCGCGAGTCACCTGATCTGTCCATGCCCGCGCGCGAGATCGCCGATTGGCTTTACGAATGCTCTGGTACCGCGCGCCGGGAGGGTCTATCCGATGCTGTCCGACTGATGACCGCGCATCGCGCGAAGGGGCTCGAGTTCAAGCACGTGATCGTGATGGACTGCGGCGACTGGAACGGATCGAACGAGGAACGCCGGCTTCTCTACGTAGCCATGACTAGGGCGAGGGAGACGCTGACACTTTTCCGGGCCGACTCGGCGCCCGGCGGTCTGCTCTCCGATCTGGAGGCTGCGGAGAGTGTGGTCGCGATCCGCCCGGAGGTCCGGCCGAGCTTCAGGCCTGAGCTGGACGTTCGGTACCGCGCGCTCGGCCCCGCGGAGGTGGACATCGGTTTTGCCGGCAGGTTTCCGGGCCACCATCGTTTGCATCGGGACATCGCCCGGATCGTACCGGGCGACGTGGTGGAGCTCCGGGGACGTGAACTCGTGGCAACGGACGGTCAGGTCGTCGGCAGGCTCGCGAAGGGCACGCTCGTGCCCAGCGGCAAGTACCCAGCCAAGGTGACGGCAGTGATAGTACGCACGCGCGAGCAGACACCCGCGCAGTATCTCGATGGGGTCCGGACGGGTCGCTGGGAAGTAGTTCTGCCGGAGATTATCGATACGTCTCAGCTTGCCTCGCTAGCGTAGGGGCACTGAAGGCGCCCCCCGTTTGGACAGGCCTGGCCCTGCGACGGTTGTTCCGAGACGGGACAATGATGGTGCGCGCACTCGACCCCGGTTTCATAATCCCTCCACGCCGGAACCCGTACTTCGCCCACTACGGGCAGTGCCCGGCTTGACGCCAGGAATACCGACGTGACGGACTCGAAATCGACCCCTCCACCCTCGGCCGCCTACACCGCGCTAGACGCCCGCAGCTTCCGCGCGAGCGTCCTCACCCGCGGCCCTTGGGACCCCGGCCACCAGCACGCCGGCCCGCCCATCGCCCTGGTCTGCCGCGCCGTCGAGCAAGCCGCCCACGAGCACGGCCTCACGCACATCGCCCGCCTCACCGCCAACCTCCTGCGCCCCGTCCCGATCGGCGACCTGATCGTCGAAGTCATGACCGACTACGTCGGCCGAAACGCCGGGCACTTCTCCGCCCACCTGATGGCGGGCAACAAGGACGTGGCCCGCTTTACCGCCCTCGCACAGCGCGAGTCGCCGGTCGAACTGCCGGCGGAGCTTCCCGGCCATCCGCTGCCGGCCGCGCCGCTCGCGCCCGAGGCGTCGCCGGCAGCAAACTTCCCCTTCGCCGGCCGAGCGGTCGGCTACGCCGACCTGGTGGAGACGCGGATCGCGCGTGGCGAGTTCTGGCGGGGCCCCTGCGCAGTCTGGTTCCGCCTGCGCCATCCGCTGCTGGAGGGCGAGGTGCCGAGCCCCTACCAGCGGGTCGCGGTCGCCGCCGACTCGGGCAACGGCATCAGCGCCGTGCTCGACTACCAGCGCTACAGCTTCGTGAACTTCGATCTCACGATCAACCTGCTGCGTCGACCTGTCGGCGAGTGGATCTGCCTCGATGCCCGGACAGCCTTGGGCGCCGACGGCGGAGGTCTCGCCGAATCGGCGCTCTACGACGCGCACGGCCTGATCGGGCGTGCGACACAGAGCTTGGCGGTGCGCTCCCGGGCATCCTGAACCAGTCCATTCCCTGGCTTCAGCGCGAGTGCCGCGAGCTCGAAGTGCGCGACGTCGGCGCTCGCGAATACACGGCGATCCTGGAGTACGAGCTGCCTCGCGATTCGCGCCGACCCGATGTCATCGTGCTGGAGCGCGGCTGCGTCGCGGTGCTCGAGCTGAAGGGCGCCCTTCACGCTTCCCAGGCGGCGATCGACCAGGCCATGGGCTACGCCCGCGACTTGCGCGCCTACCATGCGGCCTGCGCC
>Ga0138256_10004826_pt1 | contig 14304 bp, 12 predicted proteins | sample KNB2016incub_MG_FD_105486 | JGI IMG/M metagenome (GOLD analysis project Ga0138256, IMG submission 105486) | Active sludge microbial communities from wastewater in Klosterneuburg, Austria - KNB2014incub_MG | ecosystem: Engineered > WWTP > Activated sludge > Unclassified | place: Austria...
ATGTAGGGAAAGATTGCTTTCTCGTCTTCCCTGATTGAAGAAGATGTGTTATCAAGTTGTGACAGATAAAATTGGATTAATTCATTTCTCTCGCTGGTACTTAGCTCCAGTCGGGCCTGATAGATCAGCGAGATGGCATCATAGATTCCGGGCCCTTGTCTTCCACCCTGGTAATCGATAAACCCATATCTACCACCGGAATAGATTATATTCCTACTCTGGAAGTCACGATACATGAAGGTAGGATGAGGGTAAGAACCGATTTTATGGGCGATTGATTCCATTGCGGAAAGCAAATTACTTTCATCGTAGGGTATTGAAAAGGCATCAAGGAAATAAGTCTTGAAATAATCGAAATCACCCATTGCACCCTGGATATCATAAGATTCAGCAGGAAAACATTTTGAATAATCAATCAGGGAATGTGCACTCCGCTGGAAATTAACCAACTCCACAATGACTTTCCTGAGCTGCAATGCTCTTTCATGCTCATTGTCCTGGAGCGTATTGAGAAATTGGAATAAATCTGCAGTGCCCAGATCTGACTGGATATAGCACATTCTATCCTTGCTAATTGCCAGAATCTCAGGGACATTCAGCCCTGCTTTAGCAAAAGTCTCACTCAAATAAAGAAAGGCTTCATTCTCTTCCTTTACATTTCCATAAGTGCCTATATAAGTGGATCCGTATAGAAACAAACGAGCATTGATACGTGGACTTCCTGCCGCTTGCAGTGTTGATACCCGTTCCGGAGCGAGCTTGAAATGTTTTTCGAAGAGTGATTTAATTTCATTGAGCTCATTCATCTTCTGGCAGGCTAAATTCATTGAGTATTTGCCAGATTTTATCTTTCAGTATGTCTATGCCTGTGCCACTGACGGCAGAAATGAAGACATGATCAATATCAGTGGGCAAGTCTTTTGAGAGCATCTTCTTTAGTTCTGCATCGATCAGATCTGACTTTGTAATTGCTAAAAGCCGCGGTTTATCAATAAGCTCAGGATTATACAGGCTCACTTCCCGAAGCAGAATATTAAACTCTTCTTTTATACTTTCAGTATCGCAGGGAACCATAAATAACAGTAGTGAATTCCTTTCGATGTGCCTGAGGAAGCGCAGTCCCAGACCTTTTCCGAGGTGTGCATCTTCTATGATGCCCGGTATATCGGCCATCACGAATGATTTTCCATCCCGATAGCTTACTATGCCGAGATTAGGTGTAAGTGTAGTAAAAGGATAACCGGCTATCTTGGGTTTTGCCGCAGAAACAGCAGCTAATAAGGTAGATTTACCGGCATTGGGGAAGCCAACTAACCCGACATCCGCGAGAAGTTTGAGCTCGAGAATTTTCCATTCTTCTTTTCCAGGTTCACCGGGTTGAGCGAAACGAGGTGTCTGTCTCGAAGCAGTAGCAAAATTAGAATTGCCGAGGCCGCCTCTGCCACCCTGAACTAAAATTCTTTTTTCACCATGTGAAGTGATTTCAAATTCTGTCTGGCCGCTTTCTGCGTCTTTGGCGACAGTGCCCAGTGGAACATCCAGGATAATATCTTTACCACTTTTACCAGTACGATTATTTTCTGAACCATTTTGTCCATCCGGTGCGATGACATGTTTGCGGTACTTGAGCGGCAGTAAGGTCCATGTATTGCGATTGCCACGCAGTATTATGTCTCCACCCCGACCACCATCACCACCATCCGGGCCTCCTTTTAGTGTCCGTTTGTCCCGGTGAAAATGTTGTGAGCCTGCGCCACCCTTGCCACTACGGCAACAAATCCTTACGTGATCGATGAAATTTTGGTTAGACATAGGCTGTTAAATTGTAAAATATTTGACGGATACTAAAGGACAAATGAAAATGAAACTACTCAGGATGTACCTTTCCGGCGCTTTATTTCATCTCTGATCTGTGCCGCTTTTTCATAGTTCTCCTCATTCAATGCCTCCTCCAGCATCTGCCCAAGCGTATCTAATGAGTGACCTACAAAGCCCTCATCAGATTTTTCGACTATTTCCTGATCATCCGGTTCATCCAGTGCTACGCCGGCTGCTTCCAGTATAAAGTCATAGGTATAAATCGGGCACTGACAGCGAACAGCCATAGCCAGTGCATCCGAAGTGCGGCTGTCAATCTCTACTTTTTCTCCATTTTGAACACAAATGAGTTGGGCATAGAAAATACCTTCAACTAAATCAGAGATTACAATGCTGTGCAATGAAATATTAAAAGCATCCAAGGTACTTTTAAACAAGTCGTGTGTCAATGGCCTGTTCGTATTCATCCGCTCGAGTGTAATCGCAATTGCCTGCGCTTCGAATCCACCGATCACTATAGGTAATCGTCGTGTGCCCTCCACTTCTCCCAGTATCACTGCATAGTTGTTTGACTGACTCATGCTGTGTGAGAGTGCAACTATCTGTAATTCTATTTTTTGTACTGAGGCCAATGGATGTATTAATTGATTATTTTATCAGAGATTACCCGCCTTTAATTTCCTGACTGCTTCTGTCATCTTTGGGACTATTTCAAATAAGTCGCCTACAATACCATAATCTGCAGCTTTAAAAAATGGAGCTTCCGGATCTTTATTAATTACTACGATGGTCTTACTGTTATTGACACCAGCCAGATGCTGTATCGCGCCAGATATCCCGATGGCAATATATAAGTTAGGTCGGATGGCAATTCCTGTCTGACCGACATGTTCTCCATGCGGTCTCCAACCTGCATCTGCGACCGGGCGTGAACAGGCCAGTGTAGCATCCAACGCTTCAGCTAATTCCTCCACGATGCCCCAGTTTGCCGGGTCTTTCATGCCTCGTCCTGCAGAAACCACCCGGGTGGCTTCAGGAAGCGGAACTTTACCGCTTGATTCCGTGCGCTGTGTGACCTTAACTTTAGGTTCGGCCTTTTCCAGATCGATAGTCTGAACATTAGCGGTTACAGCTGATTTTTCCGGTTTGATCGCATTTCCCATGACTGAGATAACTTTGTCCGGAGTAGTAATCGAGTAGTATCCAATTGCTTTTCCTGAAAAAACAGCTTTTGGAATGGTATTATTGACCGGAATGTTATTGGCACCTGCTACCAAACCTGCCTTTAGTCTAACGGCCAGACGACCTGCGATTGATTTTCCCAGGCTGGAATGAGATAAGATCAGCATATTGCCTGAAAGTTGGCGATATGCATCAGCGATTGCATTGGTATATACCTGAGAATCAAAGTGTGTAAACAGATCATTTGCATCATGATAAATATCAGCACAACCATATTCGGCTGCTTCGTTGGCATTATCTGTCGGCCCTAATATTACAGCTTTTACAGGTTGATTGAGTTGTTCAGAAACTTTCTTAGCATAGGTTAATGCTTCAAAAGCACTTTTCTTTAATTGTCTGTTTTGCGTTTCAGCAAATACTATAATTGACATATTTTGTTTTACTTTTTCTTGAATAAATTAAATAACTTTTGCCTCTTCATGCAAGGCTCTGATCAGTGTTTCCACATCATCAGGAGAGAATAGTTTGACCGACTGTTTGGCCGGAGGCAGTTCGAATCGATCGATATTCACCCGCTTGTCCACTGATACCGGTGGTACTACATTCAGTGGCTTTGATTTAGCCATCATGATTCCCTTCATATTTGGAATCCGTTGTTCAGCAATTCCTTTTGCACAGGAGATCACTGCCGGAATGGAACAGGTCATAGACTCAGATCCACCTTCTATTTCACGGGTTGCAGTTATCTCAGTACCATTACTGTCAAGATGACTACAATAGGAGATAAATGGCTGGTTCAGTAATTCAGCGAGCATACTACCTACGGCACTGTCATTATAGCTGATCGTTTCTTTACCGAGCATTATCAGATCATAACCTGCAGCGTGCCCTGAAATCTGTGTGGCTACATCCAGTGCATCCTCTGGTGATTTATCAACCCGGATAGCATCATTAGCACCTATGGCTAATGCTTTACGGATGATCTGGTCATTTTCAGCTGTACCTACATTGATCACAGTAACGGAACCACCAAGTTGTTCGGTCAGTTCGAGTGCACGCACTAGTGCGTACCATTCATCATAGGGATTCATGATAAACTGTACACCATTGGTATCAAATTCAGTATTATTATTGGTAAAATTTATCTTAGCGGTAGTGTCAGGTGTTTTACTTATTCCGACTAATATTTTCATGTACTTTTACTATTATTTAAAAAATGATTGCACAAAATATTATTTTGCGCATGGGTGCAAAGATATAAAATTAAGCCATGTTTAATTTAAAAACTTATGGACAATGGTTTTCGTGATATTGTATTAATAGACCAGTGAACTGGATATCAATTTGAACTTAACTTTACTACAAAAAATTGATTTTTCATTGATTTTTGAAATAAATAGATTGAATGATGAGTAAAATAAAGATCTCAGACCGCTTGAATCAATTACTCGTGTTGGCAAAAGAGAGTCCTGAAGAGCCGTTTATCCAATATGCAATCGCAAAGGAATGGGAAAATTTGGGGGAGACGGAAGCGGCTTTAGAAGTCTATCAAAAATTAGTTATAGAACACAGGAATTATACAGGTACATATTACCATTTTGGGAAATTATTGGAAGGCATAGGAATGGCCCAGGAAGCACTATTAATATATCATGAGGGAATCAAGGTGTGTGCCGAAACAAATGATCAGCATGCGTTGTCAGAGCTAAAAAATGCAAAGACGAATCTGGAATTAGGTTTGGATGATTAATTGCAGATGTGATACTTTAATTAAAGGCTTAGATTTCCCTGAAACACCTTTACTGCCTGTGCAGTCAGGTAGATTTTGTCACTTTGATCGACTTTAAGTTTCCCACCATAAGTTTCCACCGTCAAAGGATAGGAATAATCAAATTTGTGATGTGCTACCAAAGCCGAAGCAGTTACCCCTGTGCCGCAGGATAATGTCACATCCTCTACACCCCGTTCATAGGTTGCCATTTTAATACCACCGGGTACCAGTTGTACGAAGTTTACATTAATACCCGATGCTGCGTAAGCCGGACTATACCGGATAGATTTACCAGCGGCAAACACATCAATCTGTGTTAAATCAGGTACGATCTTCACATAGTGTGGAGAACCGGTATTGAGTTCAAATGCGGCTTCATCTATGGTACTTATCTCACCATTTACATTCAGAGAGATTGATACCTTTCCTTCATGTTCATTGGCGGCTAATATTTTGAAGAAATGGGAGCCATCCATCGCCTGAAATGTCCCTGAGAAGTTGATCATGCCCAGATGGTGAGCAAACAGTACACTGCACCTGCCACCGTTTCCACACATTGATCCCGGATATCCATCAGCATTATAATAATGCATGTAGAACCCATCATTTTCCGATGCTTCAATTACGATTAATCCGTCTGCGCCTACTCCGGTCCTGCGATGACATAGCCTGGAAACCCGCTCTGGTGTTAATTCTTCCAATAAATGGCTACCCCTGCCATCGATCATGATAAAATCATTTCCAGTGCCGTGATATTTATAAAAATCGAGGTGCATACTTTTATTTACTTCCTGCTGTAATTAGGTGATTCTTTTGTTATGCTGATATTGTGTGGGTGGCTTTCATGCATTCCTGCACTGGAGATTCTGACGAAACTGGCCTGCTGTAAATCAGCGATATTTTTAGCGCCACAATAACCCATACCAGCCCTGAGACCACCGATATATTGATGGATCACTTCAGCCAATTGGCCTTTGAAAGGGACCATGCCTTCTATGCCTTCGGGAACCAGTTTTTTAATATCATCCTCTACATCCTGGAAATATCTGTCCTTTGAACCTTGTTGCATGGCGCCTAATGAGCCCATGCCTCTGTATGCCTTGAATTTCCGGCCATCGAGGATTATTGTCTCACCGGGTGACTCTTCGACACCGGCAAAGAGTGATCCACCCATCACCGTGTCTGCTCCTGCGGCTATTGCCTTTACTATATCACCGGTATAGCGGATACCACCATCAGCGATTACCGGAATACCGCTACCTTTCAGTGCACGACTGGTCTCAAATATAGCTGTGAGTTGTGGTACGCCCACACCAGTAACCACTCGAGTAGTACAAATACTGCCTGGCCCGATTCCTGTTTTGATTGCGTTGGCACCCGCATCTGCCAATGCTTTAGCTCCGGAGGCAGTAGCGACATTACCAGCTATGAGCTGTAGATTGGGATAATGGCGCTTGACTTTCCCGACCATGTCGAGCACGCCCTGTGCATGGCCGTGGGCAGTGTCAATGATGATCACATCTACATCCATATCTATTAATGCCGACACCCGCTCCAGCGTATCATTTGTCACTCCTACAGCAGCACCGACCATCAGACGACCAAAGGAGTCTTTACTTGAATTGGGAAAGTCGCGAAGCTTCATGATGTCTCTATAGGTGATTAATCCGATGAGTTTCCCATGAGAATCTACTACCGGAAGCTTCTCAATCTTATTTGCCTGAAGGATTTCTTTTGCCTGAATGAGATTGGTGCCGGATGGCGCTACAACCAGATTTGTTTTAGTCATCAGCTCAGTGACGGGCTTGTCTGGTGACGATTCGAAACGGAGATCACGGTTGGTCAGAATGCCTTTGAGGTTATTTTCATTGTCAATAATAGGTATCCCGCCTATCTTATTATTCTCCATCAAGGCCAATGCATCTTTCACTTTGGCCTCTTCTGAAAGTGTGATCGGATCGATAATCATTCCGCTTTCTGATCGTTTTACAGCGCGCACTTGTGCTGCCTGCTGAGAGATAGACATATTCTTGTGGATGATGCCGATACCACCCTGTCGGGCTAAAGCAATCGCTAAATCTTTCTCTGTCACTGTATCCATAGCCGCAGAGACAATAGGAAGATTTATTTGTAAATCTGAAGTGAGTTTTGTGCGGATATCTACTTCTCTGGGTAAAACTTCGGAATGTGCCGGAACTAATAAAACGTCATCGAAGGTGAGTGCCTGAGGTCCAAATTTATCTTCTGAAGAATAAAACTTACTTTCCATGCGCAAAGATAAAGCATTTTATAAATTTGTACTGCAATAATTCCCACTGATGGACTATTTACATTCGGATGAATATTTTATGAAAATCGCACTGAAGAATGCAGTGAAGTCAATGGAGAATGATGAAGTGCCTGTCGGAGCGATCATCGTCGCCCGCAATCAGATCATCAGTCAGGCACATAATCAGGTAGAGATGCTTAGTGATGTCACAGCACATGCTGAAATCCTGGCAATTACGGCTGCTTCACTTCATTATGGGTCAAAGTACCTGACTGACTGTACACTATACGTGACACTGGAACCCTGTGCGATGTGTGCCGGTGCAATAAAATGGGCGCAGATAGGGCGGCTGGTCTGGGCTGCCTCAGATGCGAACAATGGTTTTATGCGGTATGGAAAGGATATGCTGCATCCTGCGACCAAGCTGGCAATGGGGGTTTGCGAAGAAGAAGCCCGGGAATTGTTACAGCAATTTTTTAAAGCAAAGAGAGCCAGCCAATTATAATTTCCTCTGGAGAAAATTGATTTTTTCTTACTTTTTCAAGAAACTTTTGCGCATATTTGCCTCTCCCAATTGAATAAGTTAATTTAAGCTGATAAGGCTCCAAATAAACGATCTCAAGTAACAAAACAGGTAGCTACAAATGGCAAGTGACCATAATAGTATATGGAATCAATGTCTGGATTTTATCAGGCAGGAAGTGAGCCCTCAGGGCTTCGCTACCTGGTTTGTGCCTATCTTGCCTACTGACTTTAAGGATCAGGTTTTGACTATTCAGGTACCCAATAAATTCAGCTATGAGATGTTGGAAGAGCAATACATCAATGTATTGCGCAAAGCTATTCGTAAAGTAATCGGATCGCATGCCAAACTGGAATATGAGATTCCCATGGAAGTGGCTGTCTCAGCAGAGAATGAAGATATTGATACCCTTGATGTGGATAAGATCAGGAATCCGTACATCGTACCCGGTATTAAAAAGATCGATTTTGATTCAGAACTTAATCCACGATATACTTTTGATAACTTCATTGAAGGGAATTACAATAAGCTGGCGAGAAATGCCGGTCTGACGATTGCAGATAATCCGGGGTACAATGCATTTAATCCGCTGTTTATTTTTGGCCATTCTGCCTTAGGAAAGACTCACCTTGCACATGCTATCGGCAATGCCATTTTAGCTAAGGATAAAAACCGTAGAGTTAAATATATCTCTTGTGAGAAGTTTACCAATCAGGTAGTGAGTGCGATTAAGCATAAGAGCCTGGGCGAGTTTTCATTGTTTTATCAATCTTTAGATACACTCATATTAGATGATATTCAATTTCTAAGTGGTAAGACAAAGACACAGGAGGTGTTCTTCTTCATATTCAATGAACTGCATCAGGCGAATAAACAGTTAGTCATGACTTGTGATCGCTTGCCAAAAGATCTCGAAGGGATGGAAGAAAGACTGATTAGTCGCTTTAAATGGGGACTAACAGCACCACTCAATCAACCAGACTTTGAGACGCGTAAAGCGATTCTCGCCAGAAAGGCCGCAGATGCGAATGTGGAGATCCCGGAAAGTGTGGTGGATTATATCAGTTATAATCTCCAGAATAATATACGCGAACTGGAAGGTATGCTTGTCTCTCTTTCTGCTCATGCTTCGCTGAATAATACAGACATCAATTTGACTTTGGCGAGAGATGTGATCCAGCATTTCGTCAATAATGCAGGTAAGGAACTAAGTGTAGAAAATATTCAGACACTTGTTGCTGAACATCTCAATATCCCCAAGGATAAAATAAATGGTAGCAGTCGCAAGCGCGAAACTGTGATTGGCCGGCAGCTTGCCATGTATCTGTGCAGTAATTTTACCAACAACTCATTGAAACTGATTGGTAATAAATTTGGAGGTAAGGATCATACCACAGTTATTTATTCCAGAAAAGCCATCCAGAATATGATAGATACAGACCGTAGCTTTAAGACTCTCGTCGAGGATCTGGAGAAGAAGATCCGGCTCAATATGGTTGGTGCCTGAAGTGCAACTAAGAGGTAATGCGATTGAATATATCTTTCATCGATTTTTCTCTACCTTTGTTATACATATAAAACAAGTAAATCATGTCTAAAAGACAGGCTCAGGTATCAGAAATCTTTCGCAGACATATCAGTATCGTCTTCCAGGAGCAAGGCATTTATATCTACGGCCCACAGCCTCTGGTTACAGTCACGCATGTCATGGTGACTACTGATCTCGCACTTGCTAAGGTATATCTCAGCATTTACAATTCAGATAATCCGAACAGGGTCATGGAGCAAATTTTGCTTGCTCAGCCAATGATCCGGCAGAATTTCTATAAAAGAGTCAGGCATCATATACGCCGGGTGCCGGAATTGGATTTCTACATCGATGATACTACTGAAGCGGCAGATACTGAAGAAGCATTGTTTCAAAGACTGCATGCTGAGCACCAGATGGGTGAAGAAGAATAGCTGGAATTGTTAAGCTAATCCAATCAGAAAGTAGGACACATCAGGTCGTCATCGAAGTATTTCCCGAAATAGGAGAGTGTGATTTCGAAGGTTCCCTGATTGCGACTATAGTTGATTATGTTAGGAATGGCAGCATCATAGCTGATTCCTACCTGCCAATTGAGGTATTCGATTCCTGCCAGTAATCCGGCTGAATCAAAATTATATTTAAAATTGCCACCTGCAGCTCGGGCAAATGCGCCAAGATGAATACCAAACACTCCGGAATCAAAGCGGATATTTGTGCCTAAAGTGGCCATGTCCTGATCACCCTGTCGGATATAAAGAAATCGGGGATATACATTGACATAATCATTCAGAATTACTCGTCCGCCTGCATGTGCAGTGAATTTCATGGGGAGTCTAAATGATGCTGCAAACTCACCTAAGACATCATCCCGTTTGAGGAATGACACTTCAGGTCTCAAGGGATGAGCCATCGCTACACCAAAATTGAATCCGTTCAGATGCTCCTGATAATTCGAATAGGAAACACCAATACCCTGATCGAAAAAAGTAAAATTGTTACCACCCAATGCTTCACCTGTGCTTGCAGTATAACCATCTTCACCATTGAACTGATCTTCAAATGTGATGTTGGTGAAATTTATATTTCGCTGCACGAGGCTGACATACAAACCGCCGGACAGAAACTGACCCGGGCCCAGGAACTTCCGGTATGAACCTGTAATACCCATTTCTGTATTGCCAAAACTGAGTGGCCCGGCTTTATCTGTAGCAAATAATAATCCGGCACCCGCATAGTCATTATACCGGCTGTGTTTTTCCAAATCAAAACTCAAATCCATATTCAGTGCAAATACACTGAAGGGTTTCTCCAGATTCTTAAACCATTGATCTCTGAAGGCCATATTTATCCTGTAGTTACCTTCGAAATTCCCCGTAAGTGAAGGGTCCAATAGTAATGGTGCTCCGTAAAATTGGGTCAGATATCTCTCCTGGCTCTGGACTGAAACTGTAAATAATAAACAAGTAATTCCGGCAACTATTAACTTGTAAAACTTCATACTCTGTTTATTATTAGCCCCAAAAGTAAAAAAAATCCCGAAAAAGGATATGGCTTTCTATTGTAACACATACACCCTCAAACGCTAAAGCAAAGTGCTTTGATATGTCACCAGAGGAATTAATCGTTTCTTATCGTTTTCTAAAACGATTGATGTCAATGAAATAATTGAGTTTGATAGAAAATACATCTTGTGCGTTCAGACCAAAAACATTTTTCAATGAGCCTAAAGCACTTAATTCATCACCTGTATATACTGCATCTGCCCGGGACCATACAAAGGACAGATCACTACCCGGTGCATACCGCCAGTTTATAACTGCTCTGAGGTTGAGAAACTGACTTTTCGGACCGCGGAGATTACTAAGTGTTGCTATAGCCGGATTCTGTAAATCACCATTTGAAGCTAATGTATGAATAGAATTAATGTCCTGTTTCTGCCAATAGTTGCGTGCTTCAAATGTGACATTCAGGTTATTATTGATTTTGACTTGTGGTGCCAGTTCAATTAATAAAATTGATATATCCCTGACACTGTATAGATCTTTTGAAATGTATTCATTAGGTATTTGGTCAGGTGTGATTAAAAATCCTACATCCTTATTGTATTTGGTCCATCCCAAACTGCCATTAATTGATACAAAATCATTGATGCGCAGTTTAGGCTCGAATGAGATTTGATAGCCATCTCGCTTCCTTTCATTCCATTTATACCAGGTAATAAATAAATTAGTCGCAAAAGCTTTTCTGAAATCTGTCGAAATGCCGGAGTTTATTGAGATATAAGCTGGAATATTGAGCGGCGTATTAAAGAAGTTGTTATTTCCAAATGTCAGAAAATAATCCTTCGATTTGAAAGGGCTGATGGTCATATTGGAAATGATCGCAAATCCATTTTTATACAATATAAAACTTTCTAAATCAAGTTTTAAAGACCTGAATTTACCCGGATCTATATATCCGGAGTATTCCAGTTCTAACTCTGTATTTACCCGAGATAGTTTCTCTCTGGGTTTGGCATCTACAATTTTAAAATTAGCGGTTGCATTCCTGACATTAAATTCAGCTAAATACCCCAGGTCACGAGGGTCATACTTTTTCGAAACTTCTCCATAAGCCAGACCATATTGATATTTACCGGCATTCTTACCTCCCGATACGAGAAATGAATAGCCGGGTGTATAATTTCCTGTTTCAAATCTGCCGGAAAGAATGCCTGTGCCTGCAAAATACCATTGCTGGGTTTTATCTCTCAGATAAGAAGAAAGTGATGTGACATTCGCATCATAGGCACTTCCCACGCGCAGTGTGCTGGCATTGGTCAGTGTCACACTGGAATTATTTTTTAAAACCTGATCAAAGACCAATACATTTTTATTCGTCAGTGGTGAGACTTCAAACTTTGATTCGATACCGGTAGCTGTATCTCGCACCAATATTTTTCTACTTCCTTCTATTGCATTGAGCACGCCGATTGCCAGTCCTTTTTTATTCCGACCGGATATTTTGAATGCATTGTAGAGCTTTACATCAGGTATTGACTCTAACCTTTCTTTATCGTTGCCCGGTGGTAAGGTATAATCAGCTTCACCTATTCTTCTGGAATAAAAAATACTTCCTTTATCAAACAAATCTATCCCTTCGGTGAAAAATGGTCTGTTCTCATCATATTTTACTTCAAAAGCACTGTAATTAAATACTTCATTGTCAAATCTTACTTGTCCGAAATCTGGGATTATTGTCATGTCTAGTGTAAATGCCTCAGACAAACCCAGCTTTAGATCTAACCCTGCTGTTGCCTGGAGCGGCTTTATATCATCCGGCTTGTAATACAGACCTGCATAGGGATATAAAAACAAACGAAGTGGTGGTTTGATACGGGAAGGAATAATTAGTGTACCCATTTGATTGAGTGGATTCTCCTGTGTCACATCTATCGGTGACCAGGCTGCCATTTCACGGGTGTTTTTCTTGTCATAATAAATATTAAATTTCCAGGATTGAATATCTGCCGATGAGAATCTCAGAGCTGAATACGGAATCATCATTTCGGCTGTCCAGCCTTCTTCTGTTACCTGTGTCGCACTCTGCCAGACAGCATCCCATCTGCTGTCATCATCCTCACCTTGCTGGATCTTATCCAACTGCACATTTTTAGGTGTGACCGAAAAGCCATAGCCACTACTTCCGGTACCATAAGCATCTATCAGTATCCCAAATAAATCAGTATTCTGTGAGTCATCACGTAATGATAGTTCACGAAAAATTTTATCCTGTTTTTCACTGGCCCTCATTGCGATATAAAGACCTTGATGTGAGTATCCTATATATACTGTAACAGGAATACTCAGTGGAGTACCGGGGGTAGGTTCATAATTTGTAAGTTTTGTGATCTGGCTGGCTTGTTCCCATTGGGGTTCATCGATTTTTCCATCGATGGTAATGCCTTTGATGGAATCAATGGTGATACTGTATGGATTAGATGAATTAACTGTTCCTTGATTATTCTGAGCGAATGTGATGGAACAACAAGAAGCAATAATTATTAATAATGTCGAAATGCGAACCATCATATTAATTCAATTTCCAATTAATTTTTTTCAGAATCTTTTCCCCCTGTATCTGTTGAATTGCGGGAATTGCTGGCAAATGTAAATTAATTTTCTGTAGAAATATTTATTCCGGTTGCCAGGAAATAGTTGTAATCCACAGCTTTAAGTGCAGTGTAGTAATTCAGTCTGCAACCTATCGTAAAGCGAAAAGGTCGTGAAGGGGTGGAAGTCCATTTCAATGTACAATAGAACATTTCATTCTGTGGTAGCGAAAAATCACCAGCTGCAAATAGCGCATCTGCGAAGGGTGCATAAAGCTGATTACTCTTGTAATATGCAAACAGACTTGAAAATCCTTTATAATCAATAGAAATCGCTGCTTCATGTGCATTTCCTGAACTCCAGGGGATGATTGCTACTTTTTTTGAATTTCGAAAACCAAGAAAACTGTATTGAAACCCAAATTTCCAGGCTTTGGTCCAATGGTAATCTACTTTGATACTTGCAAAATAATTTAGATAAGTATAAGTGGGTTTCCATACAGTGAGACCCTGGCCGCCATTGTGATAAAACAATGCTCCGGCATTCCCTTTGACTGACCATACAGAATCTGCATAAGGGATAAAGTATATGGAATTCCCCTGAGTAAATTGTTCAGATTTTGATTGTGCTGTATCGACCAGTTGGCGCCAGTCAAGCCAGGATTCCAGACCAAACTTCTTTTTTGAAATATTAAACCGCAGGCCATATTCCAGTGGATCATTGAGTAAGGTTTCATTGCCCATTAATTGAATGGGTATTTTATGATTTGCGCCATTTCCTAATGTTCCCAGAGTAAATGAATAGTCAGGACTTAACGCATAATGAGCTGTAAATACAGGGAACCAATTAACTTTCATTGGTGCACCATAAGCCAACTGTGCCATGACACCGGCACGCAGGTAGTGGAGCTCCTTACCATAGGCAAGTGAAACTTCAGAATTATTCCCTAAAATTGTCTCGCCCGGTACCGGCCCATTGAAATATTCATTATTGAGAAAATAAAAATTGCTCTTTGAATCTAAAGCCAGTCCGTGGATGCTGTCCTTTGGTTCATCATATAAAATGTCTAATGTCTGTGCCTGACAAATTGAAATTAATATAGTCAAAAGGAAAGTCCAG
>Ga0138256_10004827_pt1 | contig 14304 bp, 13 predicted proteins | sample KNB2016incub_MG_FD_105486 | JGI IMG/M metagenome (GOLD analysis project Ga0138256, IMG submission 105486) | Active sludge microbial communities from wastewater in Klosterneuburg, Austria - KNB2014incub_MG | ecosystem: Engineered > WWTP > Activated sludge > Unclassified | place: Austria...
TGGGATCCGGTGGACAGCCTGGCCTGGGCCATCATGATGGCCTGGGACCTGGGCGCGAACTGGAATACCGAACTGCTACGCCTGCGGCTGGCGCTGCAGATGCCGGTGGCGCGCATCAACGAATTGCTGCCCGCGTACCCGGGTGAAGCGCTGCCGCGCACCGCCGACTACGCGGCGCTGTTCCGCGGCCTCAAGCTCGACGCCGGTGCGGTGCAGACCGCCTGGCAGCGGCTGCCGGAGATCGCGCCGCCTTCTGGCGTGGAAGGTGTGGGCTCCAACAACTGGGTCGTGGCCGGATCGCACACCACCACCGGCGCGCCGCTGCTGGCCAACGACCCGCACCTGAAGCTCAGCTCGCCGGCCTTGTGGTACTTCGCGCGCCTGGAAGCGCCGGGTCTGAAGGTGGCTGGCGCCACCCTGCCCGGCCTGCCCGTGGTGGTGCTGGGGCAGAACGAACAGATCGCCTGGGGTGCCACCAATACGGCGCCCGACGTGCAGGACCTGTATGTCGAGCAGATCAAGCCCGACGATCCGTCGATGTACCGCACCCCTGAAGGCTGGGCGGCCTTCGAGACCTCGGCCGAGGTGATCAAGGTGAAGGGCCAGCCCGGCGTGCCCTTCACGCACCGGCGCACGCGGCACGGCCCGGTGATTTCCGACGCCGGCACCACCGCCGACGTGCTGGGTCCGCGCGACCGGCCGGCCTACGTGCTGGCGCTGCGCTGGACGGCGCTGGACGCCGATGCGGCGCTGCTCTCAGCCAGCCTGGCCATGCAGCGGGCCGGCTCGGTGCAGAGCTTCTTCGACGCCACGCGCGGCTGGAGCGCACCGATGCAGAACTTGGTGGTGGCCGACCGCGCCGGCCGCATCGGCGTGGTCTCGCCCGGCCGCGTGCCGGTGCGCCAGCCGGGCAACGACCTGCAAGGCCTGGTGCCCGCGCCGGGCTGGGAGGCACGCTACGACTGGGCCGGCTGGGTGCCCGCCGACGAGACGCCGCGCGAGACCGACCCGGTGCGCGGCTGGATCGCCACCGCCAACCAGCGGGTCACGGCGCCGGGCTATCCGCACTACATCACCAGCGAATGGGCGCTGCCCTACCGGCAGCAGCGCATCGAGCAACTGCTGCGTGCGCGGCGCCAGCATTCGATCGACGACCTGGCGGCGATGCAGGCCGACGAACAATCGCTGGCCGCGCAGACGCTGCTGCCCTGGCTGCAGAAGGCGGCGTCGGCGCATGCGCTGGCGCCGGCGGCACAGATGCAGTTGCAGGTCTTCGACGGCACGATGGCTGCCGACCGCGCGGCGCCGCTCATCTTCTGGGCCTGGCAGCGCCAACTCGCGCGCGGCATCTTCCAGGACGACACCGGCGCCGAACTGTGGGAAAAGTCGCTGGCCACGCGCACTTTCCAGGACGCGCTGGAGAACGTGCTCGTCCGCGACGACACCACCTGGTGCGACGACCGCGGCACGCCGGCGACGGAAACCTGTGCCATGCAGAGCGACGCTGCGCTGACGCGGGCGCTGGACGAACTGCAGGCGCGTTTTGGCGCGGAGGTGGCGCAGTGGCAGTGGGGCCGGGCGCACCAGGCACGCTCGGAGCACCGGCCGTTCAGCCGCGTCAAGGCGCTGGCGCCCTGGTTCGAGCAGCGGGTGGCGGTGGGCGGCGACACGCACACCGTGAATGCCGCGCGCGTGGGACTGCGCCCAGACGCCACCACCGGCGAGCTGTACCTGCACGAACATGGCGCCAGCCTGCGCGCCGTCTACGACCTGGGCGACCCGGCGCAGTCGCGCTTCATGCATTCCACCGGGCAGAGCGGCATCGCCTTCTCGCCGTTGTTCCGCCGTTTCGTGCAGCCCTGGGCCGAGGTGCAGTACGTGCCGGTGTGGCCACAGGCTGCGCCGGAGCAGGTGCTGGTGGTGCAACCCGGTCCGTGACACCGGCGCTGCGTGGCGGCGCACGGGCGCGTGCGGCTAGACCGCGCCGTAGCGTGCCTTGCGTGCCGCCGTGTAGGCCCACCAGGGCCGCGCATCGGCGCCGCGCATGAAGTCGGCGGCGGCGATGAAGGTGTCGAGCACGCAAGGGTCCTGTCGCTTGCCGGTCGTGCGGCACAGCTGCTGGTAGAGCTGGAAGGCGTCGCTTTGCGCCAGTTCGGCCGGATGTTGCACGCCGATGGAACGCAGGTCGGCGGCAATCGATGGGCCGATATTGGGCAACTGTTCGAGACGCTCGCATTCGGCAGCCGTGCGCGCCTTGCGCGGCGGCAGGGCACGCGGCGGGTGCTTCGAAGGGTCCGGCAAGGGCCGCGTGGCGTGTTCGCTACGCTCGGTCGGCAAGGGGGCGAGCATGGCGGCCTCCGTCACATCAGCATGGTGTTGCGGATGAGCCCGACGGCAACGCCCTCGAGCTCGAAATCGGTGGCCTCCGGCGGCACCACGAGGGTCTGGAAATCGGGGTTCTCGGGGATCAGCTCGATGCCGGCCTTGGTGCGGCGGAAGCGCTTCACCGTCACCTCGTCGCCCAGCCGCGCCACCACGATCTGGCCGTTCTTGGCGTCCTTGGCCTTCTGCACGGCGAGCAGGTCGCCGTCCATGATGCCGGCGTCGCGCATGCTCATGCCGCGAACCTTGAGCAGGTAGTCGGGCCGGCGCGGGAACATCGACGCTTCCATGAGGTAGGTCTGGTCGATGTGCTCCTGCGCCAGGATCGGGCTGCCGGCGGCCACCCGGCCCACCAGCGGCAGCGTGAGCTGGGCCATGGCCGGCAGCGGCAGCAGGTATTGCTTGCCGAAGGGCGCCAGGCGTGCCTCGTTGAGCGCACGCAATGTGTCAGACTTCAAGCGAATGCCGCGCGAGGTACCGCCCACCAGTTCGATGACACCCTTGCGCGCCAGCGCCTGCAGGTGTTCCTCGGCGGCATTGGCCGACTTGAAACCCAGTTCGGCGGCGATCTCGGCGCGCGTGGGCGGGGCTCCGGTGCGTTCGATGGCGCTCTGCACCAGATCCAGGATCTGCTGCTGGCGGGCGGTGAGCTTGGGGCTGTCTTCCATGGCTTGCATCCGGTTCCAGGCCTGGGTGTTTATCCAGTAGCTGTATTTTCATCCAGAAAGCGCACAAATGCAAAACAACGCGGGGGTGGTGGTGATCCTCGGCACCGGCGGCACCATCGCCGGCACAGCGGCGCGGGCCGACGATCTGGTGGGTTACACCTCGGCCGCTCTGGGCGCCGACGACCTGGTGGCGGCGGTGCCGGCCCTGGCAGGCCAGGCGATAGAGGCCGAGACGCTGGCCCGACTGGACAGCTCCGACATGGACCACGCCACCTGGGCCACGCTGCGCGCGCGCGCCGCCTTCCACCTGACCCGCGACGAGGTGGCCGCGGTGGTGGTGACGCACGGCACCGACACGCTGGAGGAGACCGCCTACTTCCTGCACCGCACCCTGACCGCGCCCAAGGCGCTGGTGCTCACCGCAGCCATGCGCCCGGCCACGGCGCTGTCGGCCGACGGTCCGCAGAACCTGCTCGATGCCGTGACGGTGGCGCGCGAACCGGGCTCCCGTGGCGTGCTGGTGGTGCTGGCCGGGCGCGTGCACTCGGGTGCCGAGCTGCGCAAGCTGCACGGCTGGCGTATCGATGCCTTCGGGTCGGGTGACGCCGGACCGTTGGCGGTGGTGGAGGACGGTCGGCTGCGCCGGTTTCGCGACTGGCCCGAGGCACCTCTGCACGCCGCGGCCGCGAGTCTGGGCGACGCGGCTGGCTGGCCCGTGGTCGACATCGTCACCAGCCACGCCGGCGCGCGCGCCCGCTCGCTCGACGCGCTGGTGGCCGCCGGTGCGCAGGGCATCGTCATCGCCGGCACCGGCAACGGCAGCGTGCACCAGGAGCTGGAGCAGGCCGCCCGCGGCGCCATCGCCGCCGGGGTGCCGGTGCGTCGCGCATCGCGCTGCCTGCTCGGCGGCGTGGTCGGCGCGCCGGCCGACGCACTGCCGTCGGCCGGCACGCTGACGCCGGTGCAGGCCCGAATCGAGATGATGCTGGACCTGCTGGCGGCGACCGCCGCTTGACCTCGGCGTTCAGCCGCGGCGGCGCGCCAGCCAGCCGACCACGCCCAGGCCGGCCAGCAGCAGCGCGTAAGTGCCGGGCTCGGGCACGGCGCTGATCGCATACAGCGTGGTCGTGCCCGACACCTCGTTGGCAATCGCCAGGTAGGTGGAGCCGCCATATTCGAAGGCGGTCAGGCCTTCGGGCTCGACGCCCTTGTTGTCGCTGCGTTCGTCGCGGCCCTGGCTGTCCACCGGATACAGGCCGCGCGCCTCGTCCTGTTCGTCGGCGCGAGCGTCGCCGTCGTTGGCCATCACCAGGAAGGTCTGACCGTTGGCGGTGCAGCTGGCCATGCCGTCGGGCATGTAGAAGCCCCGGGCGTCGACGCTGCGCAGTCTCTGCTGCGTGGCGCCGCTGTTGCCGCTGATGTAGTCGCGGTCGATCGGGTCGATCTCGTTGCCCGGCAGGCTGAAGTCCTTCACACCCAGTCCGGTGACGGTGGTGATGCGATTGCTGCCCAGGTCGAGCGTGGCCACGGCATTGGCTTCCTGCAACACCACGAAGGCCTTGCTGCCGTCGGCGGCGACGGCAATGTACTCGGGCTCGAAGTCCATCGTGGTGCCGCCGCGGATGCCGTCGAAGCTGCCGACGTGGCTGCCGTTGAAACTGATGTTGCCGGCGAAGCCCGCGGTGGCGCTGACGCTGCGCGTGCCAACGTCGATGATGCTCACGCTGCCACGGGGATCGACCAGGTTCGACGGCTCGCCTTCGTTGGCCACGCTGTTCGCCTCGCCGAAGGCCGAGGTGTCGATATGCTGCACCAGGCTTCCACTGCCCAGCCCCAGTGCGTCCGCGCCCTTCAGGCCCACCACCCACAGCGATTACGTGGCGGCGTCGAAGCCGACGATCTCGGAGGTCTGGCCGGCCACGCCGGTGGCGGCATGTTGGTAGGTCCAGGCCAGCGGGACGGCGTGGCTCAGATCGGCGGCAGCCAGGGCAGCAACTGCGGCGAGTGCAGTCACGGTCTTCTTCATGGTCGACTTCTCCTGTGGCAAAGCCTGGGATCGTCGGTGGCGTCGATGACCGTTCCGTGATGAAGACATGACATCCCCGCGAAAGCGAGGGGTGCCGGCAGCAGCAGCGCCGGCTGCCGGCCGGCGTGAGCGGGTTCAGACCACCGTCAGCACGACGTCGACATTGCCGCGCGTGGCGTTCGAATACGGGCAGACCTCGTGTGCGGCGGCCACCAGCGCCTCGGCGGCGGTGCGATCCATGCCAGGCACCGAGACCGCCATCGAAACAGCGATGCCGAAGGCGCCGGGCTTGCCGGTCATGGGCCCGATCGAAACGTCGGCGGTGATCGACACCTCGGCCGGCAACACGATCTTCTGGCGCGCAGCCACCGCCTTCATCGCGCCAATGAAGCAGGCCGAATAGCCCGCCGCGAACAGCTGCTCCGGGTTGGTGCCGGGGCCGCTGTCGCCACCCAGTTCCTTGGGCGTGGACAGCTGCAGCTGGATCTTGCCGTCCGATGAGGCGGCGCTGCCGGTGCGGCCGCCGGTGGATGTGGCGTGGGCGGTGTAGACGGCTTTGTCGATGGCCATGGGGGTTCTTTCGGGGGGGGGAGTGGGGGGCGCAGCGCCGGCCGGGCGCTGCGGGGCGACTACAGAGAACTCATTTTCGGCGACTTCGCCTCAGGCACCGGCCTGCAGGGTTTCCAGGTCGGCCTGCAACTGCAGCCAGCGCTCCTCGAGCATTGCCGTCTCGGCCTGCACATGGGCCAGGCGACGGCCGTATTCGGCAAAGTCGTCGGCCTGCGCCCGGGGCTGCGAGAGCAGTGTCTCGACCTCGGTCTTTTCCTGCGCCAGCCGCGCCAGGCGGTCGTCGATGCGTTGCAGCTCCACGCGCAGCGGGCGCGTGGTCTCCGCCAGGCGGGCACGCGATTGTTTGGCGCCTTTGCGGTCATCGCGCGTCGCGCTCAGCGAGGGGGGCGGGACGGTCTCGCGGTGACCCGCGGCCTTCGGTGCTGCGCTGGAACGTGGCGCTGGACCCGGCGCCGGCCGGGGTGCGGCGGCCGGTATGGGCGCTGCCACGGCGGGCCGCGGCGGGTCGGGCGGCGGCAGGCCGCGCGCCGTGGCGCGTGAGACCTCCAGCAGCCACTTCTGGTAGTCGTCCAGGTCGCCGTCGAAGGGCAGCACGCCGCCGCGGGTGACGAGCCAGAATTCGTCGCAGGTCTCGCGCAGCAGCGCGCGGTCGTGGCTGACCAGCATCACCGTGCCTTCGAATTCGTTGAGCGCCACCGACAGCGCCTCGCGCGTGGTCAGGTCAAGGTGGTTCGTGGGCTCGTCCATCAGCAGCAGGTTGGGGCGCTGCCAGACCAGCATGGCGAGCACCAGGCGCGCCTTCTCGCCGCCCGAGAGCGAGCCCACCGCTTGCTGCGCCATCTCGCCGGTGAAGCGAAAGCGGCCGAGGAAGTCGCGCAGTTCCTGTTCGCGCGCCGGCGGGCCGACGTCGCGGGCCAGCCGCACCATGTGCATCAGAGGGCCGTCGTCCAGGCTCAGCACGTCGAGTTCCTGCTGCGCGAAGTATCCGATCACCAGGCCCTTGCCGGCGGTCATGCGCCCGCCCAGCGGCGGCAGTGCGCCGGCGATGGTCTTCACCAGCGTGCTCTTGCCCTGGCCGTTGGCGCCCAGGATGCCGATGCGCTGGCCGGCCAGCACCGAGCGGCTGACGCCGCCGACGATGGGCGTGGGGCCCGAGCCGGGGGCGAGTCCGGGATATCCGCAGACCAGGCCATCGAAGCTGAGCATCGGGTTGGGCAGGCTCGCCGGCTCGCGGAATTCGAACTCGAAATCGCCGGCGGTGAGCACCGGCGCCAACCTTTCCATGCGTGCCAGCGCCTTGACGCGGCTTTGCGCCTGCTTGGCCTTGGTGGCCTTGGCCTTGAAGCGGTCGATGAATTTCTGCAGGTGGGCGATGCGCTCCTGCTGCTTGGCGTACGAGGCCGCGGCCTGCGACAGCCGCTCGGCACGCATCTCCTCGAAGGCGCTGAAGTTGCCGCCGTAGCGTGTGAGCTGCGCTTCGTCCAGGTGCACGGTGACGCGTGTGACGGCGTCGAGGAATTCGCGGTCGTGGCTGATCACGATCATCAGCCCGTCGAAGCGCTTGAGCCAGGATTCCAGCCACACCAGCGCGTCCAGGTCCAGGTGGTTGGTGGGTTCGTCCAGCAGCAGCAGTTCGGCCGGGCACATGAGCGCGCGCGCCAGTTGCAGCCGCATGCGCCAGCCGCCCGAGAAGCTGTTCACCGGCGCGTTCAGCTCCTGCGCGCGAAAGCCCAGGCCGAGCAGCAGGGCCTCGGCGCGCGAACGGGCGTCGAAGGTACCGGCTTCGTCGAGCAGTTGGTGGGCATGGCCGATTTCGTGGCCGTCGCCCGAGGCCTCGGCAGCGGCCAGCGCAGCCTGCGCCTGCTGCAGCGGCAGGTCGCCCTGCAGCACGAAGTCGGTGGCGCCGTCTTCGGTCTCGGGCATCTCCTGCGCCACTTCGCCCAGGCGCCAGCGCGGCGGGATCTCCACGTCGCCGGCGTCGGCGTGCAGCCGCCCGGCGAGCAGCGAAAACAGGCTCGACTTGCCGGCGCCGTTGCGGCCGACGAGTCCCACTTTCTCGCCCGGCTGCAGCACGACGCCGGCGTTCTGCAGCACGACCTTGACGCCGCGGCGCAGCGTGATATTGCGCAGCGTGATCATGGCCAGGCCTCCCGTTCGACGAGCAGCACCTGGTCGTCGCCGGCACTGGTGGGCAGCCAGACCACGGGCAGGCGCGGGAAGGCGGCCTCGAAGTGGGCGCGCTCGTGGCCGATCTCCAGCACCAGCACGCCGCCGGGGTTCATATGGGCCGGTGCACCGATGAGCAGCCGGCGGATGAAGTCCATGCCGTCGCTGCCGCCGTCGACATTGCCGTCCAGCGCCAGCGCCGGCTCGGCGCGGAATTCGGCCGGCAGCGCGGCCATCGACGCGCGGTTGACGTAGGGCGGGTTGCACAGCACGAGGTCGTAGCGGCCCGGTGCTGCGGCCCAGCCGTCGCCCTGCGCCAGGGTGATGCGGTCCGCAAGGCCGTGGCGCTCGACGCTGCGCTGCGCGACGGCCAGGGCGTCGGCGCTGATGTCGGTGGCCCGCACCTCGACTTCGGGCCAGGCCAGCGCGGCCAGCACCGCCAGGCTGGCGTTGCCGGTGCACAGGTCGAGCACGCGCCGCATGTCGGGCCGCAGCCAGGCGTCCAGCGTGCCGTCGGCGATGACCTCGGCGATCAGCGAGCGCGGCACGATGACGCGTTCGTCCACGAAGAAAGGCACGCCCTGCAGCCATGCCTCGCCGGTGAGGTAGGCGGCAGGGCGGCGACTGGCGATACGCTCGCCGACCAGCGCCTCGGCCGCTGCCTGTTCGGCCGCCGTCACCGGCCGTTCGGCCACGTCGTCCAGCGCGTCCAGCGCCAGTCCCAGTCGCCACAGCACGAGCCAAGCCGCTTCGTCGAAGGCGTTGGCGGTGCCGTGGCCAAACGAAACGCCAGCCGCTTCCAGCCGCGCGCTCGACCGTTCGATCAGCTCCAGCACCGTCATCTCAGGAAGTTCTCGATCGTGCGCCGATAGACGTTCTTCAGCGGCTCGATGGCGGCCACCTCGACCCACTCGTCGATCTTGTGAATGCTGTCGTTGACGACACCGAATTCCATCACCTGCGGGCACAGGCGGGCGATGAAGCGGCCGTCCGAGGTTCCGCCGGAAGTGGAAAGCTCAGGTCTGAGGCCGCACTCGGCGGCAATGGCTGCCACCAGTGCATCGCTCAGGCTTCCCGGTGGCGTGAGGAAGGGATCACCGGCCTGGGTCCAGGTCAGTTCGCAGGGCACGCCGTGGCGGTGCAGCACTTCGTGCAGGCGCGCCTTCAGCGACTCCGGCGTCGACTCGGTGCCGTAGCGAAAATTGAAGTCCAGCACGAGTTCGCCCGGAATCACATTCGTGGCGCCGGTGCCGGCGTGGATGTTGCTGACCTGCCAGCCGGTGGGTGCAAACCATTCATTGCCTTCGTCCCAGCGCGTGGTCACCAGTTCGGCCAGTGCCGGCGCCAGTGCGTGCGTGGGGTTGCGCGCCAGCTGCGGGTAGGCGATGTGGCCCTGGATGCCCTTGACCACCAGCCGCCCCGACAGCGTGCCGCGGCGGCCGTTCTTCACCATGTCGCCCAACTGCTGCACCGACGTCGGCTCGCCCACGATGCAGGCGTCGAGCCGCTCGCCACGCTGATCCAGCACGCCCATCACATGCTTGGTGCCGTGCAGCGACGGGCCTTCCTCGTCGCTGGTGAAGAGCAGCGCCACGGTGCCGGCATGGCCGGGATCGATGGTCACGAATTCCTGCGCCGCCACCGCCATGCAGGCCACGGCGGTCTTCATGTCGGCGGCACCGCGACCAACCAGGCGGCCGTCGCGGTGGGTCGGCACGAAGGGGTCGCTGGTCCAGCGGTCCAGCGGGCCGGTCGGCACCACGTCGGTGTGGCCGGCCAGCACCAGCGTGGGCCCGGGCCGGCCGCCGCGGTGCCAGGCCCAGAGGTTGCTGACGCGCGCTTCGGGCGGGCCGGCGTCGAGCGGCTCGCACACGAATCCGGCAGCAGCCAGGCCTTGCGCCAGCAGCGCCTGGCAGCCACCGTCGGCGGGCGTGACGGAACGACAGGCCATCAGCGCCTCGGCCAGGCGTAGGGCGGCCGTCATGACGGCCCTTGCGGCAAGCTCACCTGCGCAACCACGGCGGCGCGGCCGCGGCAGCCGTGCGCGGCTCGTCGGCGCGCACGTCGAGCGTGATCTCGGTGAATGTGGCGGCCTCGGGCTCTTCCTTCTTCGGCGCGATGCGCGAAATGGGCGCCTGGTCGTTCTGCAGCCGCCACAGCAGGTTGGTCGGCGAATCGGCGTGCGCCAGCCCTTCGTCGCGCGAGATCACGCCTTCACCGATGAGCCGAGCCAGGTCGTGCTCGAAGGTCTGCGAGCCTTCGGCCAGCGACTTCTCCACCGCCTCCTTGACGCCGGAGAGGTCGCCGCGCTCGATCAGCTCCGACACCAGCTGCGTATTCAGCAGCACCTCCACCGCAGGCACGCGGCCGCCGGCATTGGAGCGCAGCAGCCGCTGCGAGACGATGGCGCGCAACCCGGCGGCCAGGTCGGACAACAGCGTGGCGCGGGCTTCGGGCGAATAGAAGCTGAGGATGCGGCCCAGTGCGTGATAGCTGTTGTTGGCATGCAGCGTGGCCAGCACCAGGTGGCCCGACAGGGCGTACGAGATCGCCGAGGTCATGGTCTCGCGGTCGCGGATCTCGCCGATGAGAATGCAATCGGGGGCCTGGCGCAGCGCATTCTTGAGCGCCGTCTGCAGGCTTTGCGTATCGCGGCCCACCTCGCGCTGGTTGACGATGCTCTTCTTGTTGGTGAAGAGGAATTCGATCGGATCCTCGATGGTGAGGATGTGGCCGGTCATCTGCTGGTTGCGCCACTCGATCATCGACGCCAGCGTGGTGCTCTTGCCGGTGCCGGTGGCGCCCACCATCAGGATCAGCCCGCGCTTTCCTACCACCAGTTCCGAAAGCAGCGGCGGCACGCCCAGCGAGTCCAGCGACGGGATGTTGAACGGGATGCAGCGCAGGACGGCGGCAACCGAGCCACGCTGCTTGAAGGCCGAGAGCCGGAAGCTGCCCACGCGCGGCAGGCTGATGCCCACGTTGAGCTCACCGGTGTCCTCCAACTCCTCCATCTGCTGCGGCGCCAGCAGTTCGGCCAGCAGTTGGCGTGTCTGGTGCGTGGTGAGCAGCTGGTCGGACAGCTGCAGGATCTGGCCGTGGATCTTGATCAGGATCGGCGTATTGGCCGACAGGTAGACGTCGGAGGCGCTCTTCTCCGCCATCAGGCGCAGCACACGTTCAAGGTTGTTGGCCATGGCGGGCTTTCGTGGCGGCGTCAGGCGCGCAGCAGTTCATTGATGGACGTCTTGGCGCGCGTCTGCGCGTCGACCTTCTTCACGATCACCGCGCAGTACAGGCTGTGGCTGCCGTCGGGCGCCGGCAGGCTGCCCGACACCACCACGCTGCCGGCGGGCACGCGGCCGTAGCTCACGGTGCCGCTGGCGCGGTCGTAGATCTTGGTGCTCTGGCCGATGAAGACACCCATGCTGATGACGGAGTTCTCTTCCACGATCACGCCTTCGACGACCTCGCTGCGCGCACCGATGAAGCAGTTGTCCTCGATGATCGTCGGGTTGGCCTGCAGCGGCTCGAGCACACCGCCGATGCCCACGCCGCCCGACAGGTGCACGTTTCTGCCGATCTGCGCGCACGATCCCACGGTGGCCCAGGTGTCGACCATCGTGCTCTCGTCGACATAGGCGCCGATGTTCACGTAGCTCGGCATCAGCACCACGTTCTTCGCGACGAAGCTGCCGCGCCGCGCCACCGCCGGCGGCACCACGCGCACGCCGCTGGCGCGCATCTGCTCGTCGCTGAGCCTGGCGAACTTGGTCGGCACCTTGTCGTAGAAGCCCAGGTCGCCGGCGTGCATGAGCTTGTTCTCGGTGAGCCGGAAGCTCAGCAGCACGGCCTTCTTCACCCACTGGTTGACGGCCCAGTCGCCGACGTCGCGGCGTTCGGCCACGCGCACGCGGCCGGCGTTGAGTTCGTCGATCACATGCTCGACGGCGTCTCGCACCTCGGGCGAGTTGACGGCCGAGATCTCGGCGCGGGCCTCCCAGGCGAGGTCGATCACGGCTTGCAGTTCAGTGAGGTTCATCGAAGGCTTTCGGTGTAGGAAACGATGCGCCGGGCGGCTTCCAGGCATTCCGCCAGCGGCGCCACCAGTGCCATGCGGATGCGGCCCTGGCCCGGATTTGCGGGGCGGGCGAGGTTGGGGCCGGGCATGTCGCGCGCCAACAGGCGGCCGGGCAGGACGTTGACATTGTATTGAGCGAGCAGGCCGCGGGCCCAGGCGATCTCGTCGCCGCCACCGGGGATGCCGGCCCAGAGGTAGAACGCAGCGTCGGGCAGCGCCACGTCCAGCACCTGGGCCAGCAGCGGCGTCACCTGCTCGAACTTGGCGCGGTAGAGCGCGCGGTTGGCCACCACGTGCGTTTCGTCGTTCCAGGCCGCGATGCTGGCGCGCTGCACCACCGGCCCCATGGCGCTGCCGTGGTAGGTGCGGTAGAGCAGGAAGGCCTTGAGCAGCGCGGCGTCGCCGGCCACGAAGCCCGAGCGCAGCCCGGGCACGTTGCTGCGCTTCGAAAGGCTGGTGAAGGCGACCAGGTTGCGGAAATCGTCGCGGCCCAGTGCGCGGGCGGCCTGCAGGCTGCCCAGCGGGGCTTCGCGGCCGAACCAGATCTCGGAATAACACTCGTCGCTGGCGATGACGAAACCGTGGCGGTCGCTCAGCTCGAAGAGCTGCCGCCATTCGGCCATCGGCATCACCGCGCCGGTAGGATTGCCGGGCGAGCAGACGTAGAGCAGCTGCGTGCGCGCCCAGGTGGCCTCTGGCACGCTGGTCCAGTCGGCGGCGAAATGGCGCGCCGGGTCGCTGGCGACGAAGGCGGTTCGCGCCCCGGCGAGCAGCGCCGCGCCTTCGTAGATCTGATAAAAGGGGTTGGGGCAGACCACGGTGGCACCCGGTCTCGTGGGGTCGATGACGGTCTGCGCAAAGGCGAACAGCGCCTCGCGCGAGCCGTTCACCGGCAGCACCTGCGTGGCGGCGTCGAGCGACACGCCGTAGCGCCGCCGCACCCAGCCGGCGATGGCTTCGCGCAGCGCGGGCTCGCCCAGCGTGGACGGGTAGGAAGACAGCCCTGGCAGTGCCCCCACCAGCGCTTGCTCGATCAGCGCCGGCGTGGCGTGCCTGGGCTCACCGATGCCCAGGCTGATGGCGGGCAGGCCGGCGGGCGGTTGGAGGTCGCGCGTGAGCTCGCGCCAGCGTTCGAACGGGTAGGGGTGCAGTCGCGCCAGCAGCGGGTTCATGCCGGGATTATCCTGAAGGGCGATCGGCTTGCCGCGGCCGATGATGAGGCCATGAAAGACTGGACCCGCTGCCGATTTGCACTGGCCTGGCTGATGCCGATCTCGGTGGGCGCGGCGGCCTGGGTTTCGCCCTGGGCGGCCTGGGGCACGATGCTGGGCATCCAGGTGCTGCTGGCGATGGCCGAGCGGGTGCCGGCACTGCGGCATTCACCGCCGGCCGCGCCGCAGTCGGCCTGGCACCGCTTCTGCCTGCGGCTGCATGTGCCGCTGCAGGCGGCGCTGCTGGCCTGGGGACTGTGGCTGGTGACCACGAGCGAGATGTCTGCCGCCGCGGCCGTGGCGCTCGGCATGGGAGTGGGCGGTGTCACCGGCAGCCAGGGCATCACCTTCGCACATGAACTCGGCCATGCCCGTTCGCGCCTCGACCGCTTGCTGGCCTGGGCGCTGATGGCCAGCGTCAACTATGCGCATTTCATGGTCGAGCATTACCGCGGCCATCACCCGCGCGCCGCCACCTTCGACGACCCGGCGTCGGCGCGCCGTGGCGAGAGCCTGTGGCGCTTCCTGCCACGCACGCTGGCCGGCAGTTGGGCCAGCGCCTGGCGGCTGGAGGCGCAGCAGGGGCGGCAACTGCGTCGCGGCTGGGGTCGCAGCCCGCTGCTGTGGGCGACGGCGCTGCAGGCGGCGTGGCTGGCGATCGTGGCCGTCTGGCTGGGGCCGCTGGCGCTGTTGTTCTGGGCGGTGCAGTCGGCCTACGCGGTATTCCTGCTCGAGGCCATCAACTACATCGAGCACTACGGCCTGCAGCGCCGAACGGAAAACGGCCGGCGCGAAGCCTTCGGCGTGCAGCACGCGTGGAATGCCGACGGCCTGCTGACCAATTCGATGATTGCCAACCTGCAGCGCCACAGCGACCACCACATGCACGCCTGGAAGCCGTATGCCGAACTGGAGCCGCTGCCCGGACCGCAATTGCCCACCGGTTATGCCGGCTGCCTTTTCCTGGCCTCGGTGCCGCCGCTGTGGTTCAGGGTCATGGAGGCGCGGCTGCAGGGTCTGGACCAGGCCTGAGTCGGCCGGCAATCCTGGCATGAGAACCCAGTGAGAGCCTTTCATGACGGCCAGGTGATCCCCGTGTGGCAGCAGGCTGGGTGCGGCGCCGCGACAACGGTCGGGACCGCTTGCTGTCAGGTATGTTCAACCACCTCCAGACAGGCGCCAGATCGGCACCAGCCGACA
>Ga0138256_10004829_pt1 | contig 14303 bp, 12 predicted proteins | sample KNB2016incub_MG_FD_105486 | JGI IMG/M metagenome (GOLD analysis project Ga0138256, IMG submission 105486) | Active sludge microbial communities from wastewater in Klosterneuburg, Austria - KNB2014incub_MG | ecosystem: Engineered > WWTP > Activated sludge > Unclassified | place: Austria...
AGGCTAATCGTTTTTTCTATCTCAGTCATATCAGACGTAATCCATTCTTTGCGTGTTTGTCTTCCATTAATATTTTCAGGGACATCTAAATCTTTATAATTTTCTTTCCACATCTTTTTTACAGCTTCATAGTCATCAAGACTTACTTGCTGTATTCTGTTTACAACAGGGAATGTGCCCGCCTTAGCTTTTACTGTTGCAGACAATGGAACGGAGACCATTGTTGATTGCTTCTGAGAGATAAGTCCAAGAAGTAGTGTTGCAAGTGGATCACCTTGTTTCTTTGCTTCCTCAAGTTGAGTTCTTATTTTTTCTGAATCCCAATCTGCTGTGCTTGTTGAATTCTGAGTTCTTTGAAGAATTTCAGTCGCTAAAGGATTATTCTGACTGCTTGATTGAAGTAACTCTGTATGTATATTCTGTATATCTTGTACTGATAGTTTGTTCTCAATTGATTTAACAATTTTTGTTGCTGTCTGATTTCCTGATTTACTTTCTTTAATAAGTTTTTCATAAAGACTTTGATACTCTATACGCTCTTTTTCATTCTGAATTAACTCTGGATGTGTTATCTTCTCGAGCACATTTGTTAACGCCACTGTTTGAGAGACTTGAGACGAGGAAGCCGTTTTCAGGATTTCAGTCGCTAAAGGATTCCCTAGTGACTGTGCCTTTATTAATTCTTGCTGTACGAATTTCACCTGCTCAACTGAGGTAGACTTATCTAGTGACTCTTTAATCAATGTTGCTAATTGATTTCCTGATCGACTTGCGTCAGTTATTTTTTCACGAAGTTTCTCGTATTGTACTCTCTCTTTTTCAGTTGAAATTTTTTCGGTATTTGATAACTTTTGAAGAACAGATTGTAGTGAAGTTTGCTCTTTTGTTTCATTAGTGACAGAGGAAATATTACTTAAAATTGTTTTGACATACTCCTTACTCGCATTTGAAACAGTATTTAATTTTTCTCTTATCTCAATAATTTTTTCTCTTTCTGATGTATTGGTGACAGTAGATGGATTTGCTAATTGTTGAAGAATTGTTTGAAATGATTGATTAGATTGTGTTGAAGTATTACTTGATGAATACGAGGCAATTGTTCCAGCTGCATTGAGAATTGATGTAGAAATCTGATCTCCCTGCTTACTTTGTGTAACTAAGCTTTCTCGAATTTGTCTAAATCTTTCTCTCTCAGCAGGTGTAGATACTTGTGTTGGATTTGCAATATTTTTAAGGATATTACTCGTTCTTTCTTTTTCTCTCTGTAATACTGCTTTACTTGTTATCTTTTCTTTTTCAAACCGGGCAATATCTCTCATAGTAGGGATAGATAGTGAAGTGAGTTGTGATATCTTTGTTGTTTGTGAGCGAGCAATAGACGTTGGTCTATTAACTTGAGTTTTTTGTGAGATTGATGTTGCACGAGGAATCTCGCGCGCAAGACCTGTATTCGCAGGCGCAGTATATTTTCGAGCAAAAGGAAGATTGCGTGCAAGACCTGTATTCGCAGGTCCAACCGGTACAATAGGTGTTTTTGGATTTGCAGGTGGAATTATACGTGAATTTATAAGACCTAACATCTGTTTGTATGCTGGGCTTTCTCTATAATTAAATGACATCATATAGTCTAAAAATATTTGTAAGAGAATAAATGGCAGAATTATTACAATCCAAAGCATAATCAATGAAACCAAGTAAAGAGCAAATGTATCGGGGAGATTGACACTATTATTAATGCCAACCTTTTGTCCTGGTCCACCAAGGAGAATATTGACAGCTGTTGGATAGATTATTTGAGATTTATCACCGATCCCTGCAGGATTGAAAAAAAGTGGAAGACTTGTCTGCCATAATCTCACAAGTCCTGAAAGAAATATCGCAAACAGCGGAGCATACATTAGCCATCTAAAAAATTCACCAATCCAAATCTTCCCTGTATTTCTGACAGGATAAAAAAGTAGAAGTATAGGAAAAACAGGCGAAATAATAAGGAAAAACCATAAAATAATCTTTCTGATAATGAGGAGAATTGCCATCACGTAATACGTAAAAGCAGTTAGCTTTACAAAAAGTAGTGAGGTGAAAGCTGTTTCGTCAAATTCTGTTCCAAACCGCCGCAATCCCTCAAATGTTCGATAATCAAATCCAATAAAGAGTAAATCTCTTGATGAAATAATAGCTCCTTGAGGGTTACGCAAGAAAAATCCTTGAAAGATATCAATAATTTGATACAAAAACTGCACGAGTGAAAATGAAAATGTAACAAGTAAAATGACAAGGAGGAATCTAGGTAAAAATCTTTTAGCTGACAAACTTTTCCCTCGTGTCACAATAAGAATAAATGAGGTGATCATAATAACCACAAGGAAAAGCGCAAAGACTATTCTCTGGACAACCTGCCAAAATGGAATAAGTGGATTTGTAGCATTATCATAATTTTGCGCAGTCCATCGATAATCTCTCAATGTCCAATCAAGAAGCATTCCTGATCGAGATGCATTTTTACCAATTTTTGTCACCTCTGCGTCTCTTATCCAGGCTCCAACTTGTGGAAGCTCATCTTCTTGAGCGTGTACTGGTTGAGGAATCAAGAAAAAGATAAACGCAATACTCAGTACAAGTAATAATTTAGGCAGCAGTAATTTCATTTTTATCGGGAAAATCCAGGTATAGCTAAAATATCAATCAATACAACCTCAATAAAGAGATATCCAAAAATTGCAAGAAGAAGACCCAAGATTGCATAAAAAATATAACTTTTACCTGAGTTGATCTGAGAAGGATTCCCCCTTGATGTTAAAATGACATACCCGCCAATTATGACGAAAAGAAGTGCAACTCCCCCAATAAGACTCAGTCCAATAGTATAAAATCTTCCGATAAATTGAATTGGATCAATAGGCAGACACCCTATCTGGGTCATTGTTTCATTGACTGGGCACATAACATACAGCAAATCCGTTATAAACGGCTACTTAAGAAAAGTATAGAGTCTTCGTGGGGAAATTACAATTTGAAGATCTTAAAACCAACTTTTTTTACCATTTTCTTTCTCGAAATTCTCTAGAAGTTCTTTTTGTTTTTTGTTAACAGACTTTGGAATAACAATTTTAACTCTGACATAATGATCTCCTTTGTTTGTACTTTGAAGTCGCTGAACACCCTTTCCCCTCAATCGGATGAGAGTCTCAGGTTGAGTTCCTGGAGGAATCTTAATACTAATTTTTTCATCAATTGTCTCAATCTTGACTGTATCTCCTAGTACTGCTTGAGGAAATGATATTTCTTCAATGGTAACGATATCAGATCCTTCTCTCTGAAATCTTTTATCAGCAGTTACATCAAATACTAGATCAAATTCACCAAACCTCATTCTCACTCCCGTATCAACACCTGGAGGAATTTTTATTTTTTGTTTTTTTCCATCAATATTTACTTCTTTTTCAGCTCCTTTAATCGCTTCTTGGAATGTAAGGGAAAGTGAGTATACTGGCCTTCTTTGACGGCTACCAAACGGTGATGCTCCACCAAAAAATTGTTCAAAAATCTCAAATGGATCTGAAAATCCTCCAAAATCCTGAGATTGACCGTTTCCGCCTGTTGAATATGAATAAGAGAATGGCCCATAGCGGACACCCTGCCCACCAAAAGGACCACCAGCTCCAGCATTTTCAAATGCGGCTTCACCATACTGATCATATGCTTGACGTTTACTCACATCAGACAAAACTTCATAAGCCTTTGTAATTTCTTTAAATTTACTTTCTCCTTCTTTAGTTTTATTTCGATCAGGATGATACTGAAGAGCAAGTTTCCGATATGCCTTTTTTATCTCATCTTGAGTTGCTGATTTAGCGACACCTAAAACTGAATAATAATCATTACTTGCCATTTGCTTGTTCTCCTTCTTGGTTTTTTCTCTTATCTGAATTTAGTCTCGTATTTTCTTTTGCTGTATCAAGTGCCACTCTAATTTCAGCCACCATTTTACTCCATTGTTCAGGCGACATCCGACGAGTTGGTTCAACTGGTGTCAATGTCTGATCACTTAACCATGATTGTTCTTTCTCATTGAATGTGTCTTCTCTATCAGTTTCACGACTAACTTCAGTATTTGGGTTCGCCAGCAGAGCTCGCTCTCTATGAAGTCTTTCTATTTCATCTCGTTGTGTTGAGAAAGGTTGTCCCATATTGCTTAATCTATCAATTTCTTCACCAATAAGGTAAATCTGAGTATCAATTTTCTCAATTCTTTGTATTACGTTATTATCAAGTGAAATAGGAGTCAGAAGAGGCTCAACGAATTCGTTATTTTTTTCCGTCATCAACAACTTCTCCTTCCACCGGCTCATCAGATGATTTTGCCTCGGAAGAAGTATCTGAAGCATCTTGTGTTTCAGAAGGTTGCTCAGCTTGAGGGTTTTGAGACATTGCTTGCCCGACTTTCTGAAGACTATCTGAAAGTTCCTGTGTTTTTGTCTGTAACTCTTCTTTTGTTCCAGTATCTAAAATTCCTTTTAGATTTGAGATTTTCTCATCCACTTCTTTTTTGATATCTTCACTGACTTTATCTCCTGCATCTTTAAGTGATTTTTCAGCAGTAAATATCAATGCATCTGCCTGATTTTTAGCTTCAATTTGCTCTTTCTTTTCTTCATCTTCCTTTGCATGGAGTTCTGCTTCTTTGGTCATTCTTTCAACTTCCTCTTTTGATAGGCCTGTTGAACCTGTAATTTTGATACTTTGCTCTTTTCCAGAAGCTTTATCTTGAGCTTTTACATGTAAAAGTCCACTTGCATCAATATCAAAGGTAACTTCAACCTGTGGCATTCCTCGAGGAGCAGGTGGAATACCGTCTAAAATAAATCTACCGAGTGACTTATTATCCTGAGCCATAGGGCGCTCTCCTTGCAAAATATTAATTTCCACTTGAGTTTGATTGTCAGACGCAGTTGAGAAAACTTGAGATTTGGATGTTGGGATGGTGGTATTTCGTGGAATAAGTGGTGTAGATACTCCTCCAAGTGTTTCAAGTCCAAGAGTTAAAGGTGTGACATCTAAAAGAAGGACATCTTTGACATCACCTGAAAGTACTCCACCTTGTACTGCAGCTCCAATTGCAACAACTTCATCTGGGTTAACAGATTTATTTGGCTCTTTCCCAAAAAATTGAGAAACAGTTTCAACGATTTTTGGCATCCTTGTCATACCACCTACAAGTACAACCTCATCAATATCTGCTGCCTTCAGTGACGCATCACTGAGAGCTTTTTCAACTGGTTTAAGTGTTTTCTGAATAAGATCATCAACAAGACTCTCTAACTTTGCCCGTGAAAGTGTCATGGTCAGATGAAGAGGACCTGCTGATCCTTGAGTAATAAATGGCTGGTTAATTTGAGCTTCTTGAGAAACGGATAGTTCAATTTTTGCTTTTTCAGCAGATTCTTTCAATCTTTGAAGTGCTTGTGGATCCTGTCTTAAGTCCACTGAATTTTCCTTCTTAAATTCATCAGCAATATAATCGATTATTACTTGATCAAAATCATCTCCCCCAAGATGAGTATCTCCATTTGTGGACTTAACTTCAGTTACTCCATCGCCAAGTTCAAGGATTGAGATATCAAATGTACCTCCACCTAGATCATAAACTGCAATTGTATGTGCATTTTTCTTATCAAGTCCATATGCAAGAGCTGCAGCAGTTGGTTCATTAATAATTCTCTTAACTTCAAGTCCAGCAATTTCTCCTGCCTGCATCGTTGCCTGTCTCTGACTGTCGTCAAAATATGCTGGAACGGTAATAACCGCTTCGGTTACTTTTTCACCAAGATAACTTTCTGCGTCAGCCTTTATTTTTTGAAGTATTTGTGCAGAAATTTCTTGAGGTGTGTATGTTTTTCCATCTACTTCAACAACTGCCATATCATCTCTTCCAGCTTTGACAGTATAAGGAAGAAGTTTTATATCTTTCTGTACGGAAGCATCACTAAATTTTTTCCCCATAAGACGTTTGACAGAAAAGATTGTTTCTCTTGGCTTCAAAACCATCTGACGTTTTGCGACATCTCCAACAACATGTGTTTTAGGATCTACAACTGATGGGATAACATTTCTTCCTTCAGCTGAATGAATAACTTTGGGAGATCCTCCCTCCATTACTGCGACACATGAGTTTGTTGTACCTAAATCAATTCCAATTATTTTTCCCATAATTTATTATTCCTTTTCTCCATTCCCAACGATTACTTGAGCTGGTCTTAAGAGCTTATCATGTAAGAGGAACCCTGCACGTACCTCTGATATAACAACCTCTTTTTCTCCATTTTGTGTTGTAATAACTTCCATGTGAGTAGGATCAAAATGTTGACCGATAGTCTCCATTCGAATTATTCCTTCTCTTTTAAGCGTATCTAGAAATTGTTGAGTACAGATCTTAAGCGTTTGATCTTCACTATGCAGACCTGCCATAAGTAATGTATCCAAAATTGGCAAAAATCGCAAGATTATATCTTTATTCGCTGATCTTATGAGATCGCCTCTTTCATCTCTAACCCGCTTTTCAAGGTTCTGATAATCAGCCAGTGCTCTTTTGTACTTGTTCTCCCATTCGCTTATCTGATCATCTTGAGTTTCTTCTTCTTTTTCTTCTTCGTCTTGAATTTGTGTTGTATCGTCTGTCATTTTACCAACCCTTTGCCATTGATTCAATAAGTGTTCCAAAATAACGAACTGTTGGAACTACCGTCGTGTAATTTAACCTTACAGGACCGATGACGCCAATTTCTCCAGAACCATGCTCTGGTGTCTCATAATGAGTAAATACAAAACTATATGGACCTGTCAACTCCTGTCCAAGCTCATCCCCCATCAATATATAAATATCCTCACCCATGGTTGCATACGGTTGTTTACATAATTTATGAAAATAATCGTATTCATCAAGCGTTGAAAGTAAAGCTTTTGTGATATCTATATCAAAAAACTCTGGCATATCTAAAATGTTTGCATATCCTGAGGTAAGAACATCACCTTCATTTGTTGTTGCAATTGCAAGTGCACCTGTTTTATGTGCAAGTGATTTTGTTGCTTCTTTTAAAAATCGCTGCATAGTCTCACGGTAGTCCCAAATTTTTTCTTTGAGCGCAACTTCCTCAACTGTTGAAAGAACTTTCTCTTTCATTAACTCTTTTACATAAAATTTCATTCCCATAGGAGTAGGGACACGCCCTGCAGATGAATGAAGCTTTTTTAAGTAACCAAGCTCTGAAAGTCTTACCATTTCATTTCTGATTGTGGCTGGTGATGCACTTAGACTATACTTCTTTTCTAAAGTCTCAGATCCCACAGCATCAGCTGTATTAATATATTCTTCAATAATTGCTTTTAAAATATGTACCTGTCTTTGTGTAAGATTATGCATAAATGTAATACAGAATTAGCACTATAATATCAGGAGTGCTATTTTTTGTCAATATTACTTTTTGAAGAAAAAAAGAAATTCTATACAATAATAAATATGAGAAGAAAAAACAGAAAATTACTCCATCTCTTCCTTGCACTTCTAAGCGGAGGAAGTCTTTTGGCGTGTATTCTACTCCTCTCCCCAAAGTATGCATTTGAACTACCATTTTTCAACATACCTATTCTCATCATTTTTTTCATTCTTCTTGCATGCTTTCTTTTCTTTGGAATCTCTTTTGCAACAAAAAGCCGGAAACATGCGTATCTTATTACATTTTTCGTCCTTGTTTATCTTTTATTTAGACTCTGGGGGTTGACTCACCCCTTTTTCTTCTTCCTCCTCCTGGCACTCTTTCTCACCTTAGAGCTTCTCTTTACAAGTAAAAACCATTCCTGAGCTTGTTTGAGGCTGGGCACTCTGGTAAAATGAGGTATGAGCAAATTTTATATAACTAGTGCAATTCCCTACGTAAACGGTAAACCACATATTGGCCACGCACTTGAATACTTTCAGGCAGATACAGTTAAAAGATTTCACAAACTCCTCGGTGAGGAAACACTTCTCCTATCAGGAGCAGATGAAAATGCACTTAAGAACGTTCAGGCAGCAGAAAAAGAAGGTACAGAAACTCAAGCCTTTTTAGATAAAAATTCACGAGTATTCAAAAACGCTTTTAAAACTCTTGGCGTCGAACTGGATATCTTTCAGCGTGGATCAGATAAAGAAAAACATTGGCCAGGGGTACAAAAACTTTGGCAGCTTTGCCTAGAGAGCGGCGATATATATAAAAAATCATACGAAGGACTCTATTGTATTGGATGTGAGAGTTTTAAGATTGAAAGTGAGTTAACCCCTGAAGGTTTGTGCCCCGATCATCTCAAAAAGCCTGAACTAGTTAATGAAGAAAACTACTTCTTTAGACTCTCCAAGTATCAACAAGAGATTATAGATCTCATTGAGTCAAACACCTTGCGAGTAATACCGGAGAACAAACGCCAAGAAACTCTTTCTTTTATAAAATCAGGACTTGAAGATTTTAGTGTTTCAAGATCTGTAACAAGAGCTAGAGGAATTGGAGTTCCTGTTCCAAATGATGCACAACAGGTTATGTATGTATGGTTTGATGCGCTAACTATTTATATGACGGGAGTTGGATTTGGAACAGACGAAGAAATGTGGAAAAAATGGTGGCCAGCCGATATTCACGTTATTGGAAAAGATATTAATCGGTTTCATACAGTCTACTGGCCAGCAATGCTTCTCTCTGCCAAACTACCACTTCCAAAGACAATCCTCATCCACGATTTTATTATTAGTGGTGGTCAAAAGATGAGTAAAACTCTTGGAAATGTGATTGATCCATTTGAGATGATCAACCAATTTGGACTTGAACCATTTAGATATTTCCTTCTCTCACAAATGCCAATTGACGATACAGGTGATTTTACTGTCGAGAGATTTAGAGAAGTGTTTCAAGCGAATCTAGCAAATGGACTGGGCAATCTCGTCGCAAGACTTGCCAAACTCGCTGAGAATAACCAAATAACTCTGGAAGATAATACCCTATCAATTGATACAGAAGTCATAAAAGCTTTAGAAACCTTTAACTTCAGTCTTGCACTTGAATCACTATGGAAAAGGATGACTGTCCTTGACAAAAAACTTAATGAAACAAAACCTTGGACCCTTCCACCATCTGAAGCAACACCTCTACTTATTGAACTTGCATATGAAGTTCGAACTATTGCCTACAATCTACAACCATTTATGCCTGAAACTGCAAAAAAGATCCTTGATCAATTTAGTGGTGAGATAAAAGCTCAATCTCCACTTTTCCCACGCATATAACCTATGATTGATATTCACTGTCATCTTAATTTTCACTCATTCGAAAAAGATTATGAGCAAGTAATCAAAAGAGCTCACAACGCAGGTGTTACGCGAATTATTAATGTCGGGACAAAAATTGATTCGAGTGAATGGGCAGTCAAGCTTGCTCATGAGTTTGATAACCTTTATGCCATTGTCGGCGTCCATCCTCATCATGCAGACAAAATAGAACTCTCGAATACTTGGCTTGAAGAACTAAGAAAAATTGCTTTAGAAAAAAAGGTAATAGGAATCGGCGAAATTGGCCTTGATTACTTTTCATACAAATCAAATGGCATTGTCGATCCTGCTCTTCAAAAAGAAATCTTTTCTTTACAAATTGAACTAGCACATGAACTAAATCTTCCTCTGCAAATTCATAATCGACATGCTGGAGAGGATGTTATCAAAATGCTTAAGGAAAGAAAAAATCTTTTACAAAATGTTCCAGGCATGTTCCATTGTTTTGCAGGTACTATGGACGTACTTAAAGATGCTCTTGATCTTGGATTTTATATTGGATTTGATGGCAACAGTACATACAAAGGTCTCGCACCAGGTGAAAGTGTTTCATTAAGTGAGCAGATCGCATATACACCTCTTGACAGAATAGTTACAGAAACAGATAGTCCTTACCTTACTCCACTCCCACATCGAGGCCAGCGGAATGAACCAGCCTATGTTATACTCGTTGGGCAGCATATAGCTTTGGTCAAAAATAAACCTTTTGAGCAAGTAGTAGAACAAACTACTAAGAACGTCTATACTGTATTTAGTCGTCTTCAGTAATAATATGACCTCATTTTTTGATAAAATTTTTACCCGTTATCCAATAAAAACCAAGCGAGCATTGGAAATCTCAATCGGTTTTGCATCATGGAGTGTTATTCTCTCTCCTCTTTGGGGATCGTTTCTTATTCCAGCCTTTCTTGCTTACTTTATACTTTTCTTTGATATTTACTGGTTTTACAAATCATACTCTCTTGTGATCAACGCATATCGATCAAGTCAACGAATTAAAAAAGCTGAAAAAGAAGACTGGGTATCAAAAGCAAAAGTACTCCCAGGTTTTGATAAGGTACATCATGTTCTCATCATGACAAGCTACAAAGAAAGTATTGAAAAAATGAGAACAACACTTGAGAACCTTACTCGCCAAACACTCTCCCCTAAAAAATTATTCGTCGTTCTTGCTATGGAAGAGAGAGAACAAGAAGCAAAAGAAAAAGCAAGTATTCTCATAAAAGAATTTAAACCCTTTTTTGGAGATATGTTCGCAACATACCACATTGATGCACCTGGCGAAATTAAAGGAAAATCCTCAAATGAAGCATTTGCTGGAAAAGAAGCTCATGAAATTCTCTATCTCAAAGGCAAACTTGATATTGAATATGCAACAATCTCATCTGTCGATGTTGATTCAATATTTCATAAACATTTCTTTGCTTATCTCTCATACAAATATCTTGTTGATCCTCAGAGATATCATAAATTTTGGCAAACTGCCACAGTCTTTTACAACAATATTTGGAAAGTTCCCGCACCGATTCGAATTATTTCATTCTTTGGAAGTTTGTGGAGGATTTCACTTCTTGTTCAAGGAGATAGACTTATTACACAATCAACTTACTCGCTTTCATTCAAAATGCTGAGAGATATTGGATTCTGGGATGCAGACGTTATACCTGAGGACTACAGAATCTTTTTCAAAGCATTCTTTAAATTAAAAGGGAAAGTCTGGGTCGAACCAATATTCCTCAAGACATCAATGGATGCAGCGTACTCACACGGATATATTAATAGTCTAAAAAACAAATATCACCAAGAAAGACGTTGGTCATGGGGTGTCTCTGATGACCCGCTTTTTATTAAATGGTGGTTCACAGTTCCAAATGTACCGTTTTTGAGAAAAACAGTTATGGTCTATCATGTGGTTATGGACCACTTCCTCTGGCCTGTAAATTGGTTCATTATAACCGTCGCAGCTAATGTTATGCCTTTTATCAATCCAGCTTTTTCTCGAACATCACTTGGATATACACTTCCAAGCTTGGCCGGATTTATTCTCACAGCGTGTATAGCTGCTATTTTTGCAATGATGTTTTTGGATTATAAAAACAGACCAGAGAATACCCAGCTACCACTTCACCGTAAAATATTCTTTCCGCTTGAATTTATCTTAATGCCAATTGTTGGATTTTTTCTTTCAGCATTGCCAGCACTTATTTCACATACGCAACTCATGCTTGGAAAGCGTATGGAATATAAAGTGACTGATAAAGCATGAAAAATCTATCCAAACTTGAAAAATGTAAAGAGTTTTGGTACCTCCTTTTCATAATTTGTCTTTTCTTTTTCCTCCGATTGCCTTCACTCATTGAGCCATATTGGTATGGAGATGAAGGTATCTATGAGGTACTTGGTGCAGGAATTTCACAAGGAAGAATACTTTATGCAGAAATCTGGGATAACAAACCTCCACTACTTTATATTTTCTATGCACTCGTTGGAGCAGACCAATTTAATATTCGCCTCCTTTCTCTCTTGACGGGAATTGCAACTATTCTTTCATTCTTTTCACTCTCACAAAAATTATTCAAAAGAACTTTCACGACTCTCATTGTAACGACTGTTTTCGCTATTATTTTTGGACTTCCAATTATTGAGGGCAATATCGCCAATGCAGAGAACTTTATGCTCCTTCCAATACTTCTTTCGTTTTCACTTTTTGTATCATTTTTTACTCAAAAGAAAATTTCATATCTCAATAGTAAAAAGTTAGGATATCTTTTTTCTGGGTTTCTCCTTGGTTTTGCATTTCTCATAAAAACTGTTGCCCTTTTTGACTTTGCAACAATAATTTTTATTGCTATTATCGCTACGTTTAATGAGCAACTCTCCATTAAAAGATTCCTTCCCCAATTTCGAAAAATTTCACAGGAACTACTCTATCTCACTCTTGGATTTGTATCTCCATTGCTCATTTCCCTCCTGTACTTCTTAAGTGTTGGAGCATTGACACAGTATATCGATGCAATTTTTCTTTCTACAGTTGGGTATGTAGGGTTTAATAATACTTTTTTTATTCCCCAAGGACTTCTCATCTCAAAAGTGATCCTACTAATCCTTTTTATCTCAATACTCTATGTAGTGAGAAAGAAAATATCATTTACATATCTTTTTATCTTTGTCTGGGTTGGTTTCTCAGTCTTCAATAGCTTCTTTTCTCATAGACCCTACACCCATTATATGATTGTCCTCCTTCCCAGCTTATGCCTACTTTTGGGACTATGTCTTGAAGAATTAAAGAGAAAAAGACTCATTGCTATCGGATCATTTATTCTTATTCTCTTTTTAGTTCTCAATTTCTTCAACCGATGGAGCTATACAAAAACAGTTATGTATTATCCAAATTTTGCTCTTTTTGTAACGAATAAAAAATCTCTTCATGATTACCAATCATTTTTTGATAGAAGAACTCCACGTGATACAGAAGTTGCACTTTACGTAAAAAATCATCTGGCAAAAGATGCACATGTTTTTTACTGGGGTAATTCTGCACAAATGTATAGATTAAGTAATAAATTACCACCTGGTCGTTTCACTGTTGCATATCACATAAAAACAAACGAGAATACATTGAAAGAAACATATGATGATCTTCTACGTGTCAATCCAGAATATATTATTGTCCTTCCAGACATGGGAGCTTTTCCTTACCCAATGTACAACTATGTTCACAAACTAACCATTCAAGATATTGAAATTTATGAACGAATTTATTAAACCAATTCTACTTGATAAAATTATAAGATTGACACTTCTGATTTCTTTAGGATTACTTTTCTTGTCACTACTCATCGTCGGAATATTTTACACAAGCTTACCTCCATTTATTCCACTCTTTAATCAAATGCCATGGGGAGAAGCTCGCCTTGCACCTACATGGATGTTTTTTCTTTTACCAGCTGTAACTATCTTTATCGCGATACTCAATATTGCTATCACAAAATTTATATATGAAAAAATGCCGCTTGTTGCAAGAATGCTCCATACTACAACACTTCTTCTCAGTATTTTTACAATCATCTTTATTTTTAGAAGTATAAGACTTATAATTTAGCATGCTTATCGTCACACTTTTACCATTTATTCTCTCACTTTGCATAACTGCAGTACTCACATGGCTCCTTCTCCCTCTAATTAAAAAATATGGTCTTATTGATGACCCAAAACTCCATAAACATCCTGGAATTATTCATACCAAACCAATCCCGCGCGGTGGTGGATTACCATTCTTTGTAGGAATACTATTTGTCTCACTTATACTTCTTCCATTTAACACTCAACTTTCAGCAATATTTCTTGCAAGTGCAATTGCGCTCATCGTTGGATTGATTGATGACAAATTTAATGCAGAGTCAAAAGATATTAGTCCTTATATAAGATTTCTTGTCAACATTTTATGTGCAACCATAGTAGTCGGAAGTGGAGTTAGTATCTCATTTATTACCAATCCATTTGGCGGAATACTCCATCTTGATACTATTTTAATTCCACTACTTAACATTCCAATTGGAGATGTCATTGCAGGGCTTTGGATAATCTGGGTTATGAATATGCTCAACTGGAGCAAAGGTGTTGACGGACAAATGCCTGGAATTGTAGCGATATCTGCCCTAGTCATTGGATTACTTAGTCTTAGATTTACTGGGGGTGTGATAGATGCCCAATTGTCTTTCATCATTGCAGGAAGTGCTGTTGGATTTCTCATATTTAATTTTTCCCCAGCCAAAATATTTCCAGGATACGGCGCAACATCTGTCTATCTTCTATTGGCAGTTGTTTCTATTTTTTCAGGTGCAAAACTAGCTACTGCAATTCTTGTCATGGGAGTCCCAATTGTTGATGCTGTTTTCACAATTATCAGACGACTCATAAATAAAAAATCTCCTTTTAAGGGAGATCGACT
>Ga0138256_10004830_pt1 | contig 14300 bp, 11 predicted proteins | sample KNB2016incub_MG_FD_105486 | JGI IMG/M metagenome (GOLD analysis project Ga0138256, IMG submission 105486) | Active sludge microbial communities from wastewater in Klosterneuburg, Austria - KNB2014incub_MG | ecosystem: Engineered > WWTP > Activated sludge > Unclassified | place: Austria...
AGGATCAAACTCTCCATAGTTTGTATCTTTGTCTATTCGTTCAATTAAACCTTTCAGCTCAATCTCCCAAATATTTTGACTTTCACTACTTCTATTCGATCTGCTCCTCTCTGTTTTCTCAAAGTCCTTTTCTTCGGTCCGATACTTTTTTCCTTTACCTTTTCTTATTTCTCCTTATCCTGTCAATGAACTTTTTGTCTCTTATATTTAACTATATTTGACTTTCTTTTTATTTCCTCGCCTTCGCAAGGGACTGCAAAGATATGCTGAGCTTCCATATCTGCAAAATGGTTTAGCAAAAAAATAACAAATTTTAATTTTATAATGTGTATTATATTGATTATTAATCACTTACAAGGGTATAAATTTTAAAAAATCTTTTGACTTTTATTAGTTTTGAAGCTTTTTTACTAAATTCCATCATTTTAGATCATAGTTTTTTATTTCTGTTGGAATAAACTTGACAAATTTCTTTGAAATTCTAAGCCAATTATTTGAAGTAATACATTCAAATCAATCCTCTCTTTTTAAAACAAATTTATAACTATAAATTACGACGCAAATTCACATTTATATTGATGATTCAATACAATACCATGTATTATTAATAACATATAATATTAATAATTGCCATTAATTTAAAACAGCAAATTATAATCTCTTAATCTGCAATTATTCAAAAACTATTTTTGTGCTTTTTTGAAAAGGTAATACGCGACCAAAGCAAATATGATATTTGGAATCCAAATGGCTATCCATGGAGCCATGAGCTCATTGTTTGCAAATGTTAAGGAAAGTTTAGAAAGAAATATAAAAACTACTCCTAGTATCATCGCCACTGCAAGATGCAAACCCAATCCTCCCCTCACCTTCCTACTGGCTATACTTGCACCTATTAATGTAAGTATCAAGGTGGTAAATGGATCGGCAAATCTTCTATGCAATTCAACTTCAAATAATTGTGTGATTCCTGAACCTCTTTCTCGTTCTCGATTAATGAATTTGACCAATTGAGGCGTAGTCATCATATCCTTTTGATTTGTCACAAAAATAAAATCAGAAACTCTAAGATTAATAGAGGTATCTATTTTTTGAGATTTGAAGACTTGAAGACTTTCTGTACTGTCGGTAAAATTTCTTATCTCATAATCTTCCAAAGTCCAAATATGGGGTTCGGATTTCCACCTTATTGTTTTTGCAGATAGTAATGACGTGATTTTTGAGTTTTCGATTTTCTCCATTTGAAATTCTCGTCCTGAAGAATCTGCGGCATGGAAATAGTTAATATATATCTTTAGACCATCTCCAACAAAAAAATGCACATTTCTATCCTTGGCTTTAAAGCTAGTAGCTTTTATATGGTTATTCTCAAACTCTCTGAATATCTTATTACTTCTAGGAACTATAAAATGATTACCCAGTAAATGTAAAAATGTAAACAGCAAACCTGATATTATATAAGGCTTTAGGAAACGCTTGTATGAAATTCCAGAGCTAAACATAGGAATGATCTCGGTTTGGCTAGCCATTCTTGAAGTAAAAAATATTACAGTGATTAATGCATAGATGGGAAACAATAGAGAATTTATCCAAGGAATGAAATTGAGGTAATACTTTGTTATAATTTCCCAGACAGAAACTTTTGCATTTAGGAATTTTTCAATGCGTTCACTTACATCAAATACCACTGCAATCAATGATAGAATCAACATTGCAAATAAAAAGGTACTGACATACTTTTTTATAATGTATTTATCTAATATGCTGAGTTTGAGCAATTTTTTATAATTTTCGATTAATAGTTTGCAAGATATTGATTTTCCATGATGTATAATTATCTAACAAAATTTGTTTTCTTGCTTCGGTTACAAGCCAGAGATAAAAAGACAAATTCTGCAATGTGGCTATTTGAGCTGCTAAAAGTTCTTTTACCATAAATAAATGTCTTAAATATGCTTTTGTGTGATTTTGACTTGTCAGATTGTCCAATCCAGTATCAATTGCCGAAAAATCTTCCTTCCATTTTTGGTTTTTTATATGGATAATTCCATTAGTCGTATATAATACACCATGTCTTGCATTTCTACTAGGCAAAACACAATCAAACATATCAATTCCCTTCTCAATACAATCAAGAATATTCTCAGGAGTGCCTACACCCATTAAGTACCTTGCGCTTTGCTCAGGCAAAATTTCTGTCGAAAGTTGGACAAATCGGTGAAGTTCTTCAACAGGCTCCCCTACAGATAATCCTCCGATTGCATAAATTGGATTTTGGTAGCGACAGATATATTCTAAAGAAGTTTTTCTGAGATCTTCATACATAGAGCCCTGAGCAATAGGAACATAAATTTGTTTGTGCCCATATTTATCGTCTAAATTTTTAAAATAATCCATACCTCTATCCAGCCACCGATGTGTTATATCCATGGATTTCTTTGCATATTTTTTTTCACTTGGATATGCAGGACATTCATCCAAGACCATCATTATATCTGACCCCAGAATTCTCTGAATATCAACAACAGATTCTGGAGTAAACAAATGCTTTGACCCATCAATATGGGAATAAAATATTACCCCTTCTTCTGTTATCTTTCTTCTTTCGCTTAATGAAAAAACTTGATATCCTCCACTATCAGTCAAAATAGGCTTATTCCAATTCATAAATTTATGTAAGCCCTCTGCTTTTTCCATGATTTCACATCCTGGTCGCAAGTATAAATGATAGGTATTGCCCAATATTATTTGTGCCTTGACATGCTTTTCCAATTCATGTTGATGGACTCCTTTCACAGTTGCACTGGTTCCAACAGGCATAAAAATTGGTGTCTGTATCTGACCGTGATCAGTTTTTATTAACCCTGCTCTAGCTTTTGAACTAGAATCGCTATGTATTAATGTAAATGACATAATTTATTTTGTATGTGTCTGCATCCTCATCAATATCCCTATCATCATCGAAAAACTGATTAGGGATGTCCCTCCTTTACTGATCAATGGCAAAGGTATCCCAATTATCGGTAACAAACCCATCGTCATGCCAATGTTAATTGTCATATGAATGATTAATAATCCTATAAAGCAGGTTGCAAAATAGGTAATAAATTTATGTTGAGATGACTCAGCTATTTTAATGCCTCTTGAAATAAGTAACACAAAAAGGAAAATTACCAAAATGCTTCCAATAAACCCTTGCTCTTCACCGATGGTACTAAAAATAAAATCTGTGGACTGCTCTGGCACATATTTGAATTTTGTCATGTTGCCTTGTAAAAATCCTTTGCCAGTCAAACCTCCAGATCCAATAGCTACTTTAGATTGAAGTACATTATATAATGAGCCTCTTGGATCGCATTCGGATGGTTTTAGCCAAACCTTAATTCTTTCTTGTTGATGAAATTCTAATTTATTAAATACAGGTATGACCAAATAAGAAAGCACACTTAATACAGCCATAACCAAAGTGGTTACAATGACAATTCTTTCATTTCGTTCTTTCCAAACAAAAATCATGATTATCAAATTCGCCAATGAAATGAATAAAATTGAATAATACTTTAATGGAAATAAAAATTCCAAAGCAATAGTAATTGAGATCAACAAAAGTATATTAATCCATTTGAATTTTATGTTTTTCTTATAAAATGAATATAATACAAATATTACTAAGAGCAATCCTAGAAATACATAATAGAAAGGAAATAAAAATGAAAGTATAAATACTGCCATTAACAAAAAGGCAAGTAAATAATAAAATGGATTTAATCCTTCAATAAAAAGTACGATAAAAAAAGATAAGAATGTAATCGCAGATCCAGCATCAGGCTGCATTAAAATAAAAAATATTGGCAAGGCAATGATTCCAATTGCTATAAGCTGGTAATTAGTTTGTTTAAGATTTGTCTTGTGAAATGATAGAAAACTAGATAAGGCTAGGGCAGTTCCAAGTTTTGCAAACTCTGAAGGCTGAAATGAAAATCCGCCTATTTCGATCCAAGCCTTAGCCCCTTTTATCTCAGAGCCGAAAATGAGAACCAAAATTAGCAATAAGATCGAAATCCCATAAATGACATAAGAGAAATTATGCCAAATCTTCCAGTCAACAAATAAACAGATAAAAAAAATACTTAGCGCAATAGCAATATAAAATAATTGCTTTGATATTGGAGCAGATAAGTCAAAAATCGTCTTATCTATATTCTGTGAATAAGTCACTGCATAAATTGCAAGTGCCCCTATTGTCATTAGGCAAAAATAACAAGCTAATAGGACCCAATCATATTGTACTTTATCTTTCCTTTGGAGCATTTGAGATTATAATTCATCATATGAAATTTTGTCAGCTGACAAAAAGGCACCAGGAAATTTCTTTTTTACTTGATCAAGCGCCCAAGTTGCTTCTGACCTAGAAAGATAAGCTCCTGCTTTAAGATAATAATATGGCTCCTTATAATCCCATTTTGATCTTTCAGAAAAATTTCTTTGATATTGTGCTTTTGCTTCTTCCACTTGACGTCTATCTGTAGATGTCATGATAGTGATGCGCCATCCATTGACATAGCTTATCGACTTATTAATTTTAATATAGTGATCCATCAACCTCGAAATATTGGGATCTTCATTTAAGACTATATTAGTCTGGCTGTATGAAACATTTACAAACAGGATTAAAAAACAAATAAGTGAATATAAAGTCCATTTCATTTTAAGATAATTTATAAAGATTCAACGCCATGACAATTTTTATATTTCTTTCCACTTCCACAAGGACAACTGTCATTCCTTCCAATTTTCGGTCCCGTATTCCTTATAGTTTGAACTGGAATTGTCTCTGGTCTTCCTGCTGCTTCTGCCGCCCTTCTTGCATTTTCTTCAGATTTATTTGTCTGCGTTTTATTAAAATCGCTTTTTTGAATTTTTGCTTCTTTGACTTCTTGATTCACAGCAAACATCAACTTTCCTTTTGCTAAATAAGAAGTGATATCACTGTTCATTTTAAATACCAAAGTTTCAAATAATTTATAAGCCTCCATTTTATAGATTACCAATGGATCTTTTTGCTCGAAAGATGCTGATTGAACAGAATCTTTCAGTTCATCCATATTTCGCAAATGTTCTTTCCAGTTAGAATCCAAAATGCTAAGTGCTATGGAACTTTCTATATCACGCATGATACTGTTTCCATTTGTTTGTATAGCTGTTTCGATATCTGCAGCAATAGGAATCTGAGGCATCAATTCATCAATATACGGAATCATGATTCGCTTATAACGATTGCCTTCTTCCTTGTGTATATTTTGAATTCCCAGAAGCAACATTTCTTGAATTGCTTTTTCCTTTTTTGCATAAAAATCAAAAAAATCAGATTCAAATTTTTCAAGGATGTTCATTTCTTTTGATTCCTTAAAATATGACTCTGAGATATCAGGTTCAAATCCTAATATAATAATCGTCTCCCTAATGAAACCATCATAATCGTTTGATCTTTTAAAGTTTTTAACAAGATTACTCAAAGTAGATCTAAACATATAATCGATGTCTACACTCAATCTATCTCCATACAGCGCATGATTTCGCTTTTTATAAATAGCGGCTCTTTGGATATTCATCACATCATCATACTCAAGCAATCGCTTTCGCATTCCGAAGTTATTCTCCTCGACCTTCTTCTGAGCATTTTCTATGGACTTGGTAACCATACTATGTTGCAGCACTTCACCCTCTTTATGTCCAATTTTATCCATGATAGTGATCATTCTCTCCGAATTGAACAATCGCATCAAATTATCTTCAAACGATACAAAGAACTGTGAAGATCCAGGATCTCCTTGTCTTCCTGCTCGACCTCTAAGCTGTCTATCCACCCTTCGAGATTCGTGTCTCTCAGTACCTATGATGGCAAGACCTCCAGCGTCTTTTACTTCTTGAGTAATTTTTATATCTGTTCCTCGACCAGCCATATTTGTAGCTATCGTCACTTTACCTGGCTTACCTGCCTCTGCTACGATCTCCGCCTCACGTTGGTGTTGCTTTGCATTTAACACATTGTGCAATATACCTTTCATCTGAAGCATTCTACTCAGCTTCTCTGAAATATCCACTGATGTAGTCCCCACCAATACTGGTCTACCCTTTGATGTACAACTTTCTATCTCATCAATTACAGCATTAAATTTCTCACGAGCTGTCTTATATACTAAATCTTCTCTATCATCTCTAATGACTTGTCTATTGGTTGGTATGACCACAACATCAAGTTTATAAATCTGCCAAAATTCACCGGCTTCTGTCTCTGCAGTACCAGTCATTCCAGCTAACTTATGAAACATTCTAAAATAATTCTGAAGTGTAATCGTCGCATAGGTTTGGGTGAGTTCTCCCACCTTTACATTCTCTTTTGCCTCTAGTGCTTGGTGTAATCCATCAGAATATCTTCTTCCATCTAATATACGACCTGTTCCTTCATCTACAATCTTGACTTCACCATCCATCACGACATATTCTTCGTCTTTTTCAAATAGAGAATATGCTTTAAGTAACTGGCTCATGCAATGCAATCGTTTTGATTTGATTGCAAAATCATTCAATATTTTTTCTTTCTGTTGAGTGGTCTCTTCTTTTGTAATATTTGGATTAATTTCTATTTGGTGAAGTGATTGAGCCAAATCAGGAATTACAAAGAAGTTGTGATCAGACTCACCATTGGCAAGGAATTCTTCACCTCTTTTGGTCAACTCAACATTCCGATTTTTTTCATCAATAGTGAATAAAAGTGGTTCATCCGCAACGCGCATGTGCTTATTTTGCTCCTGCATGTAGAAGTTCTCCGTTTTATGCAAAAGGCCTCTGATTCCGTCTTCGCTGATAAACTTGATTAATGGTCTGGATTTAGGTAAAGCGCGATAGGATCTAAACAAGGATAATCCTCCTTCACCTTCTCCCGTTCCTGTCTTACCCTCAGCGATTAATTTTTTTGCCTCAGATAAATAATTGGTAGCCAATCTTCTTTGTTCGTTAATCAACCTTTCGACCTTTGGTTTTAGGGCATTATATTCTTGACTTTCTTCATCCACATCCACAGGCCCTGAAATAATCAATGGCGTCCTCGCATCATCAATTAAAACACTATCTACCTCATCAACCATTGCAAAATGGTGTTTAAGTTGGACTTTTTCATCCACACCACGCACCATATTATCTCTCAAATAGTCGAATCCAAATTCATTATTCGTCCCATAAGTAATGTCTGCTTCATATGCAGACCTTCTTTGTGGAGAGTGAGGCTTATATTTATCTATGCAATCAACTCTCAAATGAAGAAACTCGAATATTGGCCCAACCCACTCTGAATCTCTTTTTGCCAAATAATCATTAACGGTAACGATATGCACTCCATTCCCACTCAAACCATTCAAATAGGCTGGTAAAGTAGCTACAAGGGTTTTTCCTTCACCTGTGGCCATTTCTGCAATCTTACCTTCGTGTAAAACCATTCCCCCAATCAACTGAGAATCATAGTGTAACATATTCCATACAACTTCACCACCTGCAGCTGTCCAAGAATTTGAATAAATCGCCCGATCTCCTTGTAAATTAATATAGGACTTTGAAACTGATAAATTCCGATCTTGCTCTGTTGCAGTGACTTCTATAAGAGTATTTTCCTTAAATCTTCTGGCAGTTTCTTTCACTACTGCAAAGGCCTCAGGGAGAATATTTCTCAATACTTCCTCCAAATGCTCATTTCGCTCTTTATTTTTTGAATCTATAGTATTGTAGATTTCCTCCTTTTCATGAATGTCCTCGATAGAGGCAGCCCTATCTTTTAAGTCATTGATTTCTTGGTCGATATTGATTAAATACTCTTTTATTCGCTCCTTAAATTCAATCGTTTTATTCCTCAATTGATCATTTGACAATGAGTTATATTGATCAAAATATTGATTTATTTCAATGACTCTAGCTTGAAATGCCTGTACATCTTTATCTTGCTTAGTCCCAAAAATTTTCTTTAGTAATCCGAACATTTGGCGGTTGTTTAAAAAATGCAAAATTAAGGTAATATTTGATGTAACTCTGAAAAAGGAGTTAAAGAAAGCTTACCATTACAAAATCTTTATCTACATAAATCATTCCATTGATCCAAAAACTCTATTTCAACGACAATATGTCACTAAATCTTGTTCTTTAATGCCTATTGGTCATTTCAAATTAGAATTTTGTAATAAATTACAAAAAATGGCTGATTCTTGATCTAAAAAGTTTGTAACTAAGCCCTGGTATTTCTCTTGACAAGTTTATTTGTCTTTATAACTCTTTGATTTTCATCAAATAATACTACAAAATACACGCCTTCATTTAAATTGGAGATGTCAATATTATTTTTGTTATAACTTATACTGTCTTCGTATAATTTTTTTCCAAAAAGGTCTCTAATTTCAATTCTTTTTATTTGGTTTGTCTCTAAACCTAAAATAGAAAATTTATCATTTGCTGGATTTGGAAAAATTTTAATTTGGCTGACTGGAAGATCGGCGATATCCGTTGCAGATTGTTCATTGAGTTGTAAAGTAGTGCGAGATGAACCATCTCCACTTGTATTACTATTCGAATTTACACCATTTCCTGCAGTATAAAAGCTAACGGGTCCAGAACCAGCAGCTGGGGCAATCCATTTCATTTGAAAAAGGCTAGAAGTACTTCTATCATTGTGTTCTACATATTGTCTTCCATTAATTGCATTAACCACCTTCGCATTATTGCCGATGACAGACCAAGTCTTGATGTCATGTCCGTTTGTTTGAAGGGGAGCCTTAAGTGCAACGATTTGAAATCCATGTGCAGTAGGTGCTGTACCTCCAGTATGATTGATCTTTACATGTACTGTATATTCTTTACCAGGTTTATATAACTTGACTGTATCGACATTATCCAATACAGCTATCTTCATGGCAACAGAAATAGGGCCATTGTGGCAGCTTTGACATACTGTAGCGTCATCACCAGGTGCACCTGTACTGCCCGTCTGACCAGCAGCAGCGCGTCCACCACGGTTTGACATAAAGAGAATTGAAGCCAAACCTAACAAAACTAAAGTGTATAAATATTTTACCATAGAAAGAATATTTCTGCAAAATTAAAAAAGATCAAATTAATAAACTTTAAATTAAAGTTAATTGTATATTAGACTATCCAAACTCTAAAAGGTCAAGTGGAGACAATACATTTAATTCTAAAAATCATATTTTGAGACTTTTCCATGAACTCCTTTGAAATAATCTTCAAATCGAAGAATTTCTGTTTCGGGGTCATTTCCTGTATAGACCAATTTACCAAAATCCACAATTTTCAATTTATAATCAAATTTACAAGGACAAATGGGGATCTGAGCTCCTTTTGCAATATAATAGAAGCCTGATTTAAAATGCACCACTTTTTTTCTCGTGCCTTCAGGAGACATGACAATGCTCATTTGTTTTTGACTCTTTAATAATTCAACACAATCCTGAACTAAATTATTTTTAGAATTTCTTTCCACAGGGTAACCTCCAAGCCATTTAAAAAACCAACCGTGAAGTCCTCTGAATAAACTTGATTTACCTAGGTATTTCACATGATCCAAGCCACTAGCAGAGCGCACTAAAATACCCAATGGAAAATCCCAGTTTGAAGTATGTGGAGCCACGATGAGAACATATTGTCGAACTGAATCCAAATTCTCCAAACCTGTAACTTTCCAACCTAACAAATCTAAAATAAACTGACTTAGCTTATTCATTATTTTAACTTTAATTGCAATTTAACATCTGGCTTTTTTCTTTTTCTTCCCCAATGATCCCGCATCTTTCATTTTCTGTAGATAAGCTGCAGCATCATGCACTTTACATGCCGTGTTTCCCACATTAACTTTTACCTCACCTATTCTCTTTGCTACATTCATTGTAGGTTCATACATTTCACCTACACATTGCCCACAAGCCATCAAAAAATTATTCATGGTGTATCGTACTCTATTGTGAGAAGTATGAATGTTTTTTTCAATGAGATCTAATAACTTTTTTAATTCAATCTTATCCAAATTATCATCTAAACTAATAGTACAAATACTAGCCCAAGTATTCCATCCAGCACTCGCTATTTTTTCATCTGAAGATTGAATCCAAAGGTTTGCCATAATTCTGCCATGATTACTCTCTGCTGCTATCCATGCTACCGCGTATTCACTGACCATATGCCAACTGGCATGCTCTACCCAATGCTGTAAATCTTCAATAGTCATCTTCTTTTCATCTGCGATCAGACCTGCAAGATATTGGGCATCGCCATTTTTTGTGTCAAATAATTCTAGTGATAATTCGTAATTTTTTTTTATTTTCTTAACCATCGGCTGCATATCACCGATTCTCACACCAAAGAAAGGTTCGACCGCGCCATGATTCAGTAATGTTTTTTTGGTTTGGGGATTACCCAATGATTCCAGTTCTCTCATCACCTCCTTTCCAGTCATAGTTTGATTTTTGTATGCAATAATATGAATTTAATGAGAAATATCCTCTTAAAAATTATAATTTTGCGCTTTAATTTTGAAATTATGTTTAGAAATTATACGTGTGGTGAACTCAGATTGTCCAATTTAAATCAAGAAGTGATTCTAGCAGGTTGGGTGCAAAGCAGCCGAAATCTTGGTGGAATGACATTCATAGACCTTCGCGATCGATATGGAATAACACAGATCGTATTTAATATGGAAGATGATGAGAATCTATGTCTCGCTGCAAGAAAACTTGGTAGAGAATTTGTGATTCAGGTAAAAGGAACTGTATTAGAAAGATCGAGCAAAAATTTAAATAGACCGACTGGAGAAATTGAAATAAAAGCAAAAGAATTAAATTTATTAAATGCTTCAGAAACCCCACCATTTACCATAGAAGATGAATCGGATGGCGGTGACGAATTGAGGATGAAGTATCGATATCTAGACATCAGGAGAAATCCAGTCAAAGAAAAATTATTGTTTAGACATCAAGTGTCGCTTGAGACTAGAAAATACCTAAGTGATCTCCATTTCACAGAAATAGAAACACCTTATCTTATCAAATCTACACCTGAAGGTGCTCGAGATTTTGTCGTGCCAAGCAGAATGAATCAAGGTCAATTTTATGCTTTACCTCAATCACCTCAGACGTTCAAACAGATCTTGATGGTGGCAGGAATGGACCGCTATTTTCAAATAGTTAGATGCTTTAGGGATGAAGATCTTAGAGCAGATAGACAGCCAGAGTTTACACAAATAGATTGTGAGATGGCATTTGTAAATCGAGAGGATATACTCTCTACTTTTGAAGGCTTGATGAAACATTTATTCAAGACCATTCTTAAGATTGATTTGCCAGATTTCCAACGGATGTCGTATGATGATGCAATGCATCACTATGGTTCTGACAAACCTGATTTGAGATTCGATATGAAAATCCAATATTTAAATTCAGCTATGCAAAACAAAGGCTTTGTCGTCTTTGATTCTGCTGAACTGGTAGCAGGAATTGTCTGCAAAGCTGCTGCTGAAAAATACACGAATAAAGATATTAACGATCTCACAGAATGGGTTAAGCGCCCACAAATGGGAGCAAAAGGATTAGTGTATATCAAATACAATCTAGATGGAACGATTAAATCATCGATCGGAAAATTCTTTAGCGATGAAGCCTTACAACAATTGGCTATAGAATATGGAATAGAAAAAGGAGATATGTTCCTCATCCTCGCTGGTGATAAAGACAAAACTATAAAACAATGTGGCGAACTTCGTCTCGAAATGGCAAAGCGATTGGACATTATTTCTAAGGATGTTTTCAGCGCATTTTGGGTCGTTGATTTTCCATTATTGGAATGGGATGATGATGCGCAGCGATTCTTTGCTATGCACCATCCATTTACCTCTCCCTTACCGCAAGATTTAGAGAAGTTAAAATCAAATGATAGAGAGATATTAAAATCAATTAGAGCAGCTGCTTATGATATGGTCATCAACGGCGCAGAAGTAGGAGGTGGTTCTATTAGAATTCACGATAGAGCTCTACAATCTCAAAATTTTAAATTACTCGGCTTTTCAGAAAAAGAAGCTGAAGAACAATTTGGATTTCTTCTCGGAGCTTTTGAATATGGCGCCCCACCACACGGAGGTATTGCATTTGGCTTAGATAGAGTATGCGCGATCATGCAAGGATCTACTTCAATAAGAGATTATATAGCATTTCCAAAAAACAATCAAGGCCGTGATACCATGATTGATTCTCCTAGTACTCTTGATCAAAAGCAGATGACTGAACTAGGAATTAAAATTAGTTAAAAAATTAATTGCGACACAGGTAAAATTTTAATCTAAAATCTTTAAAATTTTACCTCCACTGCCGCTGAGAAAATATTTACCTCGATAGAAAGTTATATCATAGAAATCTATGTCTGGGAGATTATCTATTTCCTTCCATGAATCTCCACCATTATCACTAATCCATGCAAGTCCATTTTCACCTGCGACCAAAATTTCATTTTCATCCTTAATTTTGACACATCTGAATGCTTTATCTGAGACAAAGGGACTTGAAGCATTTCTTATTTTTGTAAATGATTTTCCATTGTCATTTGATCTCAATATCGTTCCAAAATTCCCTACAATAAAACTAATATTTCCTTTAGAATCAATATCTCGAAAATGATCGCCATCAACATCTAAAGTATCCCAATTCATGCCATCATCCATAGAGCGAAGCACTATCCCAAATCCAGCGGTGAGCCAAACGCTACCTCCAATATTCTGTATCGCATCTAACTCATGATTCAAATTTAATATATTCCTCAATTGGCCCATTGAATCAACGCGATCAATAAAACCTGAGCCAAATGCCTCCCCTCCCACAGCAATTGCAGTATGCTCAGACTGTCCATCAATAGACCTATAAAACTTATAAGTTGGACTGAAATAATTCTTGTATTGTGTTATGGTATGCATTGTGATCATGTCAATTCCAGTAGACCAAATTTTATCTGCGTATACTCGTGATGAGAATGAAAAAATTTTTTTATCATACAATGAATCTTTAATCCAAGATTCACCGCCGTCTATACTTTTCATCAACAATGCCCGAGTCCAAGTATTTCCACCCACGACCATGATATTCTGATCATCCCAATGGTATATCCCTGTGAGATCATCATTGCTGGGCGTTTGTATGGCTTCAAATGATTTCTCGACCTGATCTCTGCAATGGAACTGCACGATACATAATAAAAACAGACTGATCTTCCATGCGTCGATTTGCATCTTCGCTAGATATTTATCTTCTTATAAAATTTGGAAAAGAGGCATTGCTCTGATGAGAGCATCGATCTGTCAAAGGGTATTTCAACTTATAGTTTTTCGAGAATGCAATAAGGAATGTCGTCAAATGTTCAAATACAATATTTCTACAATTTGGCTTAGGAAAATAAACGATATTCTGGATCGTACCATCTGCATTAAAAAATACATTGAGATATAATTTCAAACCATTCAAATCAAAGTTAACTTGCTTTGAATATTCCTCCATTTCCAATAAGAAAATATTCCAGACCTCATGTGCTTTGACAATATTGTTGTCACACAGATTGAGCATGGATTTTTCATAGATATTGATTAAATCTTCGTAGGGTCTTTCATACTCTCCAAGAAGAAAGGCCTTGGGCAGATTTGGCTGCTCTTGATATTTATTCACAGGATATGCCGCCTGAGCATGAGCTGCTTCTGTCAGTGACAACAGCGTAAAAGCGAAGATATATAATAGAGTTCTGTTCATTAATCCACAAAAATACAATAAAATATAATGACATAAGTCTATTTTTGCGTCTTATATTACAAAACTAGTGTTAAAATTTTAATAAAAGAGGGAATTTCCCTACAAGTCTTTGTGTTTCAAATAAAAATATAAATATGATTATAGATATACTTTGTGGAATAATAGTTGGTTTTTGCTTCTATTTGGGATATACGAAAGGCATCATCAAGACTGTTTTTGGAGTATTGTCCATAATCATTGGTCTTCTTGCCACTTTAAAATTCTCACATATCCTCATGGGTCTATTGGATAAAGTGATCGATGTGGATCCTAGAATTATGATTATCTTGGGCTTTGTCCTCACTTTTTTACTCATCCTCATAGGCATTCGAATGATAGGCAATGCACTAGAAAAACTTTTGGAAACGGCTCATATAAATTTTATAAATCAAATAGCAGGAGGATTCGTCTCTGCATTAATCGCCC
>Ga0138256_10004831_pt1 | contig 14299 bp, 4 predicted proteins | sample KNB2016incub_MG_FD_105486 | JGI IMG/M metagenome (GOLD analysis project Ga0138256, IMG submission 105486) | Active sludge microbial communities from wastewater in Klosterneuburg, Austria - KNB2014incub_MG | ecosystem: Engineered > WWTP > Activated sludge > Unclassified | place: Austria...
ACAACCAAGTAACACCCGCGTAGCAGTTCTTCAATACAAAATCGACCCAAATTTACCAGCTTGCCACATTTTCAACAGCCCACCCAATGGCCCGCGTCGTGCAGGTTGTCGCCGATCTTGTCGAGTGTCTTATCGATAAATTTACTGAATGCGGACAGGCCGTTGCGGTCAACCAGATTGATCGGATCATTCGCCGAATACCTGCTGACATTCACGTCACCCGCCGCGAACCCCAGGGGATCTTCGCTGATGAATTTTCCTGTTCCAGGGTCGTACCAGCGGGCTCGGACGTAGTAGAGTTGTGAATCGGCGTCCCATGTCAGGCCCGACATGAACTGGTCGTAATCGACGCTCGCTCCGGTCTGCGACAGAATCTTGCCGAAGCTGTTCAACTTACGATGATCGAGCACCACCGCTGCCGTGCTGATGACGTCTCTCACGTTGCCGACACCGTCTTCCAGCGGCCACAACACGCCGCTGAGCGTGGTCTGATCGGCGAAGACCTGATCCAGTGATGGGCCATCGAAGTATTCGTGCTGGATGGCTCCGGCGGCGTTCAGCACGGCCACCAGTTGACTGCCGTCGTAAACGTAGTTTTCCGTCACCGCCGCCTGACCGGTGACCGTGACTTTTTTCGACAAACGGTTGTCTGACTCATCATACGTATAGTCTGCCGTCTTCGCCAAAGCCGCCGTGCCGTTCACAGGAGCGTTGTAGAATTCGACTTTCGTCAGCCGGTTGCGGTGATCCCAGGAATACTGGATGTAGGCACCGTTCGGCTGACCGCTGACCAGCGTTGTGCGGCGAGTCAGGTTGCCTTCGGCGTCGTACTGGTACGCATACGTTCCATCGTTTTCCAGGCGATTGCCTTTGCCGATGACGATGCCCGCCACGATGTGGTTGCCGGTTTTGTCGTAGGCATACGCTTCGTTGGCTCCCGCTGTCCTTGCGGTCGAGGTGACCTAACCGAAGTCGTCGTAATTCTGCGATGCCGTCCCGTCGAGCGTTGTAACTTCCTGCAACTGATGGCCGTCAGCATAATACTTGTACGAATAGCTGATCGGCAGGTCGCCAACAGGCGCTGGTTTGGAATGCGTGAGCGATGACAGTCGTCCGGCGAAATCGTAGACGTAGGCCGTCGTCACGACGATGTTTGTCTGCGTCAGGTCCGAGTACCGAGTCAGAGCCTGCAGCGAACTGTCGGCGTTGTATTGCAGCCTGACTGATTTGTCCTGCCAGCCGGTGAAACCCGTCGCCGACTGATTCAGCCCGGGAACTCGATTGAGATAATCGTATCCCGTGTAATTTGTGGTGACCGTGACCTGCGAGCTGCCCGTGCCCGTCTGCTGCGTTCGCTGAGTCTGGTTGCCGGACACGTCATACACGTAACTGAGAATCGCGGCATTCTGGCCTGCCGTGGTCTTGGCATCTCGCGATGTCACGCGGTCCAGTTCGTCATACGCATAAGCGGCAATCGTGGTGAGCGCGCTGGTGGTGGCGGTTCGCTGCTGAACCCAGCTCAGACGACCGTAGTTGTCGTACCAGCTTTCAAACTGGGAAACGAACGATGTGCCATTTGTCGCGGACTGCAGCCACTGTTCTCGAATGACGCGATCCAGACCGTCACGCACATACTGAGTCCGGTAACCGCGTCGATCCGTGACAGCGGACAGGTTCCCGGCGAGGTCGAATTCCGAGACTGTGGACATTCCACGCGGATCGGTTTCCGCAACCAGATGCCCCTGTGCGTCATACTGCCAGCGTGTCGTGTTGAACAGAGCGTCCGTCAACTGGATGCGATTGCCGTCGTTGTCGTATCGGTACTGCGTGACGCCGCCATTGGCGTCGATCACGGATGTCAGTCGATCGAGAGCGTCATAGCGTTTGTAGGTCGTTGAGAAGACTCCGGCAGACGACTGATTGACGCCCATCGGGTCCGGATTGCGACGTGTCTGCGTGCTGTCCAACAATCCAGAGGCGTTGAAGTAGTAGCGTGTTTCCGAGGAGATCAGGTCAGTTGAGTTGCCAGCGGCTGGCCCATTCGGGTCCGGTCCGACGACGCCGGTGACTCGGTCGAGTTCGTCATAGCTGTACGTGGTGACCCATTTCGAGCGATTCGCCGGCGTCGTTGATGGATCGATCGGTACGGTCGATGTCAGCATTCGCCCGGCCAGATCATACGAACTCGAACTGACCGGTCCACCACTGGCGGCCCCCGTAACAGGATTCGGAGCGATCGTTTGAACAAGGCGATTCAGGTGGTCGTAGAGATACGTTGTGGTCTTTAGTGGCGATCCGCTGGCCGTGGTTGTTTCGGTGACGGACGTCTGGTTGCCAACTTTGTCATAGCCATAATTGACGACGAACTGATCCTCCGAAGGGGCACCCGACGTCGTGACGAAAGCGGGCGGAGAAACGACCTGAATCAGCCGATTCAGATAGTCGTACTTCTGCGTCGTCGTGCGCCCGAATGTTGGGCTCAGGTAGTCCTGAGTCGTCAGCACATTGCCCACAGCGTCATACGTGTAAAGTTGTGTCGGACGCACATGGAGACCCGCGCCGTCGAGGGGAGAACAGTAAGGAGCCATTCTACTTATCTGTTAAAGTAGAATGTCCCCTTTTGTGATTCGCTCGAGCCTCGCTGGGATCGCTGTCCGAAGCCACCACGGTGTTCGATGCAGAACGCCTGAAGAACATCATTGGAGAACTCGGGCAGCAGCTTCAGCCACTGGCGCAGGATAAACGCCTGCAGAACATCGACCATACCATCACGCTCGTTGATGGTTCGCTGATCGCCGCTTTGCCGCGAATCATGGAAGCTTCGTTTCGAAAGGCTACGACCGGAAGTGGCATGGTCAAGCGGCGACTGCACACGCATTTCGAACTGCTTCGCGGAGTGCCGACGCGCATTGATGTGACTCCCAACGGAGGCGGAGAACACGACGAACGGGCCATGCTGGAAGCCACGCTCGAAGCCGATCGTCTTTACGTCACAGACCGCGGTTACGCAAAGTTTGCGTTGTTCAACAAAATCGTGGCGGTGGGCAGCAGCTATGTCTGTCGCTTGCGGGACAACAGTGTTTGGAAAACCGTCACAACGAATTATCGCAACGAGAACGCTGGCCTTGACGAAATCATCAGCGATGAAATTGTCGAGTTCAATGCCGTTGGGGATCGCAGGCTCGATCATAAGGTGCGAGTGATCTGTGTGCGAATGAATCCTCACACAGCTCGCGGCAAGTATGCCGGCGGTTCCAGTGGAGTGGACAGCGACGGCATTCTTCGCATCGCCACAAACCTGCTGGATGTGCCAGCGGATGTGATCGCTTTAATATTTGCTTATCGCTGGGCGATCGAAATCTTTTTCAGATTTTTCAAGCACATGCTGGGATGCCGTCACCTGCTGAGTCACAAACAAAACGGCATCGAGATTCAGACGTACTCAGCGATCATCGCCTGCATGCTGATTGCTCTGTGGACAGGCCGGAAGCCGACGAAACGTACGTTTGAAATGATCTGTTTCTACTTCTGCGGCCTTGCCAGTGAAGAAGAACTGATGGCTCACATTGAAAAGCTGAAAAAACAGACGGCATAGTTCGCGGGGTGTTGTCGGCATCTCGTTCGCCGCCGTTCACGCTGCGCGCATCTTTCGTCACGCAGCAACTGCACGACCGCGATCTTCGTGCGGCATTCAATCGCGGCTATCTCCCCCGTCCGCGACAAACTCCGATCCGCTACCCAGCCTCGTACTGCGACTGCCGTGCCGAACACTATTGGGACGCAGCTCATTGATTTGGAAATGAGTCGCGTCCCCTTTCTTCGCCCTTGTATGCACTTGTATGCACTTGTGTGCTCCCTTCTACTTCAATCCTGTCGAGAACCCCGTTGTTCCTTCAAATGAAACCGACTCGCATACGAAATAGCTGTACGCTGAGCGAAATGCTTCCGGAGACTCTCGAGGCTCACAAGCCGATCCAAAGTCAACAAAGACCAGCTCATCAAAAAAGCCGATCGCGATATCGTCACGCACGCACGGATAGTCGAATTCCTTGTGATAGTAGAGCTTTAGTTCAATCACTCTCCACAACAGGAGTTTGACGTTTTCAACATCCTGGTTTTGAAAGTTCCGAGCAAGAAGTTCGACTTCCACATCAAGATAGCCGACTACGCCGCTTTCTGGACGCACGATTACCGAGATGATATTGGCGTCATGAAAACCATGATACGCATCCATGACAGCACTGACGTTTTCGCGGGTCAATTCAATACTCATGATTCGAGTTTTCCTACTTTGTTCCTCTTGGGGGCACAGGTGTAACGCCCGACGGCAATCTTGTCCAGTCAGCAGGAATGCGAAGATCTCCCAGCGGTATATGAGCATTCTCAGCTCCGTGCCCCGACTTCGGGTAGCCCGGTGTTGAGAAATAGTGACCTTCCAGATCTTTCCAGTCAATATGGCCCAGAGCTTCGCCGCGTTGATTGAAAACTGTGCTTTGAATGGCTCGTCCGTCTTGCGTTGTCCTGACATGAACGGAGTTGGCAGGCCCCTTTAGGTTGTTTGGGCGTGACGTACTCTGAACGATTGATCGTTGCTCCCATCCGAACGCTCCGTACCCAGTCTGAATCGTACCAGCTTCATCCGCCCACAGCGAGCTTGCAAGTCTGTTCGCGTATGCGCGGGATGAAGCACCTGCACTTTGCCATTGGAAGATTGTTTCAGCTGGTACGGACTTGTATCCGGCGTAACCGCCAACTGCACCGGCGATTGGGACGCCGATGGCGGAAACACGCTGCGGACCGGAAAGATTGTCCCAGTTTTCAATTGTGTTGCCAACATGTTGTCCAAGCGAGTATCCACCGTAGATTCCAAGGCCATATCCAGCCACAGCCGTCGTGGTAGGGACGAATCCCGACATGAATGCACCGCCCCGCGCCAACGCGGAACCGCCGACATAGGCAGCCGCTCCAGCACCGAAAACCTGAGATCCGGCGTAGATATAGCTGTCTTGATTGAATGTTGTGAGATCAGTGGAATACCAGCCCAAGCTATTTCTGAATGCGCTCGCATTATTGGCTGTGAACCCATCGGCATACCCTGTTCCAGCTGAAACAGTGCCATTTATGAACGTGTCGAAACCATTGCCCCCACTTGGTGCATGGACGAGGCCTTGGTCCCAGAGATCCTGAAAATCATGATTCAAAGCGCGTTTAGCGCCCGAGACGCTGCCTTCGTATCGTTGCCCGGACAGTTTTTCAAGAGCCAGTCGCTTCTTCTCCAAATTGCGGTACGTATCGGAACTCTCGCCAAATCGGTAACCGGACGTTCCTCGACGAGCATTCGTGATTTCAAAGACCGTTCGCGCGGTGTCTACCTCTGACGCAAGTTGTTTTATTTCCAGATTCCTTTGTACCCGGTTAAGATTGCCCGTGAACTGCGTGGTTTCGTATCCTACATTTGACTCGTAGTTCACATCAATTGGGTTCAGCATCTCGTACGCGGTGTTCAGCCGAGGATTCAACAAGTCTTCGACGAAACCTGGTGCCTGATTCCCGGACACTGCTTCAAGGTAGGAATCGCTGTACCGACCACGACTTCTGGCTGGTTGCCAGCCTGCGTCTGCCTCGTTGAAAAGTTTTTCGGACGGAATACTGTACAATCCACCGCCACCTGATCCACTCGCTTCCTGAACCGCCGCTCGACTGGCCCTTGCGGCCATGACGCTGGCCTGAGCGGACGCGACTGTGACGTACACACCTTGCCCAGCGTTCCAGACGTGGGTTGAGATGCTGAGGGCGCGCAGGGATTGTTGCAGGCGCGGATTGCCGGCCGAGGCGACGGAGCCGACTCCGGCGGCGATGTTGAGGCCGAGGCCGAAGCGGGCGAAGCCGCTGGTGTTGGGATCAACGAACGCGGAGCCGTGATTCACCCCGAGATTGCCTACTTGCAGTACACTCGAAAATGTTCCGTCGCCGATCGTGTTGCCGCTGGCGATTTCGTAACCGGATGCCAGGCCGCTTGCGAAACTTACGCTGCGCCCGAGACTGATACCCTTTTCCGCGTTTGTCGAGGTTCCCAGGCGACCATACGCACCACCCGTCACGGCGGCAGAGGCGCTGAGCACGCGGCTGAATGTGCCGTCGCCGATTGTGTTGCCGGATAACACCTCGTAACTATTGACGGCTCCAGAAGCGAACGTCAGCGATTCCGCCAGCAGAGCCATGCCGCCCAATCCGGCGAACGCCAACGTTCCGCCCGAAACCAGCGTCCCCGCCACAAGCAATCCTTTCTGGATATTGCCGTTATCCCACTGCTTCTCAGCAAAGTGCCCAACGTCTTCAAAGGCGTGCCCAACGTCCTGCACGAAATTACTGACCGCATGCTCGACGGAGCGTCCCCAACTACTCAACTTCGAGAGGCCACTTCGGTCCACGAAATTGATCGGATCATTCGAAGAGTATCGAGTAATGTTCACATCGCCAGCCGCAAATCCCAGCGGATCTTCGCCGATGAATTTGCCAGTTGTGGGGTCGTACCAGCGGGCGCGGGCGTAGTAGAGTTGCGAATCGGCGTCCCATGTCAGGCCCGACATGAACTGGTCGTAATCGACGCTCGCTCCGGCCTGAGACAGAATCTTGCCGAAGCTGTCGAGCTTACGATGATCGAGCACCACCGCTGCCGTGCTGATGACGTCGCGCACGTTGCCCACACCGTCTTCCAGCGGCCAGAGTACGCCGCTCAGCGTGGTCTGATCGGCGAACACCTGATCGAGACTTGGGCCGTCGAAGTATTCGTGCTGGATGGCTCCGGCGGCGTTCAGCACGGCCACCAGTTGACTGCCGTCGTAAACGTAGTTTTCAATGACCGCCGCCTGACCGGTGACCGTGACTTTTTTCGACAAGCGGTTGTCCGAATCGTCATACGTGTAGTCCACCGTCTTCGCCAGCGAGGACGTGCCGTTCACCGGCGCGTTGTAGAATTCGACTTTCGTCAGCCGGTTGCGGTGATCCCAGGTGTACTGAATGTACGCCCCCGTCGCCTGACCGTTGACCAGCGTTGTGCGGCGCGTCAGGTTGCCTTCGGAATCATACTTGTACGCATACGTTCCATCGTTTTCCAGGCGATTGCCTTTGCCGATGACGGTGCCCGCCACGATGCGGTTGCCGGTTTTGTCGTAGGCATAAGCTTCGTTGGTTCCGGCTGTCCTTGTGGTCGAGGTAACCTGCCCGAAATCGTCGTAATTCTGCGATGCCGTCCCGTCGAGCGGTGAAAATTCCTGCAACTGATGGCCGTCAGCATAGAACTTGTACGAATAGCTGATCGGCAGGTCGCCAACAGGCGCTGGTTTGGAATGCGTGAGCGACGACAATCGTCGGGCGAAGTCGTAGACGTAGGCCGTCGTCACGACGATGTTCGTCTGCGTCAGGTCTGAGTAACGAGTCACGGCCTGCAGCGAACTGTCCGCGTTGTATTGCAGCTTCGCCGATTTGTTCTGCCAGCCCGTGAAACCCGTCGCCGACTGATTCAGCCCCGTCACGCGATTGAGATAATCGTATCCGGTGTAACTGGTGGTGACCGTAATCTGCGACCCGCCCGTGCCCGTCTGCTGCGTGCGCTGCGTCTGATTGCCAAAGACGTCATACACGTACGAAAGTTTCGCCAGATTCTGTCCGGGTGTGGTTTTCGCGTCTTGGGACAGGAGGCGGTCGAGTTCGTCGTACTTGAGTTCGGAGATGGTTGTCAGGAAGCCTGTTGCCGCAGTGCGCTGCTGCACCCACCAGAGTCGTCCATCATCGTCGTACCAGGTTTCAAACTGCGACACAAACGACGTGCCATTGGTTTCGGGCTTCAGCCATTGTTCCCGGATCACACGGTCCAGATTGTCGCGGACAAACTGAGTGCGGTAACCCCGCCGATCGGTGACGGCCGACAGATTCCCCGCCAGATCGAATTCGGACACGGTCGAAAGTCCGCGCGGATCGGTTTCCGTGACCACATGACCCTGGGCGTCATACTGCCAGCGCGTGGTGTTGAACAGGGCGTCCGTCAACTGGATGCGATTGCCGTTGCTGTCGTAACGGTACTGCGTGATGCCACCGTTGGCATCGGTGACTGATGACAGCCGATCGAGGCGGTCATACTGATTGTTCGTGATCGTGAAGATCCCGACCGAAGACTGGTTTGTTCCCAGCGGATCGGGATTGCGACGTGACTGTGTGCTTTCAAGCAGTCCGGCCGCGTTGTAGATAAAGCGATTTTCCGCCGAGATTGTGTCGGTGGTGGTGCTCGGGGCGGTGCCGTTTGGATCCGCTCCAACGACTTTTGTCTGCCGATCCAATTCGTCGTAGCTGTATGTTGTCACGTGAGTCAGCGGATCGGTCGATGTCAGCATTCGACCGGCAAGATCATACGTGATGAAACTGACGGGTCCACCACCGACGGCTCCTGTGACGGGATTGGGTGACGTTGTCCGGACAAGGCGATTCAGGCTGTCGTACAGATAGGTCGTCGTCTGCTGGGGCGCTCCGTCGGCGGTGGACGTCTGCGTCACAAGAATCTGGTTGCCAACTTTGTCATAGCCATAATTCATCACGGGCCGCACCTGCCCGCTCACGGCGGGCGGGAGTGTCACCTGAACCAGGCGGTTGAGATAATCATACGACTGCTGTGTGATGTGACTCACGCCCGCGCTGATGAAGTCGGTGGTGGTCAGCAGATTGCCCACAGCATCATACGCATAAAATTCCGTCGGACGCACGCGGAGTCCGGCACCATCGGGATCCGGACGGCGCTGAGCCGTCTTGCGGTTCAGGCCATCGTATTCGTAGTCGGTCGAAGGTCCTTTCGGGTCTGTGATGGAGATCACATTGCCGCTCTTGTCATAGGCAAACCAGGTGACGGACTGTCCCAGTCGGTCCTGAGGGCTCGCATCCGGAAGCACGACGGTCACGCGACGATTGAGCGTGTCGTATCCGTAGTTTGTGATATTTCCCAGGGCATCCGTTTCCTGAATCGTATTCCCATTGGCATCGTAGGCCACTGTGGCCGTCGGCGCCGCGATGCCATCGAACGGATCAGGATCCGGCTGCGTGACCGAGATCACTCGATTGCGAGTGTCGTAGACGGAAACAGTTTGCCGTCCCAGATGATCAGTCGTGGAAGTCAGATTGCCCACGGCGTCGAACCGCGAAGTGACCTGCGGGGCTGGCAATGGTCCCTGCGGCCCGTCCGGATCTGGTGATGTCGTGGTGAGTGACCGGCCCAGTTGATCATAGGTCTGAGTTGTGATCCGGCCCAGCGGATCAATGGTGGCGGCCAGATTCCCGGCCTTGTCGTAGCGAAAACGTGTGACCGGGTTGGCATCCGTTGCTGTCGGCTTTGGATCGATGCGCGTCATAAGTCGATTGAGGCGATCGTACTCAAAGACCGTCGTGCGGCTCTCCGCATCGGTCGATGACAAAACATTGCCTGCAAGGTCGAGCACCTGCGATGTGACAACCTGGGTAATCGGTGGCTGCCCGTCGGGAATGCGTTCGGGACGGATACTGACACTGGTTGATCGATTCAGGGCATCGAATGTCGTCACTGTCTCGGTCCAGACTTCGACGCCCGAAATTCGACTAACAAGAGTTTGCTGTTTGATGGCGTTGCCCGCAGCATCATAGATGAAAACCGTTTCCGGTCGCGTGACGCCTGCGGCAGGGATCGGCGACAGTTGCCGCGTGACACGTCCGAGATTGTCATATTCCGTCTGCGAGACGTTGGTTCGCGGGTCGGTCACCGCTGCAACCTGCCCACGCTGATCATAGCCGTACAACGTCGTTGGCCGACCGGAGATGTCGGCGGCGGGAAGTTCCGCCTTGATCAGTTGATTCCAGTCGTTGTAGCTGTAGTTTGTGCAATTTCCCAATGCGGAAGCCTGGGATGAGTTTCCGATTGCATCTTTGACCCGCGTGACATTGCCGACGCGATCATAGAACGTCGTGACCGTGTCCCAGCCTGTGCCGTTCTGAGCTGAAACTTCGTCCGTCTGATTCAATGCGTTGTAGTCGAAGCGCGTGATGTGCCCCAACGCATCAATCTGACGTGCGACGTTGCCATTGATGTCATATTGCACACTCGACGTCGGGGCCGTTTCCATGTCGTCGAGATACGGATCCGGTTGTGATTGCCGAACGACACGATTCAGGGCGTCGTATGTCGTCGTTGACGACCGGCCCAGTTGATCAGTGACCCGGATCACGTTTCCAACGGCGTCGTACCACGTTTCGGTGGCCAAGGCGCGCAGACCGGACCATGTGCCGTTGTCGGGAGTTGGCGAAGTCGCCAGGACAACGCGACCAAGAGAATCACGCACAACATTTGACACGCGGCCAAGAACATCGGTCGTCTGACAAACCCCGCCAAACAGGTCGTAGGCCACAAGTGTTGTGGGACGCACATTGCTGCCGTAGCCGTTCGGAACAGCGGGCAGTTCCGTCTTCGTGAGCTGATGTCGCGGGTCGTAAGTATGATTCGTGGTGCGATTGAGCGCATTGGTTTCAGAGATCATGTTACCAACGGCATCGTACGACCACTGCAGCACGGGTGAGGCGTTCGCGTTGCCTGTGATGTTGTCCGGATCCGGCAGAGTTGTCTTTGTCCGCTGATTCAAAGCGTTGTATTCGTGGACCGTGCGGTGATCATCGGTGGAGATGGATGGATTGCCTTTGTCCAGTTCTTCGATCACGTTGCCAAAAGCGTCATACTTCACTTCAGTCACGTTCCCGACCAGTGGTCCCGCAGGTTCGTCAGGATCAGGGCTGGTGGTGGACACGACTCGTCCAAACATATCACTGGAGTACGAAGTCACCCGTCCCAGAGCGTCCGTAGAAGTGACGACATTTCCCAGCGCATCCCAGGTCCACGACGAAGTGGGATTTGCTTCGACGATGGTCCCGTTCGAGCCGGACGCGACCGTATTGATCTTCGGCAGGGTTTTTAGAATCAATCGATTCATGCTGTCATACTGCGACAGCGTGGTCTGACCGGCAGCATCGGTCACCGACACCACGTTATTGGCAGCGTCATAAGTCATGGAGACCGTCGGCATTGTGACGGTCGGCGTCACAATGAGCGACGTAGACGACGAAATAACGCTCACGGCTGGCAACACCTGACGCACTACGCGATTCATGTTGTCGAGGACACTTAGGGTGCTGCGACGCGAGGCGTCAATCGTCTCGACAGCATTACCGGCTGGGTCATATGTGATCCGCGTGATGTAGCCCATTGCATCCTGACTGAGGATCTGACGTCCCAATGCGTCATACGAACTCTTTGAAATCCGAGGTGTGTCGCTGTTCGCTGGAATGAGCGGTTCCCCAGTCACGGAATCGCGGTCCACATTCTGACTCGATCGGCTGTACGCTGTTTGACGGGTCTCAATGATGCGTCCCATGCTGTCACGACGATAGACGATCGACAGACCACTGGTTGCGGTACCGGAAGCAAACGGCGACGCTTCGAACTGTTTCAATCCCGCACGGTCATAACCATTGTCGGATCTGGCACTGAGCGAAGGGACGTTGTACGCAGTGACGGTGTTCGACGGCAGCATTTCCGGCGTGTAGACCATTGAAGTGACAATGCCAGCCGCATCCGTGACGGTGTCAGGGATGTCGCGGAAATTGAATGTCGTTTTGGTGATTCGCTTGTGCGAGGCCGCGATCGAACCGCCTTCCGTAGCGGACAGATTTGCCGTGTTCTTCAGTGAATCGACCATGGTCGAAGTCATCAACGTGCCGTCAATTCGCAGGTCGAAGACATTCGTCTGAATCTGATTGCCGTTGGGATCGTAAAAGAAATGATCGACACGTTCCGGAGTTGAAGTTGTGCTGCCAGGAGTCGGCTTTGATGCGTACAGCGTCTGTACCAGCTGATGCAGCGAGTTGTAGGTATTGGTTACTTTTCCGAGCGAATTTTCCGTGGACAAAAGATTCCCAAAGTCGTCATAGGCAAACGATGTTTCCGCCAAAGCCGCATCAATTGTTTTGACCAGCCGTCCGCCCACATCGTACTGATGCTGCGTGATGTTGCCCCGCTGATCGATCTCCTGAATCAGGTCGCCCTTCGCATCGTAGACCATCGAAATGGATGTTCCGTTGGCAAAGATGGACTGGACAAGGCGGTTCAGGCTGTCGTAAACGAACCGTGTCCGATTGCGATTGGCGTCAAATCGAGCGGCCACGGTTCCATTCGAATTGTATTCGACTTCTTCGAACGTGCCGTCCGGGCGAATCTCGTGGATTTGTCGTCCGGCCTTGTCGTATTCGAACCGGTAGACACTGCCATCCGCATCAATTCGTTTTGCCAATTGGCCATTAGGACCGTAAATGAACTGCGTGCGCAGAGTTTTCGCGGCGTCGTATGAATCCGGCGAAAGTGTTTCGATAAGCCGTCCCAGTTGATCGTACGTGTATGTCGTTTGCAGCGTGCGATCGTTCTGGTTGTTATAATTGTCCCTGACATATTTAACATGGCCCGTGTTGTCGAGCACGGTTTCGTCGTACGAGACAGTGGTCAGCGTTCCGTTATCAAGCGTGCGATATCCCACCAGTTTCGGATTGCCGAATGCATCGTATCCCATGGCGCTGTAGATCGTGGAGTTTCCTCGGGCGTTAATCCGCTCGGACAGCAAACCCTGAGCGTTGTACGTGAATGTCGTGACGTGCTGGAGAGCATCGGTAGATGATTTCAATGCACCCTTCGGTCCACCACTGACGATGCCATCGTAGTAAGCATTTGTCAGAATCCGGCGAACAACGCCGGACACCGATTTTTCATCAATCATTGTGACTTGATTGGAAGCGGGATCATACGCCGTGCTCTGTGTCAGTCCGTTGGCATCGGTATGACTTGTGACATTTCCTTTTTGATCATACTGCCAGCTTTCGGACCGACCGTTTGAAGACGTGATTTTTGCGACACTATGTCGAGCGGGAGTCTGATCATAGTACGTATGGTCTCCTGTCTGTGTTGTGGCTTCGATCAAATCACCGGAACTCGAAAAGCGATTCAGTGTGCCTTTTCCCGACGAGTCAACGATTGTTGTGAAGTTCTGGTAGGCATTGTAAATAAGGTGCGTACTTGCCCCTTCTGCATCTTCTATTGACCGCAGACGACCGTTGCCAAAGTAGGTGTATTCCGTTGCAAAAGTGCTGCCCGTATCTTCGGCCACGCCAGAATAGCTCGAAGCCGTTTTCATGAGTCCCGCAAGGCGATTGCTGCGTAAAACAGTACTGCCGGAACTCGTCGTGGGATACCATGAGTATGCGTAGCGGTTGACAGCATTAGCGGCGGGCACCGGTATCTGGATTGTTCCAGTGGCCTCCGATACGGAAACACGACTGAGGTTGCCCGATGTGTCATAGGAATAGTCCCAATATCGTGTCCCCGAAAAACCCGATTGTGGCGCAATTCCACCGGAAACGCCAAGGACTTCAATCTGGCCCACAGCGCTGCCAATCATTGGCACGTCCCTGCCATTGACATTCACGCCGCTGAAGGTGACTTTGAATGTGCCCCCTGTTTCGGCAACGACCGTCAACTGCCCTGTGCCGATACCTGACAGTGCCTCAAGCCCGTCGCGGAGACTTGCCGTTGTCGTGGGAATCGCTATTGGGGCCGTGAGCTGTCCGTTAAACGAAAGAACAACGGATTGTCCCGCCTGGCTGCCAATTGTATTGAACGCCAGCCTCTGTTGTTCATTTATTCCTGTGGCACCCTGCTGTACCAGAGTTGTATCGCTGCGGTATTTGAACTTCGCCAGAATGCCTAGTGTATTCAAATCTCGGACATCGAGAATCTGTGAGTGGTCTGCAATGCCACGCATCACCTGAAATGTATTCCCAAACTGGTCTGACATGGACATCAGAAATGCTGTCGTCACGCCCTTCTGACGATCAGCGAGGATGTTGAAGTCCTTGAACTTGTAGACGGTACCGTCGGCAAAACGAACTTCGTAGAACAGTCCATATTGAATTTCATTGGATCCGGACGATGGAGGACCATCCAGACGACGAATTGTGATCCCGGGCAGATCTGTGGGATTCGTGTAGACGACGTAATTCATTCCCGATACCGAGTCGAAATCACTTTCACCAGTGGTGGTGAAGATTCCCGTCGTGCCGTCAGGCCGCTTCCATGCGATTACCGTGGCTGCGCCTTTGCCAATTCCACTGCCAGTGACTGTTGAAGTGGTGGTTTCGATTGCCAACTGTTGAGCAAACGGCTGCATCCAACCAGTGCCAAAATCACTGA
>Ga0138256_10004832_pt1 | contig 14298 bp, 9 predicted proteins | sample KNB2016incub_MG_FD_105486 | JGI IMG/M metagenome (GOLD analysis project Ga0138256, IMG submission 105486) | Active sludge microbial communities from wastewater in Klosterneuburg, Austria - KNB2014incub_MG | ecosystem: Engineered > WWTP > Activated sludge > Unclassified | place: Austria...
AGCCCAAGCCGCCTCGCAATCCCGTCAAAAGCAATTTGCGCGGCTAAAGCTGACCGGCTGAAAGCCGGTGGATTAAACCTTGCGATGGACATTTACTCCGCGACTCTTCCGCTTCTGTGGGAGCGGATTTACTCCGCGATCCCTCCGCTTCTGTGGGAGCGGATTTACTCCGCGAGCCTTCCGCTCTTGTGGGAGCGGATTTACTCCGCGACCCGGGAGCCGACGCCATCCGCGTCCCCGCCCGCGTCATCGACGTGCAGTACCACGGTGCCAGCAGCCGCATCGAACTGGAACTGGCCGACGGCCTGCGCCTGATCGCCAGCGTCAACAACGACGAAAGCGAAACCAGCACGCTGCCCGCGGTCGGCAGCCTGCTCAGCGCCAGTTGGTCGCGACTAGCCTTGATGCCGCTGCGCGAGTCTTGAACTGGACGCCAACGCGCTCTATCTCGACACACCGCTGCGCCGTCTGGCGACGCTGCTGCACACCCGCAGCGGACTGCTGCTGGCGGTGCTGCTCGGCCCGCCGTTGATCTGGATGTGCGTGATCTACCTCGGCGCGCTGCTGGCCTTGCTGTGGCAGGGCCTGTACAGCTTCGACGACTTCTCGATGAGCGTGCTGCCGCAGCTGACACTCAAGAACTACGCGCTGATTTTCGTCAAAGGCAACTTCGACATCGTGCTGCGCACACTGGCGATGGCCGTGGCAGTGACCATCGGCGCGGCGCTGATCGCTTTCCCGATCGCCTATTACATGTCGCGCTACGCCACGCCGACAGTCAAGGCGTTTTTCTATATCGGCGTGATGCTGCCGATGTGGGCGAGCTACATCGTCAAGGCCTACAGCTGGTCGGTGATCCTGGCCAAGGGCGGCATCATCTACTGGTTCGTCACCCAGCTGCACCTCATGTGGCTGCTGGAATGGCTGCTGACCTTGCCGTACATCGGCGGCTCGACGCTGTCGACCTCTCACCTCGGCCGTTTCCTGGTGTTCACCTATATCTGGCTGCCGTTCATGGTGCTGCCGATCCAGGCCGCGCTGGAGCGCGTGCCGCCCAACCTGCTGCAGGCCTCGGCCGATCTCGGCGCGCGCAGCGGCCAGACCTTTCGCCATGTGATCTGGCCGCTGGCGTTTCCGGGCGTGGTGGCTGGCTCGATCTTCACCTTCTCGCTGACGCTGGGCGATTTCATCATCCCGACGCTGATCGGCCCGAGCGGCTTGTTCATCGGCACCTATGTCTACGTGCAGCAGGGCGCGGTCGGCAATATCCCGATGGCGGCGGCGTTCACCGTGGTGCCGATCGTGCTGATCGCGCTGTACCTGATGCTGGCCAAGCGCCTGGGGGCATTCGATGCACTCTGAGCGAAGCGATCGCGCGCAAGCGCGCTCCTACAAGAGCGGGGGGGATCGCGCGCAAGCGCGCGCCTACAAGAGCTCCGGGGCGGGCTGGGGACTGAAACTCGCCGCCTGGGGCGGGCTGTTTTTCATGCACGCGCCGATCCTGGTGATCTGCATGTACGCGTTCAACACCGAGCAGAGTGCTTTCAGCTTTCCGCTGCAGGGCTTCACGCTGGAGTGGTTTGGCGCGGCCTGGGCGCGTGAGGATGTGCGCGCCTCGATCTGGCTGTCGTTGAAGATCGCCAGCCTGGCGACGCTGATCGCGATGATCCTCGGCACGCTGGCCGCCGCGGCGCTGTATCGGCGCCAGTTCTTCGGCAAGGAAGGGATCACGCTGCTGTTCATCCTGCCGATCGCCCTGCCCGGCATTGTCACCGGCATCGCGCTGCTGTCGGCCTTCAAGCTGGTGGGAATGCAATCAGGCGTGCTGACCATCGTGATCGGCCACGCCACGTTCTGCATCGTGGTGGTCTACAACAATGTGATCGCGCGCTTCCGGCGGACTTCGCAGTCGCTGGTCGAAGCCTCGATGGACCTCGGCGCCGACCCATTCCAGACTTTCCGCTACGTGATCCTGCCGAACATCGCCACCGCGCTGCTGGCCGGCGGCATGCTCGCCTTCGCGCTCAGTTTCGACGAGATCATCGTCACCACCTTCACCGCCGGCACCGAGCGCACGCTGCCGATCTGGCTGCTCAACCAGCTCAGCAAACCGCGCGACACGCCGGTCACCAACGTCGTCGCTATGGGCGTGATGCTGCTGACCATGCTGCCGATCCTCGGCGCCTACTACCTGACCCGCGATACCGACAGCGTGGCCGGCGGCGGCAAGTAGGAGCGACGCCTGCGTCGCGAAGCCGTTGCAGGAGCGACGCCTGGGTCGCTCCTACATCGGTCGCAGCGCAAATTCATCGATAATCCCTACCCTCGCCCCGCCCTCTGGAGCCGCGCATGCAAACCCGGATGTTCATCGATGGTCAGTTGCAGGCCGGTGCTGGCGAAGCGTACACCGTGTTCAACCCCGCCACGGGTGCGGCCATCTGCCAGATCGCCGAGGCCAGCCCGGAGCAGGTGCTGGCGGCGGTCGGCGCCGCCGATCGCGCCTTGCCGGGATGGTCGCGCACGGTCCCGCGCGATCGCGCCGCAGTGCTGCTGAAGATCGCCGACCGGGTCGAACAGTACGCCACGGAACTGGCTCGGCTGGAATCGGACAACTGCGGCAAACCGTATCTGGCCGCGCTGAACGACGAAATCCCGGCGATTTCCGACGTGTTCCGCTTTTTCGCCGGCGCCGCGCGCTGCCTTGGCGGCTCGTCGGCAACCGAATACCTGCCCGGCCACACCTCGATGATCCGCCGCGATCCAGTTGGCGTGATCGCCCAGATCACGCCGTGGAACTATCCGCTGATGATGGCGGCATGGAAGATGGCGCCGGCGCTGGCGGCGGGCAATACGCTGGTCTTGAAACCCTCGGAAATCACGCCGCTGACCACGCTGCGTTTCTTCGAGCTGATCGGCGACCTGTTGCCGCCGGGCGTCGTCAACGTGGTCTTCGGCCGTGGCCAGACGGTCGGACAGCCCTTGGTGTCCGCCGATCCGGTGCGCATGATCTCGCTGACCGGCTCCATCGCCACCGGCCAGAAGATGCTGGAGGTGGCCGCACAGACGCTCAAGCGCACCCACCTGGAACTCGGCGGCAAGGCGCCGGTGATCATCTTCGACGACGCCGACATCGAGGCGGCAATCGCCGGCATCCGCAGCTTCGGTTACTACAACGCCGGGCAGGATTGCACCGCGGCGTGTCGCATCTATGTACAGGACAAACGCTACGAGAACTTTGCCGCCGACCTCGCCTCCGCAGTGTCCAGCATCAAGCATGGCAGCCAGGACGAGGATGGCGTCGAACTCGGGCCGCTGGTGTCCAGCGCCCATCGTGATCGCGTCGCCGGCTTCCTCGACCGCGTGCGCGAGCAGCCGCACATGCAAGTCATCACCGGCGGCCGCAGCGTGGCGGGAGGCGGCTATTTCTTCGAGCCCACGGTGGTCGCCGGCGCCACCCAGGCCGACGAGATCGTGCGCCGGGAAGTGTTCGGCCCGGTGGTCTCGGTGACCCGCTTCAGCGATGTCGATCAGGCTATCGCCTACGCCAACGACAGCGACTACGGCCTGGCCTCGTCGGTGTGGACGAAGGACATCGGCAAGGCCATGCGCGTGTCGGCCGAACTGCAGTACGGCTGCACCTGGGTCAACACGCACTTCATGCTGGTCAACGAGATGCCCCACGGCGGGATGAAGAAATCCGGTTACGGCAAGGACTTGTCGATGTACGGACTGGAGGACTACACCTGCGTGCGCCACGTGATGATCAAGCACTGAGGCGCAGGCGCCTGAACGACGGACTCGGCCGCGTGCGCTGGATCCTGCTCATGGTGGCCTGCCTGCTCGCCGGCCTGTCGGCGAATGCGGCGCAGCGGCCGCTGAACGAGTTGCGTCTGGATGTGTGGACGGTCGATCGCGGCCTGCCGCACAACACGGTGTTGAGCCTGGCGCAGACCGCCGACGGCTATCTGTGGATCGGCACCTGGGAGGGCCTGGTGCGCTTCGACGGGGCGCACTTCGGGCAGCTGCCCGAGAGCACGCCGTTGGCCTTGCGCGAGGCCGGCATCCTGGCCCTGGCAGCGGCAGCCGATGGCAGCCTGTGGATCGGCACCCATGGCGGCGGCATCTACCAGCACCGGCAGGGTCGTTACCGCGTGGTCAGCAAACCCGGCGTCGATCTGCGCGAGCACGTCATCACCTTGCTGGTGACGCGCGCCGGCGTGGTCTACGCCGGCACCTCCAATGGCAGCGTGCTGCGTGTCGACGATGCCGGATTCACGCTGCTGACGCGCGATCCTGCACGCGCCCACGGCAGCGTCCTGGCGCTGTCGGAGGATCGCGACGGGCGCATCCTCGCAGCCGCCGACAGCGGTTTGTACCGGGTGTCCGGCGATCGCCTGCAAGCCATCGAGGTCGACTGGCCCGGCGCGGTCGCGCGGATCTCGCGGCTGACCGCGCGCGCTGCCGGCGGCTGGTGGCTGGCCACTTCAAGCGGGCTGCTGCAGCTGGATGCGGATCTCGTGCAGGTGCATGCGCAGGCGTTCACCAGCCCGATCACGCGGGTACTTGAAGACGCCGACGGCACGCTCTGGCTGGGCGCCGATCCGCTCGGCCTGGTGCGCATCAACGCCGGCGCGACGGCGGTGCTCGGGCGCGTCGATGGCTTGCCGAACGCCCGCGTGGCCTCGATGCTGCGCGACCACGAGGGCAATCTGTGGGCCGGCACCAATGGCGGCCTGGTGCGGCTGAACGCCGCACCGTTCAGTGCGATCACCGAGCGCCAGGGTCTCGCCGACCCCTTTGTGCGCACCCTGCTGCAGCGCGCCGACGACAGCCTTGTGGTCGGTGGCCCCGGCGGGCTGGATCTGCTGCGCGCAGGCCGCCTGCTCGATCCGCGCCCGCTCTGGCCGGAGGAACTGGCCGGGATGAGTGTGCTGGCGCTGGCCGAAGCGCCGGACGGACGCCTGCTGGTCGGCAGCAGCGCCGACGGGGCCTTCGAGTGGGGCGTCGGCGGACTGCGCCAACGCGTGGCGCCGGAGCAGCTCTGGTCCAATCAGGTGCGCGCGATCCTCGCCGACGCCGACGGCGGCGTCTGGTACGGCACCATCCAGGGCCTCAGTCGCTGCCTGGGCGATACCTGTCGGCGCTACAGCCGCAGCGACGGCATCGAGGGCGACTACATCACCGCGCTGGCGCGCGATCGCGACGGCACGCTGTGGATCGGCAGCTCGATGGGAGTGACCCGCAGCCGCGACGGCGGTTTCGAGAAGATCGCGATGGAGCAGGGTGCGGCGCACACCGTGTTCGCCTTTCTGCACGACCACCTGGGCCGTCACTGGGTGGCGACCGATGGCGGACTCGGACTGTTGCGCGATGGCCGGTTCATGCTCATCGACAGCACCCGGGGATTGCTCGACGACGCCATTTTCAGCGTGCTCGAGGACGCCGCCGGGCAGCTCTGGGTCAGCGGCAACCGCGGCGTCCTGCGTATCGATCCGGAAGCTGCGGAAGCCGTGTACGCGGGACGCATGGCGCGCCTGGTCGGACGCCAGTTCGGGCGCGCCGATGGCTTGCCGTCGAGCCAGGCAAACGGCGGTTCGCAACCCGCGGCCATTCGCGACCGCGCCGGCCGGCTGTGGTTCGCCACCGCCGGTGGCGTCGCCATGATCGATCCGGCCGACCCGATCGTCGATGCGCCACCACCGCCGCCGCGCGTGGCGATCGAGGCGGTGCTGGTCGACGGCATCGAGAACGAGCGCGCCGATCTGGTCCAGTTGCAGCCCGACCAGCGCCGCTTGCAGATCCGCTTCGCCGGCATCAGTTTCGCCGCGCCCGGACGCCTGCAGCTGCGCTACCGACTGCTCGGCTTCGACAACCAGTGGCAGGCCGCCGACAGCGAACGCAGCGCCAATTACACCAACCTGGCGCCGGGCCAGTACCGCTTCGAGGTCGAAGCTGGCTGGCGCGACGCGCCGGCGGCGGGTGGCGGCATCGGCCTGGACGTAGCGGTGCTCGCCGCATGGCACCAGCGCTTGAGCGTGCGCATCGCGGCAGGCGCAGGCCTGTTGGCGCTGCTGGGGCTGCTGGGCTGGCTGCGCCTGCGTGGACTGCGCCTGCGCGAGCGCGAACTGGAACGCGAGGTGGCGCGCAAAACGCACGATCTGACCGCCGAGCGCGATGCGCTGGCGCAGGCCAATCGGCGCAATGTCGAGCTCGCCGGGCAGCTCGGCCGCCAGGCGCGCGAGGACCCGCTGACCGGGTTGGCCAATCGCCGGCACGCCGATCGCGAGCTCGCTGCGGCGATTCAACCGGGCGCCCAGCTGACGCTGGCGCTGCTCGACATCGACCACTTCAAGGCGATCAACGACCAGCATGGTCACGCCAGCGGCGATCGCGTGCTGCAGCAGTTCGCTGCCACGCTGCGCGAGACCCTGGTCGGCACCTCGCTGATCGCCCGCGTCGGCGGCGAGGAATTCCTGGTGCTCTGGCCCGGGCACGACAGTGCTGCGGCCATCGCGCAGTTGGGCCAGCTGCGCCAGCGGCTGCAACAGATCGACTGGGCCAGTCTGGCGCCCGGGCTGGTGGTGCGTTTCAGCGCCGGACTCACCGTCAACCGCGCCGATGACAGCATAGACGCCTGCTACCGGCGGGCCGATCAGGCGCTCTATCGCGCCAAGCATGCCGGTCGCGATCGCATTCACCTGGCGGCGGACCCGGAATGAGCGCGCCGGAATTGATTCGACCCCAATTGCCGCAACCAATCCGACCAGGAGCCGCCAGATGAATCTGCAACGATGTCCATGGGCCACGAATTCGCAGATGGAGGCCGATTACCACGATCGCGAATGGGGCGTGCCGGTGCACGACGAGCGCACGCTGTTCGAATTCCTGACGCTGGAGGGTGCCCAGGCGGGGCTGAGCTGGCGCACCGTACTGGCCAAACGCGACGATTACGCGCGGGTCTTCCTCGACTACGACCTGCCGCGCCTGGCCAAGCTGGCAGACGCCGAACTGGAATCGCGCTTGTTGGACGGCGGCATCGTGCGCAACCGGCTCAAGGTGTGGTCGGTGCGCAGCAATGCGCGCGCCGCACTGGCGCTGCAATCGAGCCACGGCAGCCTGGATCGCTATTTCTGGGACTTCGTCGATGGTGCACCACTGCGCAATCAACGCCAGTCGGCCAGCGAAGTGCCGGCGCGCAGCGAACTCTCCGACCACCTGAGCAAGGATCTGCTCAAGCGCGGATTCAAATTCGTCGGCAGCACCATCATGTACGCATACATGCAGGCGGTGGGCATGGTCGACGACCATCTGGTCGGCTGTCACCGCTATCGAGCGGCAGAACTCTGACTGCGAGGTGGCGTGGCAATGCGCGGACGGCGCAGAAAAGTTACAGTTGCTTGCGACTCGTTCCAGCGGCGGTTTCCATCACTTCCCGCAGACTCGGAATCGGCACGGGCCTGAAGCAGACGATGATGGTCGTGAGACTGGTGGCGATGGTGTTCGGACTGGCGAGTGCTGCTGCGGCCGCTGCGCAGTCGCTTCCGCTCACCATCGACGAACGCATCGCGGCCTGTGAAGCGGCCGAGGACGCCGAACCGGAACGCGCGATAGCGCTGGCGCAGAGCGTGCTCGACGAGTTGCCGCCGCCGACGTCGACCCAGATGTCCGGCGCCCTGGGCTGTCGCGGCTGGGCGCACGCCATGCTGGGACGACGCGAGGAGGCGCGCCGCGATGCTTACGCGCTGGTCGCGCAGCTGCCGTCGCTGGGGCCCAGCGCAGAGCGCGTGCGGCTGACCCGCCGCGCCGGCGGCATCCTGCATCGTGGCAGCGACCGCGTCGGCGCGATCGAGCTGTACGCCCGTGCGGTTGCGGACGCCGAAGCGCAGGGACTGGAGGCCGAACGCATCCCGTTGCTGGTGAACCTGGGCGTGCTGCACTCGGAGTTCGAGGAGCACGAGCGCGCGCGCGTCAACTACGAGCAGGCGCTGGCCCTGATGGAGCGCCTGAACGACCATCGCTACGAAGCGCCGGTGCAGTTCAACATGGGCCTCACCTTGAATGGCCAGAAGAAGTTCGCCGAGGCCATCCCGCACCTGCAACGCACGCTGGAATTGGTGCGCAGCAGCGGCATGGGTGGCCCGATGCAAGAAGTGGCGGTCAGCCTCGCGCTGGCCAACGCACAACAGCAGACCGGCGACACCAAAGCGGCGGCTGAATTGGTCGCCAGGGTGCGGGCGATGGACGTGCCATTGTCCGACGCCAACATGCGCCTGCAGCTGGCGCAGATCGAAGCCGATCAGCTGACCGATGCCGGAAGTCCCGAGCGCGCGCTGAAACTGCTGGATGCCATCGACAGCTCTGAACTGGGCGAAATCCAGCACTTTACCTGGCTGCGCCATCGCGTGTCGCTGCTGCAGAAGTTGGGCCGCTTCGAGCAGGCCATTTCGAGCCTGAACGAGGCCATCGAGATGCGCGAGACCTACCTGCGCCACCAGAACCATGAGCGCCTCGCGGCGCTGGAAGCGCACCTGCGCGACCGCGAACAGCGCCTGGAAATGGAACGCCTGGAATCGGTCGCGACCACCCAGGGGCTGCAACTGAGCGCATCCCTGCGGCAGAAATGGATCATCGCCGCCGGCGCCGGACTGCTGCTGTTGATGGGTGGCGCCGTCGTCGTCGTGCAGCGGCGGATGAACCGGCGTCTGGAGCAGGTCAGCCGCACCGACCCGTTGACCGGCCTTGCCAACCGCCGCGACATGGCCGAGCGGCTGAGCCGGCAGGTCGCCAGCGGCGCCACCAGCGCGGCCGTGTTCCTGTTCGACATCGATCTGTTCAAGCACATCAACGACGAACACGGCCATGGTGTGGGCGACGAGGTTCTGATCGCCATTGCCACGCGCCTGCGCGACTGCCTGCCGGTCGACAGCAGCGTCGCACGCTGGGGTGGCGAGGAATTCCTGGTGCTGCAGAACGCTGCCGACAAGGACGCTGCGCAGGCGCTGATCGAACGCGTGCGCCAGGCCATGCAAGCCCCGATCGACACTTCGATCGGCGCTCTCCACTCGTCGCTGTCCGCCGGTTTCTGCAACCTGCCCCTGCCCGGAGCCAGCGGTCCGCGCGCCTGGCACTACAGCCTGCAACTGGCCGACAGCGCCCTGTACCTGGCCAAACGCGCGCAACGCGGAATCTGGGTCGGATACTGGATCAGCAGCGCACCGTCCGATTGGCCGCCGGATCGCCTTGGCCGCGAGCCGAATCTCGCGCGCGCGCTGGGCGTGCTGGTCCCGATCAGCGAGAAACCGCTGACGCCGCCGCTGGCGATGGCGTCCTGAGCGGTCGGTCCGCTGTGCTGAGCGCACGACCAACGGGTAGGCCGCTGTGCCGCGCAGCGGCTCACCGGCGCTGTCAGACGTCGCTTCCCCCCGGGGAACGCGCTGGCGCGCGCACCCCGGGCTACCCGTTTCGGTGTTCGACCGGTGCCGAGCGGCTCCTGATTGACAGTTGCTGCCGACCACGCGAAAGTGATCGAAATTCCGACCGGAAACGACTCATGTCCAGCGCTTTGGGAATGGCTTTGGCCTTGTGCCTGACGGGAAGCACGCTGTGGGCGCAAACACCCACCGATGGGCAAGCCTCGCTGGCCGATCTGGTCGCCGCTCAGAAGGCCTTGCGCGCGGACATCAAGGCCGGCAAGCAGACCTTTGCGCCAGACCCGCAAAAAGCGCTGCTCAAGGCGCAGGACGAGATGTTCGCCGTTGCCAAGGACAATCCGACTGATGCCGATCTCAGCGAAGAAGAGTGGGTCAAGGTGTTCAACGCCCAGGAACAGATCAACCAGATCGTCAAGGCGAGCGCTGCCGACGAGCGCGTAGTCTGTCGGCGGGAACGGCCAACCGGGTCCAATCGCATGCGCTCGGTGTGCCTGACCGTGGCGCAGTGGCGCTCCATGCAGGCCAGCCAATCGGACCTGCAGCATCTGTCGCGCGAAGGTGGCAGCGGCCCGAGAACGGCGACCGGCGGCCAATAGAGCGCCGCGCGAGGACCGTCCGGAGGATCGCGCAGCGGCGCTCCGGCGATCTTGTGCGCTCACCTGAGATTGCGTGCTTCGCGCACTATCGGCGCGGATGCGCCCCAGCGCATTTGCAGATCGGTCAGCCATGCGGCATCTGCGGGCTCGGGCCGGCCCTCGGCGGCCGCAAGTTGCAGACGGCGCAGCTGCATCCAGTCGCTGAAGAAACTCACGACACCGGTGCCTTGATCGGCTTCGAGTTGCTGCAGCAATGCACGCGCCTGATCGAACTCGTGCGCTGCAATCGCCAGTTCCGCCTGACGCAGCAGCCAGCCGCGGCGCAAGCCTGGCAGGATCTGCGGCTGGCCGTCGATCAGCGCGTGCAGTTCCGCGAGCCACGCATCGGTCTGCGGCGTTGCGCGCTCGATGGCCACAGCGCGGTGGGAAATCAGCAGCGAGGATGCCAGTTCGCCGCTGCGCAGCGGTTGTTGCGCGCGGCGAATCGCGATGGCCGCCTGCGCGGCAGCGCCTGCCGCGGCCACATCGTGGTCGCGCTCGGCGGCGATCACCGCGTCAACCTCGTGCAGGCGCGCCAGGTTCGATGCGTTCGCCAACGGATCGAGCTCCAAGCTTGCACGCAGCCAGGCCATCTGCGCCTCGGCGTCGTCGTAGCGACCCGCCAGCAGCAACTGCTTGGCATAATTGATCCGGTACACGGCGATGTTCGGATAACCAGGTGGCTTGTCGCCGGTGTCGGCCAGCACGCGCTGGTGCACCGCCAGGGCCTCCAACGGACGACCACCGGCGGACAGCAGATTGGCCAGCGTCTGCCGCATGACGCTGGCCGACACGCTGTGCGGCCCCTCGATTTTCTGCAAGAGATCGATGCTCTGGCGCGTGTGCTCGAGCGCGCTCTCGTTGTCGCCAAGGTACGACTCGAACATGCCTAGGTTGCCCAGTGCCTTGGCCGTCTCGCGATGCTCCGGTCCATGTTGCGCCCGACTCAGCGCCACCGCTTCGCGGGCATAGTCGCGCGCTTGCTGGTAGCTGCGCCGGTTGTAGTGGGCCACGCCGAGGTTGTTCACCGCGGAGACCAGCAACTCGCAAGCTAGCGCGGTGCCTGCCGCGCAGTCGCTGCGCAGCGGCGGCAACGCGCTCTCGAGCAACGCCAGACCGTCATCGATCCGGCCATGCTGTGTCAGCAAGACGCCCAGGCTGACCCGCTGCGCCAACACCTCGATGGATCCATCGCCGGCCGGCGCCCGCGCCAGCACTGCTTCCATGTCGTCCAACCCGGCGGTTTCGCCCTGGCGCACGCGCAGCATCGCGTCGCTGAACTCGGCCACCCGTCGAGCCTCGGCGGCGGGCGGAAAGTGCGCTTGCGCGAACAGGCGTGCCTGGCGACTGACGCGCGATGCGTCGTCATCGGCGCCCATCACGGCGTAGATCTGGACCAGGCGCCGATACATCTCGACTGCCGCTTCGGGGACCGCCGCCAGTTCCTCCTCGATACGCCCTTCAGCGTTCAGCACCAGATCCTTGACCGTCGGCTCGCTGGCCTGCGCCACGCTGGGAACCGCCTCGTCGAACATGCCGATGACGAATTCCTGGACCTGCTCGGACACGCGCAGCGCGGCCTGCGCGCGCGCCCGCTCGGTGTTCGCCTGCGTCGCAGCGAGCTCAGCCAGCCGCGCCTGATCGCGCGCCTGTTCGCCCAACCACAGGGCGAGCACCAGGCTGGCCAGCGTGGCGATGCCCAGCAGCGTGGTCAGAATCACACCACCACGATGTCGCCGCGCGAACTTGCGCACCAGGTACCAGCGCGACGGCGGGTGCGCAGCGACCGGTTCATGCGCCAGAAACCGTCGCAGATCGTCGGCGAGCGCCTGCGCGCCCTGATAGCGCCGCTGCGGCTCGTCGTCGAGGCAGCGAGCCAGCACGTTGTCGAGGTCGCCGCGCAGGTAGCGTGCCAGGCTGCGCCCGGTGATCGCAATCGCGGGCTGATCGTGGGCGGGCAACAGCGCAGCCTGCGAGGCGCGCTGGCTGCGCAGTTCCACCCGCTTGCTGCCGATCAGCAGCTCCAGCGCCATCACGCCGAGCGCATAGACGTCGGTGGCGGTGGATATCGCGCGCCCGAGCACCTGCTCCGGAGCGGCGTAGTCCGGCGTGTATCCGGCGCAACCGTAGCCGGTGAGATCGGCGTCGTCGGCAAGCACCTTGGCGACCCCGAAATCGAGCAGCTTGCAGCGGCCATCCTGGCCGACCAGCACATTGCTCGGCTTGAGGTCGCGGTGCACGATCAACTGCGCATGCGCCACGGCAACCGCGTCGCAGACTTCGATCAGCAAGGCAATGCGCGCCGCCGGCGTCAGTGCATGGCGCCGTGCGTATGCGGTGATCGGCTCGCCTTCGATGAACTCCATCACCAGATAGGGCTGCTGCGCCTCGGTGATGCCGCCATCGATCAGCCGCGCAATGCCCGGATGCTCCAGGCTGGCGAGCACGCGGCGCTCACGCTCGAACAGCTTGCGATCGAGATCCGACAGGATCGTGCGGTGCAGCAGCTTGAGTGCCACACGTTGGCCAAAATCGCTGCGCTCGGCAAGGTAGACGGTGGCCATCCCGCCCTGCCCGACCGGCCGTATCAGCGTGAAGCCAGCGATCTGGCGCAGCTGCGCGGCCGGCAAGGGAATCGACAGCGCCGCCAGACGCTCGCGCGGCGCCACCGCGAGCGGATCGAATGTGCGCGCGCTGGCCCGCAGCAGACGCTCGACGCGCTGGCGCAGATCGGCATCCGGACAATGGTCGTCCAGCCACGCCGCGCGCGCCGGCTCCGGCAGGTCGCACAGCAGGTCGAAGATCTCGCGCAGGCTCAAGGGTAGTTCGTTGCTCACGACAGTCAGTCCATGCGCCAATGCGCGCGCAGATAGGCCTTGGCAAATTCGAGGTCGCGGTGGATGGTGCGCCGGGTCAGCCCCAGAATGTCGGCGATCTGCTCGCCACCGAGGCCGGCAAAGTAGTGCAGCTCCAGCACCTCGGCGCTGCGCGCGTGCTCCTGCGCCAGTCGCCGCAGCAATTCATCGAGTTCCAGCGCGGCGTCGACGTGGACCAGCATCGCCGGGTCGGTCGCCTCCTGCCAGTCGACCGCCTTCAAGCCGCCACCACGCTTGATGCGCAGGCGGGTGCGCGCACGATCGACCAGCAGATGGCGCATCGCACGGGCCGCATAGCCGAAGAACGCGCGGCGGTCGTCGAAACTCAAGTCCGCGCGCTCGGCCACGCGCAAGTACAACTCGTGCACCAGGGCAGTCGTGTTGAGCGTGTCGTCAGGCGCGATGGCCGAGCGCGCCATCGCGCGCAACTGCGGATAGAGCTCGACGAACAGTGCGTTGGTGGCGTCGGGATTGCCCTCGATCATCGGCCACAGTGCAGAAATCGGGATCACCTCATTCTGCACCATCGTAATAGATGCGCTCGCCTTCGAAAGCGCCGATGTCGACATGTGCGCCCTCGATTCGGCGCAGCCCCTGTGCGTCGAGTGCCGCCAGCTGGCCCTGCGCACCGGGACCGGTCTCGCCACGGGCGACGTCGTTGCCGGCGTTGATCGAGGGCGAGGTCGGCAGCGGCTGTCCATCGGCGGCAAGCTGGGGATCGACGGTCAGCGTGCCCGGCGCGGTCGGCCAGTTGGAGAAGGCATTGCCGAATTCGAGATTGCCGCGGCGCTGGAAGTTCGCGGCCGCTGCCTCCCCATCGTGCAGGCGAAGGTTGTTCGCGGCGATGTTGTTGTCGTAGCGGCCGCTGACGTTCGGGCGGAAACTGGTCGCGAGATAGGCGTTCACGATGGTGTTGTTGATCACCCGCGCCTGCACGCTGCCGCTGCTGCCGCCGGCCGAAATCGCCGCACCGCCGGCGCCGGTGACCTGGTCCAGGAGGAACAGGTTGTCGTGCACCGCAAGCTTGATGCTGGCGTTGCCGGTGGTGTTGATCTCGACGCCACTGGCATAGCGCCGGGGCGGGCTCGTCGCCAATGCCGCGGGAAGCACGCGGTTGCGGCGAAAAACGATGTCCCAGGGGCCGACGCCACCGACATTGGCGAACCACGCGCGATGGAAGGACTGGGCGATGACCACGGGTTCCGGTCGAAAGCGATTGTCTTCGACGATGACCTCCATGCCGCCGCTGCTGCCGCCGAACTGGCTGATCGAGAATGGCGCACCGTTGTCGGAGCCGATCTCGAAGTCGCAGCGACGCAGTACGATGCGCGAGCGCGCGCTGGTACCCGGATCGAA
>Ga0138256_10004833_pt1 | contig 14298 bp, 11 predicted proteins | sample KNB2016incub_MG_FD_105486 | JGI IMG/M metagenome (GOLD analysis project Ga0138256, IMG submission 105486) | Active sludge microbial communities from wastewater in Klosterneuburg, Austria - KNB2014incub_MG | ecosystem: Engineered > WWTP > Activated sludge > Unclassified | place: Austria...
ATGAACCTAATGAAATGAGGGATTATGGATTTATGCAGCAACGCACTCTCGAAGACTTTGATGGACATACATGGGAAGTATTTTTTATGGATATGTCTAAGATACCAACTCAGCAATAGGGAAGAATTAAAACAAAATGGCCTAATTAAATATTAGTCTATTTTTTTTAGGAATTCTAACGTTTATTCTACTTTATGACACTAATACCACAATAGCAAATTAATGAAAAATGGAAATTTTAATAATCGTAGCTCTAGTTTTACTCAATGGAATATTTTCAATGTCAGAAATGTCATTAGTTTCATCACGAAAGTTTAAGTTAGAAAATGCAAAAAAGAAAGGCAGTTCAGGGGCTAAAACTGCTATAGAACTATCTGAAAATCCTACAAAATTCCTGTCCACAGTTCAAATCGGAATTACTTTAATTGGAATATTATTAGGAGTGTATAGTGGCGAGAATTTAACAAACAATGTTTCTGAATATTTGAACCAATTTGAAATAATAAAACCATATTCACACAATATTGCCACTGGTATCATTGTAATTTTCGTTACTTATTTATCGATTGTCTTAGGTGAGTTACTTCCAAAAAGATTGGGTATGACATTTCCTGAACCCATAGCTATCGTACTAGCCAAACCAATGAAGATTCTATCAATGATAACTTCACCTTTTGTTTGGTTACTTACAACTACAAACGATATTTTGTTAAAAATAATGGGAATTAGAAAAACTACAGATAGTAAAATTTCAGAAGAAGAAATTAAATCTATAATTAAAGAAAGTGCTGAAGGTGGAGAAATACAAGATATTGAACATAATATAGTAGAACGTGTATTTGAATTAGGAGATAGAAAAGTAAATACGCTTTTTACCCATAGAAATGAAATTGTGTTTATTACAATTGATGATCCCTGGGAAACCATTAAAATGAAAATCAATCGTGAAAAACATTCTGCTTATCCTGTGTGCAAAACAAATAATTTAGATGATATAATTGGAATAGTATTGCTTAAAGATTTATTCACCCCTTCTACTGATAAAGAATTTGATATCAAAGATTTTATAAAAGAACCCATTTATTTTAATGAAAGTACAAATGCTTACAAAGTACTTGAGTCATTCAAGAAAGAGAAAATGCATTACGGGATTGTCGTGGATGAATATGGGACTACACAAGGAATAGTTACTATGGATGATGTCGTGGATGCTCTCTTTGGAGATGTCACTGAAAATGATCAAGATGAATATCAATTAATTCAAAGAGATGAAAATTCATGGTTAGTAGACGGACAATATTCAATAATTAATTTTCTTAAATACTTCGATATAGAGTTAAAAGAAAATTATCAATCAGAATTCACAACAGTAGCGGGATTAATTATTTACAGTAATAATACGCTACCAGAAATTGGACAAAAAATAAAATTAGATAATTATGAACTTGAAATAATTGACAAAGATGGACAACGAATTGATAAAATTTTAGTCACTAAAATATAATATTTATTACAATTGCAAATTATAATAATTCAACAAATTTCTACAAACGATTCTAATATTAAAACTAAGATGAAATTATATTCTTCATTCTGAAAATAAATTCATCCTTTTTTCTTCGACTGACTTCGATCTCCGCTTTATTGCTCATTATAACTGTTTCCCCTTCTCCTTTTTTGTATTCCTTAACATGATTGATATTTATTAAATATGACCGATGAATTCTAATAAAATCATTTGAATCTAAAATAGATTCATATTCAAAAAGTGTTTTTGAAGAAATAATTTTTTTTCCATTTTCAAGAACGAATACTGTATATGAGCTATCTGCTTCACAATATAAAATTTCAGAAATAAAAACAACTGTAAATCCCTTACTATCATGTATGCAAAGCTTCATACTTGAAGGGTTGCTTAATTTACTGATATTATGAACCAATATAGAAAATCTTTCTACAGTGTCTTTGCTTTGCCTCTTTAATATAACTTTGTTTATGGCTTTCCTAAATTGTTCTTCATCTATCGGCTTGAGTAAATAGTCCACAGCACTATACTCGAACGCATTGATTGCATAAGCATCATGAGCTGTACAAAAAATAATTTCAAAATCATGAAAGCTAACGTTATTCAACACATCAAATGCATTCATTTGAGGCATCTGGATATCCATAATTAGTAACTCTGGTTTGAGTTGATTAATTAACAACACACTTTGAACAGAGCTCATACTCGAAGCAATGATTTCAATATGATCAGATAACTTTGAACAAAAATGTTCAAGGACATTCAATCCTCTTGGCTCATCATCTATTATAATAGTTTTTATCCTTTCACTCATAATCTTCAAATTTTTAAAACTCAGAATAAGTAACTTCAAGCGGAACAGAAAGTCTTACTATTGTCCCTGTGGTCTGTGGATCTAATTCAGACTTATCAATAATCTGAAAACCCATTTTTAAATTATATTTCATCTCAATAAGTTTAATTCTATCCAAAATATTTTGTATTCCTGTCGATTCGTGTGTTCGGGTATTATTGAACTGTGATGCATAATATCCAACCCCATTATCATTAATTTCACATTGCAAATTATTACCTACAATCTTAAATTCTATGATCAATATTTTGTCTGTAGAAATATGAGATAATCCATGCCAGAGGGAATTTTCAACTAAGGGTTGAATTATCAGCGGGGGAAAATAAATTCCATAATTTGAAATGTGTGGCGGTAAAAGAATTTTATAATCAAAATCAGAAAAACGTATTTTTTCCATCTCAAGATACTTATGCAAATAATCAACTGTCGACTCAATACTTATCCATGATTTTTTGGTTTGATCAAGTGTTAGTCGAATGAGACCAGCAAATTTACTCAGATACTTGATTGCATTATTATTATCTTTTGTGAGTATCATTTCTGAAATACTGTTTAAGCAGTTAAAAATAAAATGAGGATTCATCTGTGCATGTAAGGCTCTCATTTCTAGTTTAGCCATTCGCTTTTCTGCCATTTCCCTCTCCTTGAAAAGTTTAACTCTTTGTGAAATAATTGTATAAGCAAGGGTAAAAACTCCTCCAACAATTAACAAAATAAACCACCATTTCATCCAATAGGGAGAATTAATATTAATTCTCAAATTATCATTTACAAGACTCGCATACCCATACTTGTTTTTTGCTTTGACTTTAAAATTGTATGTTCCAGGTTTTAATTGAGAATAACTTACAAAGTTTCTTTTTGATGTGTTAATCCAATCTTGATCGACTCCTTCTAGCTGATATAAATAGGAACCATTTTCTAATATACTGGCATTAGGAGATATAAAATTGATATCAATAAAATTCTGATGATAATCTAATTTTAGATCTTTCAACAAAGTATAGTTTAAATCACTTTGTAGTGATTTATTATTTACATTGATATTAATAATCAAAGGCATAGTTACTTTACTTTGGTTTAGTGCTTTAATATTATTAATGAAATTTACCCCATTGATTCCACCAAATACAAGTTGTCCTTTGTCGTTTATCATTGAACAAGTTGAATTATATTCCCAATCTTGGAGTCCATCAGCAACTGTATAATTAATAATTGAAAAGTCTCTATAATTTATTTTGCACAATCCTTTATTAGTGGAACACCATATTTCTCCATTTACGATTGAATTTACTGCATAGATACAATCGTTTGGCAATCCGTCATTTTTTGTCCATACTTTTACCACTTCAAATGTTGACTTATTAATTTGTATCAAACCATTATCCGAAGCAACCCATAGAAATGATTCATCTTCATAGAAATCACGCGAAGCTCCATATCTTTGAAGTTGTGAAAATAATTGAAATGAATTAGTGGACAAATTATATATCATGAAGTTATAATGCATTGAAGAAATGTAAATTACCTTATCCCTAACTTCAAGCATTTTTCTAATTCCCACATTCAAGTTTATCTCTTTATTCTTATATTTCCATTCTTCCCATCTTTTAGTTTTAAAATTATAAATTCCAGCTCCTTGATTTCCACTGCAAAATATACTATCACAATTGTTAGGTTTGTTTAGTGAATACAATTTGTTTGCGTGGTTGAACTCTTTATCTGGAAAATATAATGTTTCTTTTGTCTTCTTATTAAAACTACATAAACCTGCCCACGTTGCCATCCATATTTTCTCATTTAAATGTATCATTCCATATACGTTCTTTGCTTCAACTGGAAGATTTTTATCAAAATGATATTGAAATAGATTATTGTGCTTACTGTATTCTAATAATCCACTTGCAAGGGTACCAAAATAATACTTATGATCCACATCTTGAGACATACCAAGTATCATCGCATCAATTTTTCCTTCTGTATTTTCCTTTTCAGGTCTAAATAATTCAAATTGTGCGCTTGGCCAATTAATATGTGTTAGTCCACCACCACTATGCCCAATCCATATTCGGTTATTCGCACTTTTTATGGCGCTCAAGACAAACTCCTTATTTGCCATTTGCTTCATGTGAATACTTTCTAGTTTTTTGTTCTGTTTATTGATTTTAAAAAGACCAGTACTCCTAGTTCCAAGCCAAATATCTTCTTCAGTATCAAGTATAATTGTAACATCTTTGACATCTTGGGTAAAGGCTGTGAGTTTTTTATTTTTGAAGTCATAAATCAATAAATTTAGATTATTCGCAGCAATCCAAAGTTGAGAATCAATAGAAATTATCTCTCTAATATTTATATCTTTATAGTTGAGTTCCATGCTCATTAATTCAAAACTATCTTTTAATCTATAAATATTTTTTTCAGTAGAAAGAAATATAACTTTATTGTACTCAGTTATTGAAGTGATTTTTGAACTTTCTGAAGGGCTCTGTAAGTATTTCTTTAATGGTAAGCTATCCTTAGTATCAATACAAAAAACACCATGATTAAAGGTCAATAGCCAAATCCTGTTTTGGCTATCCTTAAAAATCTTATTAACCCCAATTTTGTCTTTTAATATTATCCTCGGAAATTTTTTGTATAAACCTTCAAATTTGTAAGTATTTAAATCAAAAAATAAAACCTCCTCTAAAGTACCAATAATTAATCCACCTTCAATTGCTAGAATAGAAAAAATGATATTAGATCGATTAACACTATCATTTGTTTGAACCTTAATGTTAAGAAAATTTTGTCCGTCAAATCTATTTAAGCCTTCATTAGTCCCTAGCCATAAAAAGCCATCTTTTGTATGAGCGAGACAATAAACAGAATTTTGAGAGAGTCCATCTTCTATTGTATAACTTTTTAAGCTATATTTTTGTGAAATTTGACTTATAAGGTTGCCATGGACAACAATGCATAGGACAAGGAATAAGCCTATTTTTCTTATCATTTGTTTATATTGTTAAAAGTCAAACTTCATACAATATTAGTAAAAAAATGAGAATGTTTTTAAAGTTTTAATTCTCTTAATTTTGAAACCGCCGTTTAACTTGGAAATAATACCATTCATGTTTAATTTTACACCATTCACTAATATTAAAACCAATAAATTTACTAAGTTTTTTGTCCAAAATAAAATACTTCGGATTATTTCAACAATTACTTTCGAGGAAATAAACAGGTTTTTTGGTCAAAAAGATTCAGTGTTTAATCGCCGTTCATAGTTCATATCTTGCAGTTTGTTAAATGAGGCACGCATTTCAACAAGCTTTTATAATTAATAGACAAGCTCAATCTATATTTGTTTTCGATATAAATTTCACAAATTACCTTAAACTAATTTATATGAATATTCAAATTACAAATCAAGAAACTTTAAATCATCATTATGCAGCTCACACTAGTACTTCCATTGATGATTCAAGTCCAAAAGCAAAACCTGCAAAATATGTAGCAAAAGAAAGCTTCATTAGAAAAACGAATGCCAGAAATCTTGTTGCCTTTGTGATCTGTTTGTTTTCATCAGCTGCAATAATTATACATTTTAATCTAAGTTTCATCTGGAGTATTGTTTCTATAATTATTTGTGGCTATAGCACAAATTTGCTTTTATTCATACTAGAAGTTCTTGGTATGGATTTTAATATGATAAACAAACAAAAATAACTTGAGTTAATTGTCCAATTTTTAATATAGTACGACCACCCTAAATTAACAGATCACCCTAATTTTTTCTGTTTATTTAGGTTTAGATTCAATGTTAGTTCCAAAAATTATTTGAATTATGTATTCGTATAATGAAAGTGAAGATTATAGTCAAAGTTTTTTGAATAAATCTTCAAATATTTTAAAATATCCAACCAGACACAATTCCAAAACATTTTCAGATCAACTAGGAAATATATCTGATACTACCACCAGAGACCTTAAAATTTCCAGAATTTTCACAACTACTATGAATCTCGACGAACAAGCGCTGGTATTTGACTTCTTAGAGTACTTAAACCATAATTCAGATCATGAAATAATAGACATTGAAAATAAAAATAAATTTTATATTGACTATACTAGGATTGATTCTATAGCAAAAATTAAATGCATTATTAAAAATAGACTCAAGGTCACTAAGTCAATTATAATTCATTCCAATATATTGACACATCACAAAGTAAAAGAACTTAATCAATGCATTGATCATATTTTTGTCTTTCTAAGCGAAAATACTAAAGACTATTGCTTTAATGATCTGATATGGTCTTTGAATATAAAATCGGATAGATTACATTTTATCATTTGTCATTCAAAACACTGTAAAATCCCTAGTGATACTTCAAAAATATTTAATGGTAAATTGCCAGAAAATGTGTACCACATCCAAAACTGTACAACAGATTTCGCGAGAATAGAAAGAGTCATTAATGGAAAATCAGTAGGATTAGTTTTAAGTGGTGGGGGGTGTAAAGGATTGGCTCATCTTGGGATTCTAAAGGCATTGGAGGAATATCAAATCCCTATTGATAGAATTTGTGGAACCAGCATAGGGGCAATTGTCGCCTTTCTTTGGTCCTATCACCGCAATAGTACAAATGCAATAAATCATGCCCGACTATTTTTCATGAACAATCCGACACCTTGGTGGGATCTGAGTATTATTCCAATATATTCTTTGTTCAAGGGTAAAAAAATAGATTCAATATTCAAAAGCCAATTAAGTGATCATCAAATAGAAGATCTTTGGATCCCTTTCTTTTGCAATTCAACTAACCTATCAAAACTTGAAGTCAAAATTCATGATCGTGGAAGCAGTGTCATTGCATTACGAGCTTCATTAGCAATCCCAGGAATTTTTCCTCCGGTTGTGGACGATGATAATATTCTAGTAGATGGTGGTGTCCTTAATAATTTGCCTGTAGATCTAATCTCAAGAAAAATGAAAGGAAATATTATTGCATCAAGAGTTGATAAATCAATTACTACAAGAGATAAGCCTAAATTACCTAATATTATATCTACTTTATACCAATCTTCCATGGCGAATACTGATATGAACACTGAAAAAAATATCGGATTAATCGATTTATATTTTGAACCTCAAGTTTCAAAATATGGATTAATGCAATGGCTCGCATTTGATCAAATTATTCAAAATGGTTATGAGTATGCATGTCAAATACTATCAGAATTAGATGAAATATCAAATTATCAGGGATAAAAAGTATTAACCGTAAATGAACACGTATTTCTACAAATTAAATTTTAAATAAAATTTCCCCATTGCATTTCCTGTTAATTCAATAAAATGTTTTTTATTTATTGATGATCTAAATTACTATCTCGGAAGAACTAGAATTAAATTGACTTTGTTCCAATATAATTGGACTTACATATGTAATTATTAATCAAGAAAAGTTTATTTTAATTCCAAACACAATTATTATCTTTTTTTGCTGTTAAATTATAAATTATATTACAATACTTTTGAAATTTAATCTGATTAAAAGTAAAATTTATTATGGTGTTTGGTACAAAAATTTAAAATATGGACAAAACGTTTATTGATTGGCTACAAAATTTATCTCCTTGGTTACTCTCACACGGAATTAAAATCACCATCATCATCATTGGTGCATTAATATTAAATAAAATTATACTTAAATTGATAAATCGAATTGTTCAATTTGCTGTAATTGTTGATGAACGCGCCTCAAAAGAAGCCGAGAAAAAAAGAGAAGATACACTAATTCGCATTTTTTCTTTGACCTCTAGTATTATTATTTTTCTGATAGCTTTTATAATGATTTTACAGGAAGTGAGTATCCCCGTTGTACCAATCTTAACTGGTGCTGGAATAGTAGGTCTGGCAGTTGGTTTTGGTGGCCAATATCTTATAAGGGATATTATTTCTGGCTTCTTTATAATTATGGAAAATCAATACCGCATCGGTGATGTAGTTAGCTTTGATGGAACTAATGGTTTGGTCGAAGATATCAGTTTAAGGATGACCACTTTAAGAGATCTAGACGGAATAGTTTACCATGTTCCACATGGAGAAATTAAAAAAGTAGCTAATCTTTCAAAACATTTTTCAAGAGTAAATTTAAATCTTGGAATTTCCTATAATGCCAAACTTGAAGAAGTAATTGAAGTAATCAATAGAGTAGGTATAGAATTATTTCAAGATCCAGCGTGGAAAGAATTTATAATAAAACCACCTCAGTTCCTTAGGGTTGACGATTTTGCTGAATCTGCTTTAGTTATAAAAATCCTAGGAGAAACGCTTCCATTAAAGCAATGGGAAGTTACAGGTGAATTAAGGAAAAGAATAAAAATTAATTTTGACAAAGAGGGAATTGAGATTCCATTTCCACAAAGCGTTATTCATGTTGTTTAGATTGTCTAATGTGAATACATCAATATGATATACCCAAATTTACAAATAAAAAGTATCAGACTTTGCGCAAAGCTTCATTATATTTGTCGCAAATCTAAAATATATGGAACACAAGTTCAAAGTTCTATTTTATCTTTCTTTCATTGCGACGACATTATTTTGTCAATCCTTTCAAAGGTCATATAAACCGGAAGTAAGTATTTCAGAAATTGTATCTTCACATTCAAATTCCAGTTTGTTGCCTATTGCAGCTACAAGTTATTTTGTTTCTAATTTTATTACGCAAGACCTATTTAAAGAAAGTGGCCTGTTAATAAATGAAGTCAATACAAAATCAGAAATAATCAACTCCAAAGCATTGACCATTGAAGGACAAAAAATAGCTTGTCTAAAATCCATTCTTAATGGTACTGATTTATATTTATTGTGTACAGGATCTCAATTCGACTTTTCACCTCCAAATATTCATCTCATTAAATATGCCACCTCTACTCAAAATATTCAATGGTGCAAATCACTTACTGGAATCCTATCTATAGATCAAGGAGACCTATTAATTCATAATAATATCTTGACTTTGATTTGTTCATCTTATGGAGTAAGTTATCTCATCGATCTCGATATGAATGGCGAAATATTGAAATCCAAAAAAATATATTCTAATGATTCTTTAAAATCATGTAAGCTGTGGAAAGCAAGCATAAGCAATCAAAATAATTTAATTTTAGCAGGAACACATGACTTGGAAAATGAATTAAATAAAGACATTTCTCTAATTAAATTAGATGAAAACAAAAATATCATATCTTCAAAAAAAATTCAATTTTTCGATCAAAATAAAACTACTCGATTTCGCCCTTGGAGAATTTTTCTAAAAACTAATGGTGTAAACATCCACCTTGCTGTTCAAGCCGTCGTAGGAAGATCTGACACAGGACCAATTTTAATTACTATGATTGATGATGACTTAAATCTACGAACATGGCGCAACTATTCTGCCGAAATGAATTTGGAAGATTTCAACATTTCCAATGGTAATTTCATATTGGCCGGTCAACGACCTGTGACAAATGGCTTAGAAGGATATGCTTCTGCTAGGATTAATGCTTCCAATGCAATTCCAGAAAAAAATACCGTATTGTCTTGGGATCGCTTTAAAAACTTCAGTATTGCATCTTCTGCTTCTTCGATATTTAATGCATCAAATAGAACTATGGTGCTCTTTGCAAAACCAAATAATGATGTAGAAAATATCGTGAGTATTGCCACATTTCATTTTCAAAATTATGGGTTCTGTGAAGACTCTTTTCGATTTAATGTAACGAAAGATCCCGTTGAATTTTTTGATGATGACAAACTTAATATTCAAGATATTGTTCCAAATTCTAATTCAACATCTGTTCAAATTCAAACAATACAAAACGAATTCATAGAATCTTGCACCCCTACCATTATTCAAGAAAATATCATTGAGAACATTGAATTAGTTTATGATTATTCTACAAAAGAATATATATTGAAAAGCAAGAATGTGATACCAAAATGTAGTTTGCAGTTGATTACATCAGATGGAAAAATTGTAAACAATAATAGTATTACCATTGATGGAAATTATCGCCTTTCCATGGCCAAGTATCCTCCAGGGATCTATATTTTAAATATAGCACAAAGCACACTTGGAAGAAAACATTGGAAATTGGTCAAATCTTGATCCGTTATTGTTGTTACAATGTTAAAATCGCTTCCTGTATTGATATAATCTCGTACCTTTGTATTAGGGAATTAGAATTATGTCAGATAAAATCAACCATGAATGCGGATTGGCTTTAGTAAGATTACTGAAACCACTTGATTATTACGAAAATAAGTATGGGACGAGCTTTTATGGTCTTCAAAAGTTGCAACTGCTCATGCAAAAACAACGCAACAGAGGTCAAGATGGTGCTGGGATTGCTACAATAAAACTTGACATAAAACCAGGTAATAAGTATATTTCCAGAAAGCGATCCAATGCTCCCAATTATTTACAAGCGCTATTTGAATCTGTATTTTCACACTTTAAGGATCTTACACCTGAACAGACTCATGATGCGCATTGGTTGAAGACATATAAACCATTTATGGGTGAACTTTTACTAGGACATTTAAGATATGGTACTCATGGTGACAATAGCATCGAAACAGTACATCCTTTCATTAGAGAAAACAATTGGATCAGCAGAAGCTTGGTTTTAGCTGGAAATTTTAATTTGACCAATATTCAAGAATTGTTTGACAAGTTGGTAAGTTTGGGACAATACCCAAAGTTAAAATCTGATACAATAACAGTTTTAGAAAAGATAGGACATTTTCTAGATGAAGAAGTTCAACAATTATTTGATTGGTATAAACCAGAAGGATACTCTAGAGAACAGATTAATCCTTTGATATTTGAAAATTTAGATATCTGTCGCATTTTACAGAAGGCTTGTAGGAAATTTGATGGTGGATACGTGATGGCTGGAATGATTGGTCATGGAGATGCCTTTGTCTTGCGAGACCCAAATGGAATTCGTCCTGCTTTTTATTACCAGGATGATGAAATAGTCGCTGTAGCGTCGGAGAGACCTGCATTGATGACTGCACTTGAAGTTCCCTTTTCAAAAGTTCAAGAAATCACTCCTGGTACTGCTTTGATCATAAAGAAAAATGGCACTGTAGGAGAAATTGAAGTATTAGAAGAAAAACCAAAGAAATCATGCACATTTGAAAGAATTTATTTTTCAAGAGGAAATGATAGAGACATCTACCAAGAGCGTAAACATCTGGGTAAAGAACTAGCAGAAGCTATTATTGAAGAAATAGAAGGTGATCTCACACACACTGTATTTACTTATATACCAAATACCAGCCAAACTGCATTCATTGGACTTTCTGAAGCAATAGATGACTATCTGAATGTTCAAAAAGAAGAGAAGATACGCAGTCTCAAAAATCTTGAAGATATAGATAATATAAAATCTATTCTATATCAAAAACCTCGATTTGAAAATCTCATCGTAAAAGATGATAAAATGAGAACTTTCATTGCAAATGACCAAATAAGAGGTGGTTTAGTCTCTCATGTTTATGATGTCACTTATGGTTTAGTTCAAAATGATGTCGATACATTAGTTGTCTTGGATGATTCTATTGTTAGGGGAACAACTTTGAAGGAAAGTATAATTAGAATCCTCAATACACTACACCCAAAGAAAATCGTGATCGTTTCCTCTGCACCACAAATAAGATATCCTGACTGTTATGGTATCGATATGTCTCAACTCAGCAAATTTGTTGCGTTTACAGCTTTGGTAGAGCTTTTACATGATAACAATCAAGAGCATCTTTTAGAAGAAACTTATGACCGTTGTCTAGCGCGTAGAGCCAATAATGAGCTCCATCTCAAAAATGAATTAATTGAATTATATGATCGATTTACTGATAAGGAGATTTCAGATAAAATTGCCAAATTACTAACTCCAAAAGATATAAAAATTCCTGTTTCGGTAATATTTCAATCATTAGAAGGACTTCATAAATCATGTCCAAATCATTCTGGAGATTGGTATTTTTCTGGAAATTATCCAACTCCTGGAGGAAATAAAGTAGTCAATATTTCTTTTATCAATTTTATGGAGAAACAAGATGTAAGAGCGTATTGATTATGCTCAAATTAATCTTAATTCTACATTATTACAGTTCTATTAAAGTTCTATTTTTTTTGAATTAAAAGTATTCATAGTGTGACCTAATCCCGCTAGGCAAAAGCTAATACATACATCAGAAGAAAGATCAACTAACTCTTGCAATTTCTCCTTTTCCGAACGATTCCATTTTCCCAATACAAATTCTACTTGTCTTCCTTTTGGAAACTCACTCCCTATTCCAACTCGAACACGAGGATATTCACTTGTATTTAAGATAGCTGTGATATCCTTCAAACCATTGTGACCAGCATCTGAACCATTTGGTCTTACACGAATTGTACCGTATGGAATATGAAGATCATCAACTACAATAAATAAATTTGACTTCTCTATTTTTTCCTTCTCCATATAGTATCTGACCGCCTTCCCGCTGAGGTTCATATACGTACTCGGTTTAATCAAGATGATAGTTTTTCCTTTATGCCGAAATTCTGCAGTTGATGCTAGAGTGTTTGGTGAAAATTTTACATCAAACTTTGCAGCTATATTCTCTACAACTTTGAATCCAATATTATGTCTTGTGTCGACATATTCCTCACCAATATTTCCTAATCCAACAATTAAATATTTCATTTTGCAATTGAATTATTTATATTTATAAATTTATCAAACAATTTCATCTTTAATCAGCTAAATTTTAGAATACAATCTTACATAAACTGGGTTATGATCAGAGAATGTAGAAGGCAATACTTTATGTGAACAAAATTCTATTGATTTTATATCTCCTAATACATAGTCTATTCTTAAGCCTGGCAATGCACCTACATAGGTACTTCCCAATCCATCACCACATTCTAGAAAACTATCATTACAGTATTGTTCCAATTGCTCATAGGAATATGAAAATGGCGTATCATTGAGATCACCACAAATGATGAATGGGTAATTTATATTTTGAAAATGTTTTACCAATAATTCAGACTGCTTAGCTCGATGAATAGAGTTTCGTCTGTAATTGACAAACATTCTTTTTATAATAGAAAATTTTTCATTACTTTTTTCTTCAGTATTATCTGTAATTTTTTCTACATCCACAGATACTCTATTAGAAGCCAGGTGAACACTGTAAATGCGAATTTTTTTTCCATTGGCCAATACATCTACCCAAACACAACTATTGGTCACAGTTCCAAAATCTAAAAAACCTTTGTCAAGAATAGGGAACTTAGTATAAATCGCAGTAGCGTGAGAAGGTTCATAGTGAAAATAAGGAAATATTTCTGTCTTATTAATAATCGCGTCTGCATAAAAATTGTCCTCTTGGACGCATAAAATATCGGGATTATATTTTCGCAAAAATGAAATAAATTTCGTCTTGTTTATTTCTTTAGTTTGTTCTGAGCTAATTTTAATATTCTTCAAACCATAAATATTAAATGTCATCAAATTAAAACTGTGAGACTTACATTTCTCTGTAATCTTATCTGCTTCAAAAACTAAAAGTTTTGTAAAATGGCTATATCCAAAAACCAATGTTATTAATGAAAGAACTGCATATTTCCATTTAAATACCAACCAAAATAATATAATTAAAATATTTAAAATAAATACAATTGGAATCAAGATACTTGAAATAGAAAACAACCAAAAAGTTCTTGGATCAGCACCAACAATTATATACAATAAAATACAAACAAAAGACCAAACGATATTTAGTGAAAAAAGAAATTGTAACATTTTATTTACTTTTTCTATCTAAAAATTCTTTCTCCGAAGCTGACAAACTCTGAATACCTTTACTTTTTATTTTATCCAA
>Ga0138256_10004837_pt1 | contig 14296 bp, 17 predicted proteins | sample KNB2016incub_MG_FD_105486 | JGI IMG/M metagenome (GOLD analysis project Ga0138256, IMG submission 105486) | Active sludge microbial communities from wastewater in Klosterneuburg, Austria - KNB2014incub_MG | ecosystem: Engineered > WWTP > Activated sludge > Unclassified | place: Austria...
CGGCACGACCGGTTCAGCCCGTGAGCTGGCCGGCGCCTACCTCGGCACCGAGCATGTCTATAACGAGATCTCCGCCCATGCGGCGGGAGCCACCCATTTCGATCCGGAAGTGGACACGATCTTCGAAATCGGCGGGCAGGATTCCAAATACATCTACCTGCGCAACGGCGTGCCCATCGACTATGCGATGAACAACGCCTGCTCAGCCGGCACCGGGTCGTTCCTGGAAGAAAGCGCCCATGGCGATCTTGGCATTACCGTCTCCGACATCGCCGACCTGGCGATCGCCGCCCCTTCACCCGTGCATTTCAAGGCCACCTGCGCCGCCTTCATCAATAGCGATATTCGACTGGCCCAGCAGAAGGGCCACCCACGCGACAACATCGTGGCCGGCTTGGTATATGCCATCGCCGGCAACTACCTGAACCGCGTGAAGGGGCCGCGCTATGTGGGCAAGAAGGTCTTTCTGCAAGGCGGCGTTGCCCTGAACCGCGCCGTGGGGCATGCCTTTTCCCACAGCGTCGGCCGCAATGTCGTCATCCCGCCGAGCCCTGAACTGCTCGGGGCGCTCGGGGTCGGGCTGCTCGCCCTCAAACGATCCGGCTCCATGCCGGGCCATACCGTCGATCTGCTCACGCTGAGCCAGCCGGAGATGCAGCTTGTCGGCCGGTTCACCTGCGGGGCCTGCAAAATGTACTGCAGCATCGACCGGTTCATGGTCGCGGGACGCCGTTTTCCCTTCGGAGGCCGTTGCAGCCTGTATGAGAATGTCTGGAAACGAAAGACCCGTACCGCTGGAGTAACAGACCTGGTCGAGAAACGAGCCGAGATTCTCTTCCAGATTCCCCGCGCCCTGCCCGCCGCCACGCCCAAGCACGAACGGATTGAGCGCACACATTGGGGCGTCGGGCCCGCATACGAAAGCGCAAAAGCGTTTGTACGGGAATCGTTGGGCCGCACTACGGGAGCCACAGTGGCTAACGGCACACGCATCGGCATTCCCAGGGCGCTGACCACCCATTCACTGTTTCCGCTCTACTCCACCTTCTTTGCTCACCTGGGCATGGAGGTGCTGCTCTCGGATGTGGACCCGCGGGGCGATCTCACGTCCAATTCAGGATTCTGCTTCCCTGCGCAGATCGCCCACGGGGCCGTGCTCGATCTCACCCGACGAGGCGTCGAACTGATTTTCATCCCGCACGTCATGCGCATGCCCCATCCGAACCAGTGCCGGGAATCGTACCTCTGCCCTATCACCCAGGCGGAGCCCTATTTCCTGGCCAAATCGTTTCCAAGCAGCCGCCTGCTTTCACCGGTCCTGGATTTCACGAACGGATACGGCGGCTGCTCCGCCCTCATCGACGCGGCCGTGCAGAGCCTTGGTGTCACACAGGAAGCGGCTGAAGCAGCCTGGAAAGCGGCCGTCGAGGCTCAGACTTCCGACGAGCGTACCCTCAATGAGATGGGCCAACAGGCGCTGGCAGCTGCCATCGCGGCCGGCAAACCGGCCATCCTCCTCGCCGGTCACAGCTACAACGCCTTCACGCCGGAAGCGTCGCAATCGGTGGGCAAGAAACTCTCCAGTATGGGGGTGACGGTGATCCCAGCAGACTGTCTGCTGCCGGTCGGAGAGGGCCCCACATCCTGGCATTTTGCGAACCAGATTTTGAATGCCGTGACGATCGCCAAACAGCATCCCAACCTCTTCCTACTGAGCGTCAGCAACTTCAGTTGCACCATCGACGCGTTTACCCATTCCATGCTCGCCTCCGAGATGGGCTCAAAACCCTATCTGATCCTTGAGATCGACGCACACACCGCCGATGCCGGAGTGCAAACCAGGCTGGAAGCCTTTCTCGACATCATCGGCAATTACCAGGAGGTTCACCGCGGCACCGGCGAGACGTTCACCGCCTGCCGGCTCATCGCAAACGGCCGAATCATCCGCTCCAACGGCGAGCAGGTGCGCCTGACAGATCCACAGGTCACGATTTATTTTCCGAACTTTTCCCCGTACCACACCCAGGCCGTGACCATGGCCTCCCGCTGGCTCGGGTTACATCCCGGACTCATCCTGCCACTGGACCGCGCGCAGCTCGACCGGGGCCTCCAATACACATCCGGCCGCGAATGTCTGCCGTTGCCGATCTGCATCGGACAACTGCTTCAGGTCAGCGAGCAGCGACGGCCCGGTGAGGTCGCGGGCTTCTATATGCTACGGGGCGGGGCTCCCTGCGTGAGTGATTCCTACATGGGCTATTTGGAACGGTTTATCAGTGAGCAGCGGATAACGGACCTGTTTCTCTTCGATCCGCGCGAAGAAAACCAGTACCTCGGCTTTGGCAGGGAGCGGCTGACCAAATCCTTCTCTCCGGCCATCGTCATCGGAGACGTCCTGGTAGAAATCGACCATGTCCTGCGAGTCGTGGGTAATCCCGGAAGCATCGAACACTTGAAGACTGAGTGGCAACACTTCGTGGGAAATGCGCGATCGGTGGAGGAATTTAATGCCGCGTTGCCCGCATTCGTCGATCGGGTGGCTACTATTCCACGCATACGGGATCCGTTGACCTGCCCCCGTGTCGTCGTGGCCGGCGATTTCTTCACCCGGTTCAGTTCGTTCTTCATGGATGGCGTACGCGACCTGTATGCCGAACGGGGCATCATCCTCAAGCCGGTCGATCTCAGCGATCTCTTTCTCTATTTGGCCTATGATGAGATGGCTTGGACCGCCAGGAATTGGGGTATGAAGCCGGGAGGCCTTGCCATGGCCAAGGCCTGCACCAGGATCTTTGAGCCGGAGGGACAGCAATATCTTCAGCAGTGGGCCGGCCATCAGATGCTGCAGGGCGTGGAGGAACATTACCGGGGGCTTTTTCAGAAGACCGGCCTGCTGGTGTCGGGGCCGAACCGCGCCTCCACCGTCTTTCACAAGGGTGCCGAGCAGGTATCCCACACGATCTGGGGCGAACTCCTTCCCACCGTCGGCAAGGGGCTGGATGCGGCGCGCGAGGGTTATGACGGGCTCATCCTCATCGGGCCGTTCAACTGTCTTCCCTTCAGGATTTCAGAGGCCATTCTGAAGCCGCTGAGCATCCAACAGGGCATGCCCATTCTGACCTACGAAAGCGACGGTTATGCCGTCGCCCCATCTGTGCTCAGACAGGTGGAGGTGCACATTCAGCAGGTGCTCGATCATGCGGCAAGATCACATGCAACTCGGGCGTAAGCGGATCGTGCGCATCGGGAGGTGACACATGCAGCGGCTCAGAGCAACCACATGGCTTCTCCGTGGCATTGTCCACGCGCTCTTCATCTGCCTTGTCCTCGACTGGGTGTTTGCCGACAAGGGACAGGCGGCGCCGGAGAGTGCCCCTCCGACCGCCGTCGTTCGTGCGACACTGGACGCGGTCTTTCACATTCTCGACGACCAACAATTGAAAGGCCCCGGCCACCTGACGCAGCGACGGCATCTCCTGGAGGACATCATTGCCGAGCGGTTCGACTACGAAGAAATGTCGAAGCGGACCCTGGCTGCCCATTGGAAACCGCTCGGTCAAGCCGAACGACAGGAATTCGTGCAGCTCTTCAAAACGTTTCTCTCGGACCAGTATGCAGCAAGGATCGAGGGGTATGCAGGCGAGCGGGTGGTCTATCTCTCTGAGCGCACGGTCGACGGATATGCCGAAGTCCGAACCAGACTGGTGTCCGACAAGCTCGACTTTCCGATGGATTATCGGCTGACGAATAAAAGCGGTAGCTGGTACGCCTATGACGTGATTGTCGATGGAGTGAGCCTGGTCATGAACTATCGCAGTCAATTCGGCAAGATCATCGGAGAGTCGTCGTTCCAAGAACTATTGCGCCGTCTCAGAGATCGACGGCTGAAAGAAGAGAAATCCAAGACCTGAAGCCTTGCGCTTCGAGCAACCCATCTGGCCATTGCAGAAAACCCGCCGCGCCTCGGATTATGGAAATTTCCGCAATCCGACCCACCCTGCCAAATCATGTACTTCTCGTGGATCGATTCATTGTTGAAAGACTGGATGTCGCCGAGGGCCATGCAATAGTCCGTCAACGCTTCAAGCCATCGCTGTTGGTTTTCACGGATCACCGGCCCCTCACGGGCCACATCGATGCGCATCGACGCATCCTTCAATCGTGCCGCCGCCGCTTCGCGATGCTTGGGAACCGACATGGTGTCCTCCCTTTCTACGATGAACTCCCTTTCTCACCGCCAAACGGAGTAGCATGTGTCGAGCCAGAACCTGATTCCACTCACAACGGTATCTGATCGGCATGACCATCCGCGCGCGGCGGCGCCATCCAAGCAACCTGCTGCTCTACCTGTTCCTTCTCCTCATCTGCAGTACCGAAGTTGCCCGAGGGGAGCCAACCGCTGACAGGCCCCAAATCACACCCTGGTTTACAGGGACGCTCCTGTCCACGAGAGGGACCAGTCTGGGCAAAGGACACGCGGTGGTGGAGCCCTATGTGTACTACACGCGGTACGGCGGTCTGTACAACGACAACTGGCGGCTCCAATCGGCCACCACCTCCCAGAGCCTCACTCAACAAACCTACTTCATCTACGGCCTCACCGACTCCCTCGACATCGAAATCGCCCCACAATGGATCGGCAACCACGCGCGTGGCGACTCCTCCGGCGGCTTCGGCGACCTTCCGCTCCAGCTGGGAGTTCAAGCCTGGCGCGGTCCCGCGCAATCCTGGGTGCCCGATGTCCGGCTCTGGGTACAGGAGATCTTTCCCACCGGCCGCTATTCCGAGCTCAGCCCGGCGACGGCGGACCTGGAACGGACCGGAGGCGGCGCCTACGCGACCACGTTCGGCATCGCTCTCCAAAAGGCGATTCCCTTCGGCGGAGAGCATGTGTTGCGGTACCGGCTCAACGCCACGTACGGCATCTATTCGTCGGTCGCCGTCCGGGGATTTAACGCCTACGGCGGAGGCTTCGGCACAACAGGCCGGGTTATGCCCGGAGCGGTCGCTACCGTCACGATCGCCGGTGAGTACAGCCTGACCCGCCGTCTCGTGCTGGCCCTCGATATCGGATTCCAAACCGTGACCACCACGCATTTTTCAGGCGACCCCGGCCTCGATGCCCAAGGCCGACCGGCACTCGTGGGGCGGGGCTCCAGCAATCTGGTCACCATCGCACCGGCGCTGGAATACAGTTGGAACCAGCATGTGGGTGTGCTGGCCGGTCCCTGGATGAGCCTGAGCGGGCGAAACACCTCCGAGTTTTTCGGGATCGTGGCGGCGCTGTATCTGTACTTATGATCCCAGGAACTCATCGGGTTAACCCGCATGATTCATGACGGTTCGTCGTGAAATCGCCGAATCACGTGGCGAGTCCGGCGCGCGGAGCCGGGATGACCCAAGGCGTACTCGTGCAGTACGTTGAGGGTCCGAGGGGCGAGCCCGCCGGCCGAAGGCCCGTCGTAGCAGTGAATCGGCGATTGCAACAGAAGTGCTCATGAATCATGGGGGTTAAATGGCGGCCGCAAGCCGGGCGATCCACTGTTGTTGGAGCGGCAGGAGGTCGCCCGCATCCCCGGCCCGCAGGGCTTCGAGGTAGACACGACGCCCCTCAGGATCGGTCGGCGCCGTTTCGACCGGCGGCAGGGCGAGTTTGTATAGGAGTGCGGCGAGGACCATCCGGCCGTTGAAGTCCTTGAAGGGATGAATCCACTGGAAGCGCCAGTCCACCCAGGCCAGCAATGCGGCAGTCTGGCTGAGGTCGTCCTCCGGGAGATGCCGCAGCCGCTCGGCCAGATCATCACAGAACGACCGCACCAGCATCGGCACTTGATAAAAGGCAGGTGGCTCCAAGGTACCCACCTTCACGTCGGCCGTCCGGAATCGTCCCGCCCAATCGGGAAAGAGATCTCCGGCCAACTCGCGATGCCTCTCACACAGCCATTCCGACGTCACGACGATGTCCTGAGCGGAGGTTCGCAAGATCCGGTCGAGGATCCGGGCCAACGCGACGGCAAGCCGTTCCGATAGCTCCGGATAGGTCAAGGCTCCTTGCGTCGTCTCGAACGAGCGGGTGGTACCTAGCCCGGACTATTCATGACTGCCCGCTCCGTCGTCCGATCCTCTCGCCCGGCGGGGCTTTTCTCGCTCGGCCTCCTCGACGGACTGCAAGTACGCCTGCGTCGGCCTCACGTGCGAAAAGCCCCGGCGGGCTTCGGTCTGGAACGCCTCGCACAGGCATTCATGAATAATCCGGGCTAGGTGTCCGGGTTCTTCGGCCATGGGCCAGATTGCTCCAGGAGGGTTTTGAGGCGACAGACGGTTACGGGCTCGCCCTCGAAGGTCATGGACTGGGAGACGCGCTCCAATATGACCTCGCGGTGGGCGTCGAGGACTGTACTGGGTGTTTTATGGCTGGCCCGCCAGCGGCGAAACCTCGCGTCCAATGCTTCGCGATCTCCAGCCTCTCCGCCATCTGCCGACATGCTGCCCATTCTTGCATGGAGCCACAACCCGCACAACCCCCTTCCCACCGAGACCCGGCAAGTGAGTGGCCAGCATGTGCTCGCCTATGGCAGTCTCATGCCGATGGCGCACCAGCCTGATGCCCGCTGAGCCGGTTCAGATGCCGAGAGACATCGTGGTAGCGCGCCGGCGTCACGAGATAACAATAGTCGAACAGGCGGTCCGCCGCCTCCTCTGAAATCCCCGCCTCCCGCGCTTGAAGCATGTCCATGAATCGATTCATCGTCCCATACACCGCCTCGCTCTCGCCGTTGAGAAGGTGCGTGCGCACCATGGCCAGCTGCGCCACATAGGGCGAGAAGAGGCCTGCCTCAGTTCTATCCTTCGTCTGTTCGGCAAGCACGGCCTGCACCAGAGAATCGAGCCAGTCCTGCCCGCCTGCGGACGCTGCGTTCAATCCGCCTGGCGCCGCGGCCATGACGCTCGCCAGTAACAGGACGACGCCCACCCTCCAGCGAATATTCTCAATGATCCGCATGATAGCCCCCTTGCGTTGATCCGAAACCCCGTACTTCGCCCCCCACGCACGCTTCCACACCATTCGCCATCTCGAACCGATCATCCGGAGATGCGGGGCCTGTCACCCCTATTCCTCCCAGAAAAACTTCTCCCAGTTCACGGTTTTATCCCACCACTGCTTGTGCCGCTTGACGTCGTGCAGGGCCGGCGGGGTGACTTCATAGCAGAAATCCCACATCGCATCGGCGGCCTTAGCGCTGATATTTCCGTCCCGGCTTTCCAGCATGTCCATAAAACGGTTCATCGCCATATACGAACCTTTCCAGTCACCCCGGTCATACAGGCTTCGCACCAGGGTAATCTGGCCGACATAGGAATCGAACGATCCGGGCTCGCCCTTGGCAGAAGCGATCCCTTCCTGCACGACGACGAAGCCGGTCAATTGCTCCACCCAGCCTTCCGACCCCGCATACATCGCGATCGCCCCCAGCGGGACGAGCACCGTCAGCAGCACGCAGAGGACGACACCCGTCGCCTTCCGTGAAATAGTAATCGGTGTCATGACTCCCCTCCTTACTTCTGACGTATCAGCTGTTTGTTCAGGTCTCCTCGTTCCCTGACCATCACCATCCCGATTGGATTCCCCCCCCCAGCAACATGCGCTCACGATCCTCTACTGGGCCGTCCGGATGGTCCCGCCGTGATGGACCATGCGGATCGTCCCGCCCATATCAATGTCCCCTCTGTGCAACGGACAGAAAAAACGAAACTCCTCGACGCCACCTCGTTCACGGCTCCCTTCCAATGGCGCAGGACTCACCAGGGTTCTGACGCTGTCCTCAGGGGCCACCGTTACCCGCAACGGCTTGTTGATAACCTCACCCTGCTCACCGGCTACTTGTTCGGAGAGCCCCTCGACCATGAAAACGTGTGTACGGGCGGTGGGGTTCACGAGAAGGAAGATCAATCCGTCCCTGAGGTCCGTTTCCGTATGAATAACGACCTCACTGGGAAGCCAGGCTGCCGAGTGGTCCGGCAAATCCTCTACGACAAAACGGAACTCGCTGCCGCGAGCCACCTGGTTGGCCGACAACATCCAAGTCAGCCCCACGACAAGAACAGTCACCAGCAACACACAACGCCGCCATCGACGCTTGGTAACGGCCACGAACCGACTCGCCTGGCTTCTCTGATTCCTCATCGTGATTCCCCACAAAGACCCCTGCGAACCCTGTCCTCTATCCTGATCGCGGTTACGGCAAGACATGAATCGTTCCTCCCAGATGCGCGTCGCCTTTATGTAAGGGACAAAAGAACGGATAGGCTTCCTCCTCTGAACCGGCTTCCGCCTGTCCCCGTTCAAATTGGGCCGTGCTGATCTGCACCCGGACCCTGTCTTCCGACGTCACGTTGACCCGTAACGGCTTTGTGCTGACTTCCCCACCCGCACCCATCACCTCTTCGAACAGTCCATAGGCGGCAAAGGCATGGGTGCGATCTGTCGGATTCTCCAGCACAAACACCAACCCGTCTGCCATTTCCGTGCTGCGATGAATCACCACCTCCTGCGGCACCCACACCGCCTTCTTCTCCCCCACGTCTCGCACCACAAAGTGAAACTCCGCAGCCCCAGCCGGGCTCCAGAAACCCAGAACACCGACCAGGGCCGCGGTCGCCACGCTGCTCGCACGATGGGATGGCTGCATGCTGTGCATGATGCGAAACCCTCTAGCTTCAGGCGAATGGCCCACTCATCCGCCGCCGATCTCGCCCCTGGTTTCGATGACATACACTTCCCCTCTGACTTCCGGATGGATGTCGCACCAGAGGGCATGACGCATGCTCTCGGCGATACCCGTGGCCGGATCGAACTTCGACGGCGCTGTCGCGAAATGAAGCGTCATCGTCTTCCCCGAATCCACGTGGTACGACTTGAAGTTCTTCCCGACCACCTCAACCCCGCCTTCTACACGAACCGGAATCCCCTTAAACAGATTCGACGCGAACCCATGTGTGACGCTGTCCTTATTATGGACCACGATCGTCGTGTCGTGCGACGGCATCGTCAACCCCACGGTCTCGTATCCGTGCTGCCGATCTTTAATCGTGATCTCCACCTTCGACGGAGGCGCCCCCATCCCCGGGGCCTGCGCGTAAACGGTGTTGATTCCCGTGCCCGGCAGCGTGAACACCGCCAGCGCGATAGGAACGGCAAATAATGTGGTGGTGTGTCCTCTGATTTTCATGATGGACCTCCTTTTTTCGATGCGTGGACTGTTCAGGCCTTTCTCCTGTGGACCCTCCTTCCAAGCACTTCAGATCGTCACGGCGATCCGGACTGCCCTCCCCTTTCTGCTGGCTCAGCCGTCTGCTCATCCGCCCCTGCGCTCGATCATGAAGAGTTCCCCCTTTACATCCGGGTGCATGTCACACCAGATGACATGCCGCATAAGCGGACTCATCATGGTGAGCGGGGCTTCCGCCGACCCCTTTGTAAAATGGAGCGTCATGGTCTTGCCTGGATCGATGCGGAAGGATGGGCCATCTTTGCCCTCCACCTGGTATCCATCCCCTTCAAGACGAACAGGCATATCCTTGAACAAGGGGGAGTAGAATCCATGCGTTACCCCGTCGTCATTGCGAACCACGATGGCCGTCGGATTCCCTTCCTGTCCGTATCCCGTGACATGAAACTCCATCTTCTTGATGGTCACCTGGATCGTCAGCTCCGGGGATGCCTTCTCTGCCGTCGCCGCATGGATAACCCTCGTTCCTGCTCCCGGCAGACCCAGCGCCAACCCTATCGTGAAACATACCGCGATCAAGGGATCGCCTCTGATTGTCCTCATGACACACCTCCCTTTCTTCACCTAATTCAGGTTAGCCGCTCGATTGCCCATACTGATGCTCGATAAATCGATCGATGTGCCGGGAAACATCGTGGTACTTCGCCGGCGTCACCAGATAACAGTAATCGAAAAGCCGATCCGCCACCTCCGACGGGATCTCGTTCTCGCGTTGTTCGAGCATATCCATCAGTCGATTCATAGCCGTATACACAGCGACCGTATTCCCATCCGACAAATGTCCGCGTACGACCTCAAGCTGCGCGATATAGGGGGCGAACGTCCCCCACAACGGTCCTTCGTTCGCCTGCTCGACCAGCACCGCCTGCATCATGGCGACGAGCCAGTCGTCTTCACTCCCCGGCACCCGCACCGTCCCTCCCAAGGCCACCACCATGAGACCGATCAACATGAGGAGGACCGTCGCCGTCCACCTGATGTCCTGAATGACCCACATGGTGCACCTCCGACCAACTGCTGCGCCACGATCCTGATCCCGAATCCCCGGTTCACGTCATCGCTCATCTCCCGATAGAATGTCCTGGTTCCATGTGTATAGGCTACGCAGCCGGGGCTCGATGCACAATGAGCCGGCTGCGTCATTTTGAAGCATGATGCAGATGCACTAGCCCACATGCCTCAAGAACGCTTCTGCTGCAATGGCGGCGAAGCGTCGAGGGTCAAACCGTCGACCGGACAAAGCAGCCCTGCGATCGACGAATGACGGGTGGCGAAAGACATGCTCCCGGACGCGATGTCGCGCCACAGCGTCATGGATGATGCGGGTTACGCGGAGGGTGTGCCGCGATGGAAGGCGATCGCGAGGGCTTCAAGGCGACTGTGCGCCCCGAGTTTGTCGCAAATATGTTGAACATGATTGCGCACAGTGGCGGAACTGATGCACAGCACATCCGCGATCCGCGCGGTGCGCTCCCCCAAAGCCAGATGCTGCAGCACCTCACGCTCGCGTCGGCTCAGTGGGAGGGTGGCTGGCACATCAGGAACGGTGCCTGACGACGACGCCGGAGCAGCGGAGAGGGTCTCCCCAGGATCGGGCTGCTCATCGGGAATGGACAGCACGGACTGTAGTTCCTGCACCAGATGCCGGACCTTCGCCTGCTTGCTGACATCCCGGAACAAATGGACGAACAGGAACCGGTCCTTCTTCCTGGAGGGCACGGGAAGGGAACTGACATTCAGCCAGATGATTTTCCCGGCTTTAGTGCGCGTTTGGATATCGAAGTTACGGACCCCACCGCCGCAGCCGAGCCGCTGTCCGACAGTGCACAAGGGTGAGCAGAGCGGATGACCGGAGAGCGTCATGCCGCGCATCACGTCGTGGCAGGGACGCCCGAGCACCTCACCGGACCGGAACCCCAGTAGGCGTTCAGCCGCCTTATTCCACAAGACGACCGTTCCCTGCTCATCTACCAACAGGGCGCCGTCGGCACTGCGCTGCACCATGTCCGCAATCTGTTTCATGGTCGCAATCTCCGCTGCGCTGTGCTCCCCGAGATGCAAACCAGCCATCTAAAAATTATGGCATATCGGCGAACGGAGACCTTTGCAAAATCATCCCGCTGACCAATCCCATCACCACATTAAATTGCCCCTTCATCCATCATTCGTTCAACCTACTGCCGGCAGCGATAGGTCGCCAACGTCCCGGCTGCCGCCGCTTCGGCCAATTCCTCGATGGATCGGTCCGTCAGCACCGACTGTTGCTGCTCGACGGTGATGTCGGAGCCGGGCCTGGCCGCATCATCCTCTTGTTTGATCAGCAACCACTGTCCCGGCCGCCCTTTCATACGCACAAGCGAAAAGCGCCCGTTCAACCGCCTGCCATGAAGGCGAACATCGAGCACACCTTCGTGAAGCATTTCTGCGGTCGATCCCGTCTCCCCGTGCCTCGGCAAGGCTTCGAACCATCCGCGATCCCACACCAGGACCGGCCCTGCCCCGTATCCCCCCTCTTCAATGACGCCCTCGAAATCGGCATAGGCTAAGTCATGGTCTTCAACCTGAATCGCCAACCGCTTGATCCCAGGATCGAGTGACGGGCCCTTCGGCACCGCCCATGATGCCAAGACGCCGCCGATCTCCAATCGCAGGTCGTAATGGAGGCGCGTGGCCCGGTGTTTGTGCACGATGAAGAGAGGCTTTTTCATAGGCTGCGCTGGGATCAGAGTTCCACACTCGCAACCAGCCTGGTCATAGTTTGTACCCGAACCGACGGAGTAACGACTTTCTTTCCGCAATGTCGGCATCCTGTTCGATCCCTGTGGGAACGGCTCCGTCCACCACGCCCAGAATGCCGCGTCCCCGTTCAGTCTCCGCCAGGATTACTTCCGCTTGATTGGCGGTCGCACAGTAAAAGGTGCAGACCTCCGGCACCTGATGGAGCACCGGCAGGACGTTGATGGGAAAACAGTCTCGCAGCAGGATGATGAAACTATGCCCCGCCCCGATCGCCAACGCGTTCGTCCTGGCCATGGCAATCAATTCGTCATCCGTCCCGCTCCAGCGGACCAGGCAAGGGCCGGATGCTTCACACAACGCCAACCCGAACTTGATCCCAGGCACCGCCGTCACCAACGCTTCGTGAAGATCTTCGACCGTCTTGATGAAATGGGCCTGACCAAGGATCAGATTGACGGAGTCAGGCTTTTGGATGACTATGGAGCGCAGGGTCAACGCCATTACAGCCTCTTCGTTCGTTGTCCGTGAACAGACGGTTTCCACCTCTTGTTACGGTTTCACGATCAAGACCGGACAGGGTGCCAGCTGCGCCACCGCCTGGGACACGCTCCCCAGCGCGGCCGCCTTCACCCCGGTCAGGCCCCGAGATCCGACCACCAGCAGGTCTACGGCATCGCGCCGAGCCACTCGAACAATGGCCTCGGCCGGATGGCCGGCAATCACCCTGGGGCGCACCGTGATCGATGCGTCTCGCAACAGGCGTTCGCATCCGGCGATGGCCTTGCGCGCCTCGGCACGCCGTTGACGCAGGAACGCCGCTTCCATCTTACGGCTCTCATCGGGTTGAAACCGTTCGAGGACCGCCTTCTCCGCGCCCAGCGGACGCACGGCGCTCACGATCGTCACCTCGCGTATCCCGGGAAGACCCGCCACCACACCTGCCGCACGCTGCGCATCCTCCGATCCATCCGTGGCCAGCATGATTCGCAACCCGCCGCCGGCATGCACCTTGCCTGGCACCAACATCAAACTGCAGGGAGCATAGGAGAGGAGCCGCTGAGCGACTCCACCGATCGTGAAACCCGGGGACCGGTAGAGCCCCTGCATACCTGAGACGACCAGATCCGGTCGGCGCTCCTGAATGACTTGCAGAATCTCGCTGCTCGGGACGCCGTCCCGCACAATCACTTCCACGTCGGCAAAGGACTCCTCCAGGAGTCGGCGCACACGATCAAGCAGGGCCTCAACCATCGCGCTCTGCTGCTGCAGCAGCAGCTGTTGCCCGCTGACGCCGAGGCTCTCAGGCACCTCCAGCGGAGCCAGCACATGCACCACGGTCACCCCCGTCTGCCTTGAATGGGGAAAGGCTCGCATCCATCCGATGATCCGCTCGGAACACTCCGACTCATCGAGTGCAACCAACCATCGCATCGTCCCCCCTCAGCCCCCTGGTCGCCGGCGCAAGAGCGCGCCTCGTGTATTACGAAGCAGCATAGGATATGCCACGCACAAACCACTGCAATGGTTGAATCTCCGTTCCGCCCCTGCCCTAAATTGCCACAGGCGCCCGGCAGGCCACTGGGGCACGAGCCCCCATTGACCTCGCCCAAACCAGCGTTAGCTAAGAAGTGAGCGGAGGCTTCGGTGAGAGGAACAGAGATAGAAACCGAGGTCGAGCGTAGGGGTGGTGAGCAGGCCCGTAGGAGTAAAGCGGGAAGCCTGAAACCCCTCCAAGATCTCCACTGTTGCGGAAACGCTCTCTGACCCTGCCTCCGCCCTATTTTTTACCTCCCCTGGTTACTCAATCATCGCAAATATTGGCTGGCAGGTTACGCATCCTTGACTCGTGGTCGTTCAATCATGGTGGTGTAAGCATCGCCGCAAAGGAGTCGGTCTGAGAGGAATAACGAGGATCACGGGGCAGGAGCAACGTTCAAGCATAAAAAAAGCCCGCCCTTGTGTGGAACACCGGGGCTGCCGACTGGCCGAGAAGAGTTCGACGATCCTTCAGTCGCCGTACTAGCTGATCATCCCGCGCATCGATCTTCACAAGGACCGCATCGACGGCCGTGCCTACTGGCACCGAGAAACAATGCGCGTACCACGAACCCTTTCCCGCAACCGAGGCAGAAGCGGTGCCCTTTGCATGCTGGCGGCACAAGGGCGAGTCACATTCGAACGAGGCTGCCGACCTCAAGAAGCTTTGCGCCTCCTTTCCTTCACTTCTAAGGTAACCATGCAAGGAGAGGAATCAACTGTAGTGCTTC
>Ga0138256_10004838_pt1 | contig 14293 bp, 11 predicted proteins | sample KNB2016incub_MG_FD_105486 | JGI IMG/M metagenome (GOLD analysis project Ga0138256, IMG submission 105486) | Active sludge microbial communities from wastewater in Klosterneuburg, Austria - KNB2014incub_MG | ecosystem: Engineered > WWTP > Activated sludge > Unclassified | place: Austria...
AAACCGATGATCAACTGCAAGCGCGCATCAACGTGCTTAAAAAGCGGCTGGCAGATGGCGAGAAGACCCACGATGTTTTGCCCGAAACTTTTGCGCTGGCACGTGAAGCCTCGGTTCGCACTATCGGTTTGCGGCATTTTGATGTCCAGCTGATCGGTGGCATGGTCTTGCACGATGGCAAGATTGCCGAAATGAAAACGGGTGAAGGCAAGACTCTAGTTGCCACGCTGCCGCTTACCCTGAACGCACTGTTAGGGCTTGGCACCCATCTAGTCACGCCGAATGACTACCTGAGCAAGGTTGGTGCGCAAACGATGGGGCCGGTATATCATAAACTTGGCCTGAGCGTAGCGGTCATTCAAAACACCGCCGGCGACCCGAACAGCGGTTCCTATCTTTTCGATCCTGAATACCCGTCGGATGACGCCCGTTTCCAGAATTTGCGCCCCTGTACCCGCGCCGAAGCCTACCGCGCAGATATCACCTATGGCACTAACAATGAGTTTGGCTTCGATTACCTCCGCGACAATATGGTGGGCGATATTAGCCAGCTGGCGCAGCGTGAACTCTTCTTCGCCATCGTAGACGAAGTAGACAATATCCTCATTGACGAAGCCCGTACCCCGCTGATCATCAGCGGTCAGGCGGATGAGCCGAGCGATTACTATAAGGTTTTTTCGCGCATCGTGCGCACCTTAGAAGAAAGCAGCCCGCTTGAAAACAAAGATGACGAGCCAGATGCCGATTACGTGGTTGATGTAAAAGACCGCGTTGCTTTCCTGACTGAGCGCGGCATTGAAAAGGTCGAAAAGGTGATGAATGTAGACCGCCTTTACGACCCTGAAAACGCCGAGATGATCCCCTATCTGGATAACTCGCTGCGAGCGCTTGCGTTGTATCACAACGACAAAGAGTACATCGTTCAGGATGGGCAGATCATCATCGTTGATGAGTTCACTGGCCGCCTGATGTATGGCCGCCGCTTCTCGGAAGGTCTGCATCAGGCTATTGAAGCCAAGGAAGGCGTGGAAATTCGCCGTGAAAATCTGACGTTGGCGACTATCACCTTCCAGAATTACTTCCGTATGTACAAAAAATTGGCCGGCATGACCGGTACTGCGCTCACTGAAGCCGAAGAATTTGAGAAAATTTACAACCTCGAAGTGTTGCCCATTCCTACTCATCGTCCCATGGTTCGTAGCGACTATGAAGACCTGATTTACGGCTCCGAAGATGCCAAATTCAAGGCCATTGCTGAGGAGATCAAGGAGCGCAACGGTCGCGGGCAGCCGGTGCTGGTCGGTACTGTCGCTATTGAAACCAGCGAACGACTGAGCAAGATGCTTTCCAAAGCTGGCATTCAGCATCAGGTGTTGAACGCCAAGCAGCATGAGCGCGAGGCCGAGATCATCACACAGGCAGGTCGCTCCGGTCTAGTGACGATTGCCACCAACATGGCCGGTCGTGGTGTAGACATTCTTCTTGGCGGCAACCCCGATGGTCTAGCCCGTCAGGCACTGCGTAAGCAGGGTCTTGAAGTGACCGCCATCACGCCAGAACAATGGCAAGAAGCATTTTCCGCCGCCAAAGCGCAAACCAGCGCAGATCGTGATCGGGTGATCGAGCAGGGCGGTTTATTCGTGCTGGGTACCGAGCGTCACGAAGCCCGGCGTATTGATAATCAGCTTCGTGGCCGTGCAGGCCGTCAGGGCGATCCCGGCGAGTCACGCTTCTTCCTCAGCCTTGAAGACGAATTAATGCGGCGTTTCGGCGGCGACCGGGTCAAGGGCTTTATGAAATTTGCCGGTTTGCAGCCAGATGAGCCGCTGGAAGCGAGCATCGTTAGCCGCGCCATTGCTCAGGCGCAAACTCGCGTTGAAGGCTACAACTTTGATATTCGCAAGCGCGTGCTGGAATATGACGATGTGGTTAATAAGCAGCGTGAAGTCATCTACCGCCAGCGCCGCGAACTGCTGGATCGTGATGATCTTCGTGAAGAATACCTTAAGACTCTGGATGCACAGATCGCCAAAGTGGTGGACGCGCACACCGAAGACGCCGAGCATTCCGATACTTGGGAAATTGAGGAGATGCACCAGCGTTTGTTTACTTTGTTCCCGGTGCCGGTAGAGGTCAACCCGGAAACCATGCGTGACAAGACGCTGGACGAGCTTGACGGGATGATCGTCACTGCCGCGCATACTAGCTATGACCGTAAGGTTGCAGAAATCGGTGACGAATTGATGCAGCGCTACGAACGCGCGGTCATGCTCTATGCAATTGATCGTCACTGGCGCCGCCATCTGACCGATCTCGATGTTCTGCGCGAAGGAATCGGGCTGATGGCCATTGCCCAGCGCGATCCCTTGGTCGAATATAAACGTGAAGCTTTTGGCATGTGGCAGGACTTGCAGGATCAAATTCAGGGTGATGCGCTGCGCAACATCTTCCGCGTGGCACCACCGAATTTGCAGCAGGCGCAGCGCCGCCCGCCGGTGATTTCGGCAATACGGAATATTCAGGCGGTGCATGCAAGTGCCAGCGCCGTGGGTAAAACCCAGAGCAAACCCGAACCGGTTCGCAAAGCGGATAAGCGACCGGGGCGAAATGATCTGTGCTGGTGTGGCAGTGGTAAAAAATATAAAGACTGCCATCTGAAGGAAGATCAAACCAAATCAGTAAATCGTGGCTGATATGCTTTCACCCCGCTCTTTTCTATGAATATTCGGGTTGAGCGGGGAAACCTCTCTTTATTGTGATTTAATGAGAGGTTATATTTGAATGCAGGGAAGGTTTTGCAGTAAATTGACCAGTAGGGATGCGCCTTGGCGCGTCCGGTTGGCCTGTTTTTGGGCGAGCCACCGGCCCATCCTTACAAAGAACTGCGGAAAACCTAAAAGCTGCTATGCTTGCAAACTGTGGTCTCTCTGAAATTTGAGAATCTATGCTTACACCTTCTAATTCTGATGAAGCGCGTCTACAGTGGTTCGTATTCAAATTCTTGAACACGCTGCCGAAATGGGACGTAGGACGATTTTTTAATGAAAATCCTTTCGCCGTGGAAACTGCTGAAGTTGTTGCCGCCTACAGCCGCCGCGTGCCTGAACAGGTGGCCGGCGTGCTTCGGGAGATGGCCGCGGACGGGCTGGTGATTGAAGAGCCGCGCGAACAAACCAGCACTTATCGCTTATCCGAAGATGGGCAGCTTCGCGCCTTGCTTGCCGCGTTTTTCCTCGCCTGCGATGATCGTGAATTTCGCGCAAATATGCTCCATGATGTGATCGAACGCGGGGGGTGAGCTGGCATGTCTGCTGCCGCATTGAGTCAGCTTTTGTTGTTGTACTCATGGTTCGTGCTGGCTGCGCTGCTCACGTTTCTGCTGCTGGTTGCGCGCTTCTACCAGAAATTTTCTGGTGAACGTACCTTTTACAAGTTCTATCTAGTCCCTATGCTGTTATACGGCGCCGCTTCAGTGCGTTATGCCGTGATTGACCGTATAGGCGGCGATGTGTTCGGCGATCTGCTGACTGGTGCAGCAGGGTTGATGCTGGCTGTGCTGGTGGTTTTTCTATACCGGCGAATGACGATAGGGCGCAAACCACTATGACTTTTCTAAACCTATTTGGTGCGCTCGGTATGATGGGCATCGGTATCGCGCTTGTGATGTTGGCGCGCCTCAGCAAGCGATTGGGCACGGCCACGCGCTCAAAGCCCTATTACATCGGCTTTTATGTAGGTGCGATCATTTTATTTTCGGTTGCAGTGCTGCAATCCTTGAACGCCATTTTTAATTTCGTCCCACCTGATCTGCTGGCCGCTGAGCCAGTATGGGCGGTGGTCTATCATGGAATGCCCGCGCTGGGAATCACCCTGGGGTTGTATTTCGCATGGCGCTACTGGAGCTGGCTGCTGGCGGAGCGCGACTAATCGTTATAGACTTCAAACAAAACCAATGATTTGCGCTTTCTGCAAAGTACTTGCATCTACAATGAATCATATTGGCAAAAGCTTTTTAAGATAGCCTGCTACATAAGTTGATGTAGAGCGCAAACATGATTGTAAATTCAGCGAGGCAAAGCGCGGTGATCACGGAAGCGAACCACCACAAACCGTCAGAAACCAGTTCAGTACTTCATAATTTGCCGAAAGTTGAACTGCACCGCCACCTTGAGGGTTCGCTGCGCATCGAAACCCTGCTTTCGATTGCTTTGGAATATGACATTACCCTGCCTTCGGTCACTGCGGAAACCCTGCGCCCTTATGTGCAGTTGATGCCCGATGAACCCCGCTCAATGCAGCAGTTTTTGAGCAAATTTGCTATCCTGCGCCAGTTTTATCGCTCTGAAGCCATCATCAAGCGCGTGACTCGCGAGGTGATTGCTGACGCTGCCGCGGATAACATTCGCTATATGGAACTGCGCTTTACCCCCAAAGCCTTGAACAATATCGTCAACCGCGATTATAAAGAGGTGATCAACTGGGTGTGTGAGGCAGCAAGAGAGGCCGCCAGTGCCAATAATATCAAAGTTGGCCTGATCGTCGCGATGAACCGCCATGAGAGTCTTGATATTGCCCTGAATGCTTTTGAAGCTGCGTTAGCTTTGCGCGAACAGGGCATTGTCGGCGTTGATCTGGCGGGGCAGGAAGCCAATTATCCGGTTTCCCTCTTTCGCAGCTTATTTGAACGCGCTCAAGCTGAAGGCTTAGGCATCACCATTCACGCTGGTGAATGGGCCGGGCCGGAAAGTGTGCGTTCTGCCGTCGAAGTTGGCGCGACCCGCATTGGTCATGGTATCCGCACCATTGAAGACCCTGAACTGGTACAAATGCTGGTAGAGCGCGGTATCGTGCTAGAAGTATGTCCATCCAGCAATGTAGACAGCGGTGCCGTACTTTCGTTGAAGGATCACCCGTTAGAGAAGTTATATACGGCAGGCGTTCGTACCACACTGAACACTGACGATCCGTTGATCAGTGGCATCACCCTGAGCGATGAATTTGCGCGGGTGATGGCGCAAACCGCGCTCACGCTGAACGATCTGAAGCGGATGCAAATTCTAGGCGCGCGGGCTGCATTTTTGCCGTCGTCAGAGCGAACTGCGCTGGCGGTACAGTTTGAAAACTGGTTCTTCCCACCAGCCACACAGCCCCTAAAACCTCATGATTTTGCACAGACTTAACATCATCTGCCTTTGAATCGTAATTTCTATAGAAATCGAACCGCAAATCAGGAAGGTATCTGATGCAATATAGACGTTTGGGGCGCACCGGCTTAAAAGTCAGCGCAATTTGCCTTGGCGCTATGAATTTTGGATGGTCTGCCGATCAAGAGACCTCGTTCAAAATTATGGACGCGGCGGTTGATGCAGGCATTAACTTTTTTGATACCGCTGATGTCTATTCACGATGGATTTCTGGCAATATCGGCGGCGAATCTGAGTTGATCATCGGGGAATGGTTCAAAACCCGTGATCGTGACAACATCGTTCTGGCGACCAAAGTGCGCGGCAGAATGTGGGCGGGACCGAATGGCGAAGGCTTGAGCCGTACCCATATTTTGCGAGCGGTAGAAGACAGCTTGCGTCGCTTGAACACCGATTACATTGACCTGTATCAACTGCACGCGCCTGATCCCGAAACCCCGCTCGACGAGACGCTTTCTGCATTGGATATCCTAGTGCGGCAGGGCAAGGTGCGCTACATCGGCTATAGTAACTATCCGGCGTGGCAAACCGTCAAGGCACAGTGGGTTAGCGATAAATATGGCTGCGCGCCGTTTGTATGTTCTCAGCCCAGTTACAGCCTGCTGCATCGTGACGAGTTTGAGCGTGAGCAGGAAGCGATGTGTCTAGATCAGGGAATCGCGGTTATTCCTTACAGCCCGCTGGCTGCCGGCTTTCTGACCGGTAAATATACGCGCGAAAACCGCAGCCCTGAAAGCACGCGCGGAAGCAGCAGCTTAATCACGCGGTTGGCGGAGAATGACAGGGCTTATGATGCACTTGATGTGGTCAGTGAAATTGCGCTAGCGCACAATGTGCCAATGGCGCATGTCGCCTTAGCATGGCTGCTGGCACGCCCTTCAATAAGCTCACCGATCATCGGCGCGCGCACTGTTGAGCAGCTTGCAGAGCTAACCGGCGCACCCGATTTGACGCTTTCGGATGCTGAAATCTTGCGCTTAAATGAAGCAACAGAGGGTTTCTAGCGATTGAACAAACAGTCTAGCTCGCCTCCCATCCAGAATATTGGCGGCTTTCGTTGCGGGTGTGGCTGCGGCGTATGGGGCATTATTATTCTTGCCGGCTTGGCGATCCTCATCTTCTTCTTGGCGGATGGAATCTTTAAGAATGCCACCCCACCTTCAGCCATTGAAACAGACTCAACTGTAAGCGGCGATAGCAGCTTTTTTGGAGTCAGTCGCTGGACGTTTACAGGGCAGTCCGGCGACGGCATTAACATCTCTCTAGTCAGCACTGACGATGACTATGATCCACTGGTGCGGCTGTTCGGGCCAAACGGTCATGAACTCCTCAGTGATGACGACAGCGGTGAATCGCTGAATGCGCTGATCAACTGTTATGCCCTCCCTGTTTCTGGTATTTACACCATACAGGTTGACGGATTTAGCGGCGACACCGGCAGTTACGAACTATCCCTGCAAACGATTGAATTGAAGTTCCCACGAAACATCGAATACGGGCAGCAGATTGAGGATACATTGAACCAATGTCAGCAAAGCTTCGCTTTCAACGGGGATGCTGGCGATATCATCTGGGTCACGTTGAGCGGCAGCAGTTTTGATGCGGTGCTTCAGCTTCTAGACCCGAATGGCGTCGAGATCGCAGCGAATGACGACTCCTTTGGTTTCGCTCCTGCGCTTCAAGGAGTTGCCCTACCGTCAAGTGGAACCTATCGCATTATCCTCAGACCATACTTCGAAGGCCGAACCGGAAATTACGTACTCGAATTGTCTGAAGGTGAATGAGCCTGATCCTTGGTTGGTGCTTGATCCTCAGCGTCCGATTCTGACTCCGGCGGCGTGATCAACACTTTGTCCACGCGGCGCTCATCCATATCCACAACTTCGATACGGTAGCCGCCCGTTTCCAGCGTATCCCCGGCTGTGGGAATCCGGCTGAGCACCGCCAGCACCAGCCCCGCGATGGTATTGAAATCCACATCTTCGAGATCGGGTGGCATCGGCAGGCCGGTTTCATCCTGCACTTTGTCGAAGGGTGTCATCCCGCTGATCAACCATGAGCCGTCCTCGCGCCGGACAATTTCATCGGGATCGGGAACATCCGTCTCATCCCGTATACTGCCCACTAGTTCTTCCAGCAGGTCTTGCATGGTGATCATCCCCGCTGTTTGCCCGTACTCGTCAATGATAATGGCAATATGAATACCGGTTTCACGGAACTGTTCTAGTACGTGATTGATCAAATCGGTTTCAACGATGAATGCCGGCTGCCGAATCACTGATTTCAGCGTTTCAGAACGGTCATCGCGCAGCAGCCTCACAATGTCCTTGGCATGTAGAACGCCAATCACGTTATCGATGTGTTCTTCGTAGACCGGCAGCCGTGAGAACGGATTTTCAGCGAAAATGTCCGCAATTTCATCTAAGGTCATAGCGATGTCCACGCCGATCATATTAGGGCGCGGAGTCATCACCGTTTTGACCTGCCGATCCGCAAAATCGAAAACCTGCTCAATCAGATCAGCCTGATGCGCCCCAACCGCACCGCTTTCGGTCCCAGCCCGTACCATATAAACAATATCTTCTTCAGTGACCGCGGCCGTTTCGCTCTCTTTTTGCCCTAGCAGCCGCAGCACTACATTCATCGAGAAGGTCAGGAAGCCTACAATCGGCGTAGCAATTCGCTCCAGAATGCTCATGATCGGCGCGGTGAAGATGGCGAAAGACTCCGCGGCCTTCAATGCCAGCTTTTTTGGCACAAGCTCGCCGATGATCAGCGAAAAATAAGTGAGCAGAATCACGACCACGGCGAAGGCAATCGCATCGGCATGGGGCGCGACTGCCGGAATTCCTCGAAGGTGTTGCGCCAGCACCCCGCTCAGGCGCGCGCCGCCGAAGGCACTGGAGATAGTGCCGATCAGGGTGATGCCGATTTGTACCGTCGCCAGAAAGCGATCCGGGTTCTTTGAAAGCTTGAGCGCAGTTTTCGCGCCGCCGCTGCCTTCATTGGCTTTTGCTTCCAAACGACTGCGGCGCGCAGAAACAATCGCGATTTCGGAGCCGGAGAAAAATCCATTCACCAACAGTAGCACGAAGATGATCACTAGCTCTAAAGCGATATTGTCCATGCGTTTTCTTAATTACGCCTTTTTATATGAGTACATATCACGCGGTCTGTGCGGTTGAAATGAAGCCGGTAGATTCTGAATAATAGCGGGTTATGCAGAAAATTTCGCAGCTAAATTTTCGAAAACAAAAACATCCAGCCTGAAGACTGGATGCCAGTGTGTTTTTCTTAGTTTGTGACTCCGACAGGACTCGAACCTGTAACCTATTGATTAAGAGTCAACTGCTCTGCCAATTGAGCTACGGAGCCTTACAAGAGGCATTATAACAGACGGCAATTGCAGATCAAGACTTTTTCGGGGAGTGGCTAATCAAGGGGTCTATCCGCTCGATTTTTTTTCGATAAATAAATGCGCCGTGCACACATTGTTCGTCCGCGAAACAATTTTTTGTGGCAGGGGCGCCTTGTCCGCCGTCCTATCTAGTGGATAATTCCCTTTTTAGGTTGCCCTATGAGGTCTTTTGTAGCAAACGGGTCACCGTATCAATCAGGTCAGCGGCTGCAAATGGCTTAGTTAAATAGTCATTCGCGCCTTTCTCCAGCCCCAATGCCCGGCTGTCAGGGTCAGCGCGTGCGCTCATGAATACAAACGGGATACTATTAATCGGCATCGTGTTACGCACCATTTCCAGCACCTGATATCCGTTTAGATCGCTGCGTAGGCCAATATCGCATAGAATCAAATCTGGCTGGTGTTTAATTGCAAGCTCAAGACCCTGCTCACCGCTGGTTGCTCCCAGAACGTTGAAATCGCTAAATTCGAGCAATTCCATAATGTCTCGCAGTAAGAATTGCTCATCCTCTATAACAAGGATATGCGCCATAGTCCCGTTGCTATTCCACTATGATAACGATAAGCAGGTGAAAACTTCCCCATGTTCAGAAGAATCTTCCTGTACATACCGGCTGTTTGTACCTGCCCTATACTCTGTCTCTAATATTACAGGCGAATCTTAAAGCATTTCCTTGATGATTTCTGCCAGCTTCCGGGTGATTCCGGGCACAACCGCAAGTTCATCTACGCTGGCGGCGCGAATGGCGCTGATCGAATTTTCATAGGCTTTCAGCAGCGCCTTACGCTTTGAATGACCAACACCGGGAATCGCTTCAAGCTGGCTAACCATGCCCAGTTTGGTGCGGCGCTGGCGATGGCTGGTGATCGCGAAGCGGTGTGCCTCGTCGCGTATCCGCTGCACCAGATACAGAGCATCGCTGCGGCGCGGCAAAATCAGCGGGTGAGAAATACCGGGGCGGTAAATCTCTTCAAATTGTTTCGCCAGTGAAACCAGCGGCACCCGCTCTGTTAATCCAAATTCTTGCAGCACTTCCGCTGCCACATTCAACTGGCCTTTGCCACCGTCTACCATTAGCAGGTCAGGCAGCAAACGCCATGTTTCATCCTTGTCGTCCCCGCCGGGAACAACCTCTGTCGGCTCTTCATAAGACTGCTTCCAGCGGTTGAATCGGCGCGTCAGGGCTTCGCGCATGGATTGATAATCATCCGATCCTTTGTGGCTCACAGTCCGAATATTGAACTTGCGATACTCGCTCTTTTTCGGCACACCCTGCACAAACACCACCCGGCTGGCGACAATCGCCGTTCCCTGTGTAGTGCTGATGTCATAACACTCAATCCGGTTTGGAGGCTTTTGCAGCGATAAGGCTTCTTGCAATTGGCTAAGCGCGGTTTCCTGCTTATGGGTATCGGCTTCCCACTGTGCGCGCATCATCTTCAGCGCCTCTTGTGCATTTTCTTCCGCAATATTCACCAGCTGCTTCTTATCACCGCGCTGTGGCACCGTAATGCTCACCCGTTTCCCTCGCCGCTTATCGCGCAGCCAGCGTTCGATGATCCGCGTCTCTTCAATATTGTTGGGCAGTACCACTTCGCTTGGCACTTCGGCAGTCTCACTGTAGAAACGTTGAATGAAGGCTTCCAGAATCTGGCTGTCAGTCTCGCCTTCGGTGTTATCCAGCGCCCGCGAATCGCTCCCGATCAGCTTGCCGTTGCGAATGAACAGAATTTGCACCATCGTCTCATTATCGTCGCGGGCGAGGGCGATCACATCACGATCTGCAAAATCAGAAGAGACGGCTTTGTGCTGGCGAGTGATATATTCGATGGCACGAAGCTGATCACGCACCGCCGCCGCGCGTTCAAAGTCCATGCTCTCAGCGGCGCTGTTCATTTCGTTGGTCAGCCGCTGCACCACTGCTTCTGATTTTCCGCTCAATACGTCCATAAACTCGCTGATCATATGGCGGTACTGTTCTTGATTCACCGCGCCAATACATGGCCCGCAGCACAGCTTGATATCATAAAACAGGCATGGGCGCGGGTCTTTGCCGGTGATCTCGCGGTCACAGGTCAAATACGGGAAAGCCTTACGCAGCGTTTGCAGCGTGTTTTGCACTGCCCACATTGCGACATACGGGCCAAAATAGCGGCTCCCATCGTTCACAATCCGGCGCGTAGTCTCCACTTTCGGGAACGGCGTATGCCACAGCACCTTAATATACGGATAGCGTTTGTCGTCCTTCAGGCTGATGTTGTAGCGCGGCTTGTAGCGCTTGATCAGCGTCTCTTCAAGGATTAGCGCCTTGATCTCGTTCTCTTCAACAATGAAATCAATATCGCGGATATTCTCACGCAGATGAATAGTTTTCAGGTTGTTTTCGGCGCTGGCGTTGAAGTAGCTGCGTACCCGATTGCGCAGCTTGATCGCCTTGCCAACATAGATGATTGTCCCCTGCTCGTCTTTCATCAGATAGACGCCGGGCTTCATCGGCAGATTTTTCAGAATAGTGCGGATGTGATCCGAAGGCTGGAAAGACATGCTAGATAAGATGTCGTTGGTTTATAGTCGAAATTTCGTTCTATTATAACATATGTATGCCCGTAAATAAGGCGAGTGTGAAACAGAGATGCCCGAACAATTACTAACCCTAAGCGAACTAAATCGAGCTACCCTTGCGCGACAAATGCTGCTGGAGCGCCAGTCAATTCCGGTTCCGGCAGCAGTAGAACGGCTGGTTGGCATGCAGGCGCAGCTTGCTAGCGCCCCCTATATCGGCTTATGGACGCGCCTCGAAAATTTTCAGCGTGATCATCTCGCAAACGCCATCGAAGCCCGTGCGATCATCAAAGCCACTCTTATGCGTGCTACCCTGCACCTATTCACGGTTGAAGATTATCTGCGCTTTCGCGGGGCGCTCCAGCCTGTGCTGGCAGCCGCTTCTGGCGCGATTGCTGAACAGCGCGGCGTAACCTTAAATATCCCGGCCTTGCTTGAAGAAGCCCGGAGCTATATTCAGAAACAGCCGCGCTCGTTTGCCGAAATCAGCGCGATGTTTGCTGAACTGTATCCTGATAGCGACATCGGCGCGATGCGCTACACCATACGCACTCACTTGCCGCTGATTCAGGTGCCCACCGATGCCCGCTGGAGCTACCCCGGCAACCCCAAATTTACGCTGGCGGAAACGTGGTTGCAGCAGCCAATCCCTGAAACCGATCACCTGCGCGACCTGATCATGCGTTATCTGGCCGCCTTCGGGCCGGCCACGGTCAATGACATGCAAACGTGGTCAGGTCTGCCCAAACTGAAAGACTCGTTTGCGGCCTTGAGAGCAGAATTAGTCGTCTACCGCGACGAACACAAGCGCGAATATTTTGACCTGCCGGATATGCCCATTCCCGATCTTAACGCTCCCGAACGCTTCCTGCCGGAATACGACAACCTTCTGCTTTCGCATAAAGATCGCACCCGAATCGTTGCCGATGAGCACCGCAAAGGGGTTTACCTGCCCGGCCTTCGTGTGGCCGCAGCCTTCCTGGTTGGCGGCTTTGTGCATGGCACATGGAAAGTGGAGAAGGCGAAAAAGGCCGCGATCCTCTCGATTGCGCCTTTCAAGTCCCTTACCAGACAAAATCGCGCTGCGCTGGAGCAAGAAGGCGAGTGCCTGCTGCGCTTTCTTGAACCCGACGCTGTGACATATGAGATCAAATTCGAAGAATAGTTCTCTAAGGGTGCGCTTCTTTCTCAGATGTTGCATGGAGAGGGGCTAGGGGGATGAAGATGCTTTCCAGCCCCGTTCACGGGGCGCAGTTTTAGCCGGATGGCTTCAGCCTCCGGCGTTGTGTGTAGGGACGCAGCATGCCGCGTCCGCCGTGCAAAAAACAGACTCTACTTTCGGCGCGCGCGGGCTTTTTATTCCCGCTGTATTCGCGCCCTGCGTAAATCATCCTCAGCGCGCACCATCAACTTGTCTAGCATCTCGAAAATTTCAACCGATGCGCCGGATGCCAGCCGCACGCGCCCGCGATAAGCCTCCCTCATTTCATCCAGCAGTCGCCACGGATCATCATCTCGCCCCATCACCACCGCATTCACCGTCACCCCGCCCAGCACCAGCGGCAGATAAATATAGGCGAGGTCCGGCTCAGTCTGCCCGGCCAGCCAGCTCACCAGCCGGTTGGCATAATTGATGCGTTCTTGTCTGTCCCCTAAATTCACACGCACGCGCGGGCGAATGATGCTGAATCCGGTTAGCACGGCGTCATAAAGTGCCGATTCCATCAGGTAGCGTTCAACAATTTCGCCCGGCTCCCACGTCGAAACTTCCGGGTTTGCAGCCAGCGTCTGGCAAAGCGTTTGGAACCAGCGCGTTTCTTCCAGCGGCATCACCTGTTCCAATGTTGCGCCATCATCCAACGTATAAGTCACCATTTTAGCGATGGCTCTAGCTTCGCCGGGATGCAGCGCCAGACCATGATCAGCATATAAATCCTGTGTCCGCCGCAGCACCGCAGCATAAATATGATGGCGAGTGAGCGTGGAAGCGATCATCCGCGCTTCTTCAACTTTTGCTGCCAGCAGTTGCTGTTCCTGCGCCAGTTGATCCACCGTCCACAGGGTTTCATAAGCAATCTTCAGTTCCAGCGGCGGGTTGGGCATGCGTCTAGGCGCGATGTCAAAAGGTAGGGTGATGTTTTCTTGCGAGGCGTTGTGCGGGTGATGCACAAATTCAATATCGCTTAATGCCTGTAACTTAAACGGCGATACCGCCAGCACCGAGGCAGGCGCGCCGCCTGTGACCGGACGCATCGTTTTTCCAGAGCGAGAGGCGCGGTAGCGTACCGCCACTTGTATTGGGTAATTTTCACCTGGCTGCGTGGGCGAAAGCGCCGCAACTGGTACGCGCAGCGCGCCAACCTCGCCCGGTTTGAGCGAAAGATCAACCATCTTTCTGGCCGCAGTAATATTCATCGGCCTACCACTGGGATCCTTCACCGGAAGCTGAAGCGCAATGCGGACGTTCATTGGTTGATCAATCATGCTTTGTAAGATGGTCACCACTTCAAATGGCTGGTTCAGATAGGCCTGACGGGGAAATACCCCTACGGCTAGTTGCAAGGCATCCAGCGTGATTCGCGCATTGGTTGGCGCGATCATGCCCAGCACATCGGGGAACATCGGGTCAAATTGCAATGGATTATTCATCACTCATGCTCCCGAGCGAAATCCGTATTTATGTTCCATACGATTGATCACGCTTCTGGTCATTTCAGCCAGCGGCTGCGCTTCATCGGATAATGTGGGTGAGCGCTGGTTCAGTATACGTAGAATTGAGCTAACCAGTTCTCCCGGCGCTTCTCTAGCAATCGGCATCTGCTCGTTAACGAACAGTCCGCCCAGCACCAGCGGCAGATACACGCGGTTGAAATCCAGCGTTACCGATTGCGGGTCTTGTCCCAGCGCCCGCGCCAGTTCACTTGCATAGTGTTCCTGTTCAACATCGCTGCCAAGATTTTCCCCCGTCTCCCGCTCTGCCAGCGCAAACGCAAAGCGCGCCGCATCATAGGCCAGTGCCGGATACAGTGCGCCGGTCAGCAGCGAAATCGGATCTCGCGCATTTTCGGCTTTAGCATCAATGCTGCGCAGCATTTCCAGCACCCATCG
>Ga0138256_10004839_pt1 | contig 14290 bp, 11 predicted proteins | sample KNB2016incub_MG_FD_105486 | JGI IMG/M metagenome (GOLD analysis project Ga0138256, IMG submission 105486) | Active sludge microbial communities from wastewater in Klosterneuburg, Austria - KNB2014incub_MG | ecosystem: Engineered > WWTP > Activated sludge > Unclassified | place: Austria...
GTCGCTAGTGGCTATTCTTGATACCGTGTATATAGAAGATCAGAAATATAGACAGCAAATAAATGAAATAGAATCAAAATTTGGGTGGGAATCTCAGGAAATGAAGGACCATTGGAAAATAATTAATGAAAAAGACTCCATCAACCTGATAAAAGTCTGTAAAATCATCGATGAACGTGGTTGGCTAGGTCCTGACGTGGTAGGAAGACAAGGAAGTTCCGCTATATTTTTAGTGATTCAACATTCAGACTTACCGATTCAGGAAAAATATTTGCCACTCATGAGAGATGCAGTAAAAAACAAAAATGCCCAAGGTAGTAGTCTTGCACTACTAGAAGATCGAGTCGCTCTGGGACAAGGGAAAAGACAGATTTATGGTAGTCAGGTAGGGAGAGATAATGAATCTGGTAAGCACTACGTTTTACCTTTAGATGATCCTGATAATGTAGACAAACGACGTGCCGAAGTAGGTTTACCACCATTAGCAGATTATGTAAGGAATTGGCAAATAAAATGGGATCCCACGCAATACAAATTAGACTTGCCTGCGATCGAAGCCAAACAAAAGAAGTAGATATTCTTAGATTGTTTGGAGAACAAGTATAGCATCGAAGTTAAAAACTTCGACGATCGAATTTGGCATCTTCATTAAAACATCTCTGCCATCTCATTCTCAAAGAAAAATGATTCTGAAAATGCAGGTTTCAGATCGTCTATCCACAGAGCTTTTGGATCATACTTCGCATAAAATGGACGACCTACCCAGTCGGGTTCTCTTCCTTGCAAAAAACGCAAGGCCATGACTTTTTCTTGATTGATTTCACTTACACCCAGTATTTGTATTTTGCCAGGCGTACATGACATACTTGGTCCTCTGACGCTGCGACATATGCCACTGACTGATGTATAAGCTTCTCTGAATATTTCCCACGCTTTGACGAGTGGGACTGCAAAATAATCTCTTGCACCAGTATCTCTAGGGATAAACATATAGTAAGGTATCACATTTTGATTGACTTGTTCACGCCACATTTCTGACCATATTTCTGCACTATCATTGATATGTTGCAGGATCGGAGATTGTGATCTTATTTGCATTCCAGTAGAACGCAATCGCGAGATGGCTGTTTTTACCACATCTGTAGAAAGCTCTATGGGATGGCTAAAGTGTGCCATAAATGACAGGTTGATTCCTTTTTTGACTATTCTTTCGAACAAATGAAGAAATTGGTCTGCATCCGGATCACTAACAAATTTATAAGGCCAAAACCCCAAAGCTTTGGAGCCAATTCTTATCGTTTGGATATTGGTCTTATTATCATCAGAAATGAATGGTTCAATGTACTTTTCGAATACCTTAAAACTCATGATCATCGGATCTCCACCTGTAAAAAGTATATCTGTTACTTCTTGGTGTTCTTCGAGGTATTTTACAAGCAATTCTGTCTCTTTCATCGCAAATTTCAGCTCATCCATACCGACAAATTGAGGCCATCGAAAACAAAATGTGCAGTAACTATGGCAGGTCTGCCCAGCACTGGGAAAAAATAAAACGATTTCTCTATATTTGTGCTGTACGCCCCAAAGTTTTTCGCCATCTATTTCGGGTACATTATACTCTTTTTGGCCAGCCGGGTGTGGATTGAGTTGATACCTGATATTATTGGCGACTGTTTTTAGATAGAGTTTGTCGTCTGTTTTATCAAGTGCGGCGGCCATTTCAGCGTAATGTTCGTCGGACAACATACCCTTTTGTGGAAAGGTGAGATGATACATGGCATCGTTTTCAAGGTTGTCCCAGTTGATGAGATAGTCTAATACATAATTATTCACTTTAAAAGGCAATACATTGGCGACAACACTAATATCTCTTTTTGTTTCTTCAGACAAATGTTCTGCCTGCGGAATAGATAAATAATTGTGTAAACTATAAGATTTGTACTTCATTGGTTGTGGCTTTATAGGTTTAAATAAAAAAATGATCTGACTATTGTATTCTGCCGGAAAAGCAATATAAAAGACTTGAAAATTATAACCTAAAGACTGTTAAGTTCTGTGGATGGGAATTAACAAATACCTCCTTTATGAAGGTGATTGGCGGATTGTTCGGTTGTAAAGTTAAGCAAAAAATCTGAAATGTCAAAATTGAAATGTCAAAAATGTTGAATTTTTCTATTCTTTAGCTTGCTCTGGTGCTGAATATGGTAGTATGAAATAGTGTATTTATGATAATTCAACAGGCAATATTGTTAATTATAAATACCAAATATAAAAACCGCTTTTTATAATCAACAAAATATAAAAGTGTTATTTAGGGTTAACAAAATTTATAAATGTTATCTGGATAAAACAAATTGTATTTTTGACTCTGAGTGTTCTATTCGATAGTAATTCTAGTGATCATTTTGTTTATTTTTCCAAATGAAAAAAAACCACAATAACTTTCTCCACCCATTTCACGCTCTTATGTCCCGTTTAGTCAGAAAACGTTTGGATACATGATCTTAAGATCGTTTCTTTGCTACCATGTACACAGCTATCATCATAGAAGACGAATATCCAGCGAGACTCCGACTTGAACAAATGTTGGGTCAGCATCAGGCAAATATCAAACTGCTTGGCCAGGCTGACACGGGCAAGGCTGCTATTGAAATGACAAAACAATATCGCCCGGACGTACTATTTCTGGATATTCATCTGCCGGATATGAATGGATTTGGAGTATTGCAAGCATTGGATTATCACCCAATGGTTATATTTACTACGGCTTACGCAGAATATGCTGTTCAGGCATTTGAAGTGTTTTCGGTGGATTATTTAGTCAAACCTTTTGATGATGTGCGTTTTAAGAAAGCCATTGACAAAATAAGTCAGTTCCAACATTTAATTCCTGTACCGGATTATGCTAAAATGGCAACACTATTTTTTGAAGCACAACGTAAACCTAAACAAACTTCGCTTGCAGTCAAGTCAGGACATAAAATCCTGCTCATAGATTATGAAGATATTACACATCTCAAAGCTGATGACAAATATGTAACCGTATCAACTGCGACCAACAAAACTTACCTTTGCGAAAAATCTTTGGGAACACTGGAAGAAAGTCTTCCCGATTATTTCATCAGAGTGCATAGATCATACATTATCAATAAAACGTGGATAGCCGAGATACATCGATATTTTAAGGGAAGGCTAATGCTGGTCATTGATGACAAGGAACGAACGACTGTGATCACTTCAGAAAGCTACACTCATGCAGTAAAATCAGTATTAGGGTTGTAATACTCAATTATACAATTATTCAAAATATTATACAAGACTTATATTCAACCATTTTCCACATACAACTTTTTTTCATCATCCAAAAGGGTAATTTGACGATCCGCCTGCTGGTCAAGCTCCAGAAGTTTTAGTTTCACCTTTTTAGTGGCATCAATATAATCTTCAATACAGTTTTTTGCCCTTACCAGATGTCTTCCGGAGTGCCAACCATCAATAGCTGCCTTGTGAATGCTTTGTACAAAATCAACATATAGCTTCAGGTCATGTACGACATTCAACTCATGACTGATATCTGCCAGCTCCTTATTCAGATTTTTACCCAATTGGTCAATCATTGAAATAATTTGTCTGGCTCCGGATTTATATTTCAACCGGGCATAAGATGTATACTGTTGATTCGCCGTAAAGTCAAACCATGGATCAATAGTGTTCAAACCTTCAGCGACTTGTAAGAGATAAGCTTTTAGTTGTTCCTGTGCTATATCAGCTTCTGCAATTTCATTTTTTATTTGCCTTAGTTCATTTATTTTTTCATCCATTCTTTTTAAGGCATGAAAAAAAGTATGGTCATTTTGTTCTGTAATAAGAGCTGCTTTTTTATTAATCAAATCAGATAATTGGGCAATCAAATTTTGTTTTTTATCTATTTTCTGATTTAATATATTTTTTTCGTATTGCAGTATATTGATTTTATTGGAAAGGTCGTCATAATGAAGCACTGCGAGAAGATACTCTTCTTTTTCTTTGTCAATTGCAGACCCTATATTTCCCAAAATTTTATGATATATCGTTGCTGTGCATAAATTTTCAAGACGTAAAACATCCTGATATTCTGATTCCATTTTTGATTTACTTATTAAAAGATCCTCCTGCAAATCTTCAATCATATGGATAATAATGTATCTTCTTTTTTCAGCTTTTTCAATAGAAAGTAGTTCGTCCCTGATAGTTTTTATCTGTATGTCAATCTCCATTTCAATTGTTGAGTGAAAACATTAATAATAATTGGTAAAGTTAATCTTTATCATCGAGTTATGTAACAATGGTCACTTTTTATTTACTGTGAAGGACTTACCTTTATGATGTAAATCATTCAATATGAAACGAATAGTAATTTTAGGTGCAGGTACAGGAGGTACCATGATGGCACAACATCTCAACAAAGAAGTAGATAAAAAAACATGGTCAATTTCAATAGTAGATGAACGCAAAGATCACTATTATCAGCCAGGCTTTTTATTTCTTCCCTTTGATCAATATAAACCGGAAGATATTGTAAAACCAATAAAAGATTTTATACCTAAAGGCGTTGATTTTATAAATGTTGGCATTGAAAAGATTTTACCTGAAGAACATCAGGTGGTTTTGGCAAATGGGAATACCCTGATTTATGACATACTGATCATTGCTACAGGTTCCGAAATAGCCCCTGAAGAGACTGAAGGCATGAAAGGGACCGAATGGGAAAAAAGTGTATTTACTTTTTATACATTTGAAGGAGCAAAGGCACTGAGGGATAAATTAAAAAACTGGGAAGGAGGCAAACTGGTGGTCCATATCACAGAAATGCCGATCAAATGTCCGGTAGCACCACTTGAATTTGCTTTTCTGGCCGATAGTTTTTTTAAAGATAAAGGCATGCGGGACAAGGTGGATATCACTTATGTTACACCATTGAGTGGCGCATTTACAAAGCCTAAAGCTACTGCTGCATTGGAATATCTGCTCAAAGAAAAAAATATCACCATAGAAAGTGATTTCGCCATAGAGTCTGTGGATAATGAATCAAAAACCATCAATGATTATGGAGGAAAAACTGTACCATTTGATATTCTGGTCACAGTTCCTACCAACAAGGGAAGTGAGCTGATTGAATTATCAGGTATGGGTGATGAGCTTAACTTCATCCCAACAGATAAAGCCACCCTACAATCCAAAAAATACCCTGACGTATTTGTAATAGGTGATGCTACCAATGTACCCACATCCAAAGCAGGTTCTGTAGTACACTTTGAAGCAGAAATTCTGACTGAAAACATACTCAGTTATATCAAAGGCCAGAAAATGGAAGAAGAGTTTGATGGACACGCCAATTGTTTTATCGAGACAGGTGGAGGAAAAGCCCTGCTGATAGATTTCAACTATGATCATGAACCAGTGACAGGTACATTTCCAATTGCAGGTATAGGTCCATTAAGATTACTCAAGGAATCCAGATTTAATCATTGGGGCAAACTTGCATTCAAATGGGTGTATTGGAATATGCTCCTCAAAGCCAGGCCAATACCATTTGTATCAGCCAAAATGAACGTAGCCGGTAAAAATTATAATTAATTCAATAACAATAAATTTTTAACTTAAAATGGACAAAGTAATAGCAGGAAAAACCATCTCAGTCACGGAAGAAGGTTTTATGACAGATTTTAGTCAATGGGACAAAGGTATTGGAGATGCCATAGCTGCCGAGAATAGTATAGTCCTCACGCCAAGACATTGGGAAGTATTGGATTACATTCAGACAGAATACAAAAATGAAGTACCGCTGAGCATCCGTAAAATCGGTAAAAGCGGAATAGTAGACATCAAGGAATTCTATCAATTATTTCCTGTAGCACCACTGAAGACAGCTACAAAAATAGCAGGAATTCCTAAACCAGTCAGTTGTATATAATTTTTAAAACTTGTAAAAATAGAAATAATGGAAAATGATGGAAAAATAAATAAGATGATGATCATCTTGTCCAAAGCTACACTCGAAAATGTGTACGCATGTTTTGTACTGGCCAATGGTGCCAGAATGGAAGGAATAGAAGCAGAAATATTTTTTACTTTCTTTGGCCTTGAAGCCATCCATAATAAAAAACTCGATCACCTCCACATCGCAACTGTAGGTAACCCTGCGATGCATATGCCTACGATGCTCGGTGGCTTACCGGGCATGGAAGCGCTCGCCACCAGTATGATGAAGAAAGAAATGGAGAAAATAGATATGCCTGATGTGAGAGAATTTCTGGAAATTTTAACGGCTTCTGGCGTAAAACTCTGGGCTTGTAAACTAGCCATGGATATGTTTCACTACCAAAAGGAAGATTTATTTGAAGATCTGGATGGAGTCCTTACAGTAGGTGACTTTTACAAACAAGGCTCTGGAGTAGGCACACACATGCTGTTTATTTGATATAATTTTCAAAAACTTTTATTGGATTTTGTCGGTTCATGTTTTAAGCGCAATCTGAAAACATGGACCGATATATGCAGTCATTTTTTCAGAGCCACCTTGTTTTGAATAAAAGACTCAGCGGTTACTTTTTCGCTGATATTTCTTTTAGGGCATTTATCAGTTTATCCAGATCCTTCAGTCTTGTATATACATGAGGAGTAACTCTCACACAATGGATGTTTTCCCAATCAATAGAAACAACATGGATTTTATATTTTGAAAAAAGTTCGTTTTCCAGTTCTCCCATTGTCATACCAGCAACAGATACACCACAGATGGCACAAGAATAATCGTCTTTGAGTGATGTATGAATTTTCACTTTTGGTATATCTTTGACGGCTTTTGCCCAATAATTTTTAAGGTATCTGATTCTCGCTTCTTTCCTTTTACTCCCAATCGCCTGATGAAAATTGATGGCTTCGCCGATGCCCTGCTCGATGGGAAAACTGCGTGTGCCGAGGGTTTCAAATTTTCTGATATCTCCACTTTTCGGATTGTCGTTGCAGACCAGTGGCCAGATATCTTTGATATTGTCTTTTCGTATCCATAACATACCACTTCCTATCGGTGCAGACAGAAACTTGTGAAGTGATGCACCAAAATAATCACAGCCCAGATCAGGAATTCTGAAATCTATGAGTCCGAAGCTGTGAGCACCATCCACAATGGTTTTTAAACCGCGCTTAGTGGCCATATCACAAAGCTTTTTTACCGGAAGTATCTGACCCATCCAGTTGATAACATGGGTGATGTGCAATACCTTAGTTTTGGGAGTGATGGCTTTTTCAAAGGCACTGACGATTTCATTATCGTCTTCAATCGGAAAATCAAAACTGATCTGAGTATAGGTGATCCCTTCTCTTTGCACTCTCTGTCGCCAGGCATTGATCATATTGGGATAGTCCTGTTTAGTACCAATGACTTCGTCACCTGCTTTCAGATCCATACCAAAGATCACAGTATTCAAGGCTTCAGTGGAGTTTCGGTTGACTGCGATTTCTTCAGGTTCACATCCAGCGAGATCTGCCAGTTTTTGTCTCAGCGGCTCTCTACCCTGGTCGAGGATACGCCACATGAAGTAGGATGGTCCTTCATTGGCCAGTTTATTGTACCGTTCTACCGCTTCCTGCACGATTCGCGGGCTTGGGCTCACCCCACCATTATTGAGATTGATGATAGCCGGATTTACGGTGTAAGCCTGCTGTATGACACTCCAATAGTCCTCGTCAGTAGCCAACTCTTCAGGGGTGAGATCTTGTCTGGATCGATTAAGGTCTGACAATTCTGATGCATGCCACTGACTGAAAATACTTTGTGTCGAAAATGCACCAGCCAGCATACCTGCCTGCCTGAAAAATGATCTCCGTTGATTCATGGCCTATCTATTTACAAAATTTCTATATTCGATTCTATCGTTTCTTCTGCATCTTCATCTCCTGCTATTGTCCTGGCTGGCATATTTCTCATTACAAAATTACACCAGGGACATTTTTCATCTCCACATCCGGGTGTGAAGATATGCTTTTTTATATTTTTATATGTTTCTGTCAATTGTTTTCCGACTATTTCTGTTTCAAAAGGTTCAATAGAAAATTCTGCCTTTCTGAATTTATCCTTATCATCTTTTTCTACAAAATCCATGACTCCTTTGTTCATCACCCAATCGTGTCGTTTGTCACCATCGAGCAAAAGACGGTAGAAAATAATCTGTCTCCAGTAATCGCCACCTAAATCGTCATCTCCTCCTGCCGGCCCTTTCAGTTTTGCAGCATCGTACTTTCCGGTTTTGTAATCTGTGACAGAAATATGATCATCATAGATATTGATACGATCCAGTTTTCCTGATATAGGCACGCCCTGATATTCGGTCATAGGAATATTGTATTCCAGTTCATATTTTCGGGGCAACAGCCATTCACTTTGATACTGCCCATAATAGTCTGTAAGTACTGTGACACCATGTTTGGAGTAATTTTCAAATTCCTGAGCCGTAAAATGGGATTTGTAATTATCCATTCCCTTTAAAAAATAGTCTTTCAGTACAGAAACACTTCCCATGGACCTGGGTACAGACTGATTGATATCAGCAAAAAAGTGCTCAAGTCCATAGTGTATGGCATTACCAAAACCCATCGAAGCACTTCTGCCCATTGGGACCCTCAATATATTTTCAAAATAAAAGGCCAGTTTGCATTTGAGATATTTATTGAGACTGGTGGCACTGATCTTGAAGTTTTCAAGTACCTTATCTATCAGCTCATCATCGATCAGTCGGGCCTCACCCTGCTGATATCTCATGAGTTCAGTTTTATACTCAATGCTGGCTTCTTCGGGCACTTCGACTTTTTTGACTTCATTTTCATGACTTAGCACTTCAGATATAAACCTGGACGGCTCGAGTTCTTTTTCGTCATCACTGTGGGTAGGATAGCTGATATAAAGAAAATTTTTAGCCCTGGTCATGGCTACGTACATGAGTCTTCGGTCATCTTCGGTCTCTCCACCTCCCATAGTTTTAGACAGTGTTGGCGGTATTGAGTAATTGTAATTGGCTCCCTTTTTCTTTTCCCACTGATCACTATTGGCGCGCATGATGAATACATGTTCAAACTCCAGTCCTTTGGCTCCATGGGCTGTCATAAAATGTATACCCTGTTCATTGGAAATAACTCTGTTTACTGGGAGTTCTAGGTTGTTTTCGTCCATGATATCCAGCAGCCTGATCAACTCTTTGATGGTCAATACTTTTGTTTTGGCGGCTTCATTTTTTACAAAATCAAAAAAAGTGTTGATGAGCTGCAGTTTCCATGCTTTATCAGATCCTCGCAGCAGTACATCGAGTATGTAGCCTTCTGTCAGGATTTTTTCTATGAGGGTTTGGATAGTAACATTGGCAATATCAGAAATCCACATTTCAAGGATGGACGATACTCTGATGACAGCTTCCCGATCTTTTACTCCCGCCTTAGTCAATAAATCTTTGTCAGCAATGACTTCCCGCCACTTGAGGTAAGCTTCAGATTTTTCATCGGCTTTTCGTCTGCACAGTAAACTTACCGAAGCTATATCCAGGGCAGAGAGTCCAAAATACTCATAATGCAGGATTTCAAACAATAAATCTTCACTGCTGTGCGGCTTTAAAAACTCACCGTTGAGATACCTAAGGATATGAATCAGCCTGAATACGTCATTTTCATTGAGTACATTGACTCTTTTTTTGACATTGACAGGTATCTTTTTTTGTGAAAAATATTTGACCAGATTTTCACCAAACTTGTGCTTGGAATATATAACGGCCATTTTATTGAATGGTGTGCCTTCCTGATGTAATGCCATTATTTTCTGAACTATGCCTGCTTCTTCCTGGGTTTCATTCTTGTAGGCTATGATTTCAGGAACAGGGGCTGGAGATATACTATTGTGTCGTTTTTCAGTCAGGTCTTTTGTGAGATAAGGATAGCGTCTGACTAACCGGTCTTCGTTGAACTCGATGAGCTTTTTGGCTTTATCTAGGATGATCTGGCTGGATCTGTAATTGTCTGACAGAACAATCTCAACCGGTTCAAATTTATCTTTGAAGTCTATGATACTATTCATATTGGCACCCTGAAACCTAAATATACTTTGATCGTCGTCACCTACTATAAAAAGGTTGGGCTGATCCCAAAAATCAGACAAAAGAAATATCAGTTCATTTTGGGCTCCGTTGGTATCCTGGTATTCATCAACCAGTATATATTGAAACCGTTCCTGATACTTTGCCAGCAGATCCGGAATGGTTTTAAATTTATCAATTACCCACAATATCATGTCCTGGTAATCAAACCGCTCTCTGCGTGCCATTTCTGCATTGTAAGCATCGAGCTCATGAGCAGCTGCCAGTACATTTTCATATTTTTTCAGTTCTTCTTCGACCCTTCTGGGGTTGATATCTCCTTTTTCATATTGTGTATTGGTAACTTTGTCAAATCTTTTGGTTTTATACACATAATCTGAATTTTCCACTCCGGGATCTGAAATATGAGCTTTATGAATTTCATAGGCTTCTCTGATGATTGCCGCATCCCATTTTTCCTGCTTCATCATACTGAAGAGGGATTTCAGTCTTTTGGTTTCAAAATAGATATCCCCTTTCAATCTTTTCAACTGATGGTCATCACCAAATTTATCAATTACCGCCCTGAATACTTCAATCTCTTCTATATCTGAAATCATCTGCAAGTCTCTGAAATGACCGAAATATTGCATATTTTCTTTGATCACTGTATTGCAGAAAGCATGAAAGGTGTATATATTTACATTGTAAGCGTCGGGGCCAATAAATGAATTGAGTCGTTGCCGCATGGCTATCACCCCTGCATCTGTATAGGTCAGACAGAGTATATTGTGGGGGAAAACATCTGTTTGCATCAGGATATTTCCTATCCTTACTGCCAATAGCTGTGTTTTGCCGGTGCCGGGGCCTGCTATAGTCATGACAGGACCTTCGATGGTGTCAACAGCAAGCTTTTGTTGTTTATTGAGCTGATCGTAAGCTTTTTGCCACATGACTAAGTATTCTTGTTTTATTTTATTCATTTTCTGAGTTATAGTTAAAAAACTGCCCTAAAGATAGCATCGAAAACCGGAAATGGAAAACTCAGGAACAATTATCTTATGGGGGCACATCAACTAAGAAAAGAAACTTTGTATGCTTTACCTGAAAACAAAATATCTGTTCATAAAAAAATTAAAGAATACTCCTATCAGGACGGAAACAATTATACGTGAAATGATAAAAGGAATATCAAAACTCTCTTTGAAGAAGAAGACTCCCGTGGTATTGGCAAATATACTAAATAGATTAATGACCACAAAACGTAAGAATTGCTTTCTTATATGACCATGTCTATTGAGAAAAGCCCAGTTGCGACCCAAAGTAAAACTAGTCATTGCACCTGCAAGCGAACCCAATGATGTGGCAGTTACATAATATAAAGAAAGCGAATGATGTAGTAGGATTGAAATAGCAAAGTCAACAGCCGTAGATATGAGACTGACTACCTGTGATCTGATGAATGTTTTTTTGAATGGTGGCCGTTCAAAATTTTGTTTTGGGTTATGGTCTTGATTCATATCACCGGGTAATAAAAATAAACAATGACCTGTAAAACCACATTAGTATAGATACCCGCCAATACATCATCCAGCATAACGGAATTCGGGGTGTGCCACTGGTCTATTTTTCTGATACCCAAAGGTTTAATGATATCAAAAAATCTGAACAAAACAAACCCGATCAGAAAAACCCAAAGGTCAACGGGAAGAAATAGTATACTTATCCAAAATCCAATGGTCTCATCAATTACTACTCTTGATGGATCAGGGCCCCATTCCGAACTTAATCTTTTGCAGGCCCAAACACCAGCCATATAGGAAATCAATACCAGTATAAAATGAATACTATGGAACAATTTAAAATCAAATCCCAAAACCAATAAAAGGTAACTGACTATAAAACCTCCTAAAGCACCAAAAGTACCCGGGGCTATAGGGATGAATCCGAGACCAAAAAAAGTGGCTACAAATTTGGGAAGTTGGTTCATATGCATAAAAATAAAGGGAAGCACAGAAATATACTTCCCTTTAATTATTTTTACTACGCTTCGTAATCTAATCCAAGATTGGTGATCAATTCTTCACCTGCCAGATATCGAATGGTGTTTTCAAGCTTATTGAGCTGTTTAAAAATGTCATGCATAGGATGCACACCTTTGGGGGCTTGTGGTGATTTCAAATAGAATGAAAGCCACTCCTGAATTCCTGACATACCTGATCTTTTGGCCAGGTCGAGGAATATGGCCAGGTCTAAAACTAATGGAGCTGCCAAAATTGAATCTCTGCAAAGAAAATCTACTTTGATCTGCATAGGGTAGTTTAACCAACCTCTGATATCGATGTTGTCCCAACCTTCTTTATTATCACCACGTGGCGGATAATAGTTGATTCGTACCTTATGATACAGATTTCCATATAGTTCAGGATGTAAGTGTGGTTCCAGTATGTCTTCCAGTACTCCAAGTTTGGAAACTTCTTTTGATTTGAAATTATCGGGATCATCCAGTACTTCGCCATCTCTGTTCCCCAGGATATTGGTAGAAAACCATCCTTCGATTCCGATAGCTCTTGCTTTCAGACCAGGGGCGATGACCGTTTTCATCAGCGTTTGACCGGTTTTGAAATCTTTACCTGCTATAGGCGTGCCAGTCTTTTTGGCAAGTTCAACCATAGCGGGAACATCACAGGAAAGATTCGGTGCACCATTTGCATATGGAATTCCCATTTTGATTGCGGCATATGCATAGATCATACTTGGTGGTATATCCTTATGGTTTTCTTCCATCCCTTTTTCCAACGATGCCAAAGATTGATGCACTTCGGATTCTTTGATATATATTTCTGTAGATCCACACCATACCATTACAAGCCTATCGCAATCATTGTCTTTTTTAAACTTTTCAATGTCTTTCATTAAGGCATTGGCCAGTTCCATTTTGGTTTTTCCTTTTTTGATATGTTTACCATCAAGTCTTTTGACATATTCGTGGTCAAACACTGCTTTCATTGGTTTAATCTGCTCTAGTTGTGGTTTGAGCTTTTTTAACAATGTTTCATCCAAAACTTTTGCGTGCATAGCGGACTCATATACATTATCATCAAAAACATCCCACCCTCCAAAAACTACATTTTTTATAGATTGGAGACCGATAACATCCTTGATGAAGGGTTGCTTGTTTTCCGTTCTTTTACCGATACGCATTCTACCCATCTGTGTAAGTGACCCGATAGGTAACGAAATGCCTTTGTTTACTGCAAACACACCGGCAATAGTTGTCGTGGCTACTGCTCCCATTCCAGGCATTAATATACCCAGTTTTCCTTTTGGTTTTTCAACCTTCATTTTTTTTGCCATTTTTTCAAAAAAGATTTTCAATTAAAATAATTGTATTTAAAACGTTAACCATTGCCAGTATGTTTTTTAAAATTACAAACTAATCTGTGGTTATATCAGTTATTTACAGATATCATGCTATTGTCTTCCTTTAATTTTGGGTATGAGTGGCTTATTTGCGCACAAAATTAAGATAATCATCCAGAATATTACTAAACCCTGATTTCATTATCCATTTTTCAAAAATATAAATTGCTGTAACTGCACACAGAAGACCCAAAATTACATCTATTACATAGTGGTGGAAGGAATAAACAGCTGCGAACCAAATCCCAATAATGTCTAAAAATATAAGTATAGAAGCCCATTTGAGACCTTTTTTGCGGGCATAATACCATGTAATCACCGGGTAAGCGGCATGTAATGATGGTACTGCTGCAAAAACATTGGAATTTTTTGTGTACATGTTGGTAAACAATGGATAGCCAATCAACTGATCAAACCTTACTAATTGTGCTGCACTCCCCTGTATATTAAATAGTTCCGCAGTACCGTATTTGGCAAAATACCAGGGTGGCGCAGCAGGATACATATAATAAATACAAAATCCGAGCAGATTTGCAAAAAGATATGTGGCACTAAATTGCATCAACATTTTTTTATCTTTAAAGAACAAATAAATACCCAGACCCAAAGGCACAGGTACCCAACTCAAATAAAAAAGACCACTTAAAAAATCAAGGATAGGAATATTATGTGCATTAAAATATTCGTTGGGTGTGACAATTTTATTGCCGATGGTAATACCAAAAATTGCTTTTTCAATTTCATATGGCTCAATTATTCTGACATCATTA
>Ga0138256_10004840_pt1 | contig 14288 bp, 13 predicted proteins | sample KNB2016incub_MG_FD_105486 | JGI IMG/M metagenome (GOLD analysis project Ga0138256, IMG submission 105486) | Active sludge microbial communities from wastewater in Klosterneuburg, Austria - KNB2014incub_MG | ecosystem: Engineered > WWTP > Activated sludge > Unclassified | place: Austria...
CCCTCCGAAGGCGTTTGTAAGCCAGATCAGCCGCGGCCCCGCATAGACGCTGTGGCGCGCCTCCACCCAACCCAGGGCGACCATGAGATTGAAGCCGATCATGGCCGTGCCGATGGCCAGCAGCCACATGCGCATGCGCGTCCAGTCGCCCATGGTGACGATATCGGCCACCGCGCCCATGGTGCAGAAATGCGTGCGCTGGGCGATGGCGCCGAAGGCCGCTGCCAGGGCAAAGGCGGCCCACAGCACGCGGCTCACCAGCGCGGGAAGATCGGACTCCTGCATGCCCGGGATTCTAGGCAGCGCCCGCTTGCCGGGCGCGGGCGCGAAGGCGCTACTTCAGCGTCGCCAGCCTCTGCTTGCCGGCCTGCGCGGCCTCGGACTGCGGGTAGGCCTTCACCAGCTCGCCAAGGGTGCGGCGCGCGCCGCTCACGTCCTTCATCTCGATCTGGCTGTTGGCCATGGCCAACAGCGCGTCGGGGGCCCGGGGGTGGTCGGGCGCGCCGTTCAGGAAGGCGCGGAAGGCAGCCGTGGCGCCCTTGTGGTCGCGCTTGCCGTACAGCGCATTGCCCAGCCAGAAACGCACGCTGTCGGCATAGCCGCTGCCGGGATAGCGGCGCTGAAAGTCGGCCAGCAAGGCCGCCGCCTTGTCGAAGTCCCCGCCGCGGATGGCGGCCATGGCTTCCTCGTAGGCCGCCCTCTCGGCAGGACCGGCGACGAATTCGCGGCCATCCAGCGATACCTTGGACGGCTCCAGCTTCTGCAGCCGCCCGTCCAGAGCTTGGCCCACGTCCTTCTGGCTCTTCTGCAATTCAGCCAGCTCGCGCGTCAGCTGCTCGTCGTGGCCGCGCAGGGTGGCGACTTCGCCGCGCAGGGCCTCGAGCTGGTTGTTCAGTTCGAGCAGGCTGCGCCGCAAGGCCGCCAGCTGCTCGGTGAGCCGTGCATTGGCCGCCGCCAGTTCGGCGTTGCGGGTCTTGGCCTGCTCTTCGCTGGCCGCGAATCGTTCACGCAGGTCGATGATGGCCTTGCGCGCTTCGGAGTCGCTGAACAGCTGCGCCTGGGCCGCGCCGGCCAGACCACCCAGCGCCAGCACGAGCAGCGCGGTGCGCGCCAGCACGGCGGTTCGCACTTCAGCGGTCCTTCAGTTCGGCACGCCGGTTGCGCGACCAGGCCTCTTCGTCGCTGCCGGGCACGGCCGGGCGTTCCTCGCCGAAGCTCACCGCCTCCAGCTGCTGTTCGCCCGCTCCCAGCAGGGCCAGCGAGCGCACCACGGCTTCGGCGCGCTTCTGACCCAGGGCCAGGTTGTATTCGCGGCTGCCGCGTTCGTCGGTGTGGCCCTCGACCACCATGCGCTTGTCGCGGCTGGCCGCCAATGCGCGGGCGTGCCCGTCGAGCATGGCGTTGAACTCGTTCTTGATGGCGAAACTGTCGAAGTCGAAATAGACGATGCGCTGGCTCGGCGCCGCCGCCCTGGCCGCCGCGCCGGCCGCGCCCTGCCCGGCCAGGTCGACCGTGGCCACCTGCGACTGCGGCGTGCCCGCGGCGGCGGCCCCCGGCGTACCCCCCGCTGCCCCCGCCGTCCCTGCCACCGGCTTGCGCGACTCCACCGGTGCGGCCGTCGGTTCGTCGAGCTGGGTGGTTTCGCAGCCGGCCAGCACCAGCATCAGCGCGGCCAGCGGCGTGGCCAGCAGGCGGGTCCATCGGGTGTGCTGCTTCATGGTGGATCTCCTATGAAAACGGTGGGAAGGTGCCGGTCGAAGGGCTGCGCGGCGTTCAGCGACTGTAAGGGCCCCAGGCCGGCTCGCGCATGTCGGCGCCGCTGCTCACCAGACGTGTCTTGATGCGGCCGTCGAGCGTGGTCGTCATCAGCACGTCGCTGCCCTGCAAGCGGGTGGCATACAGCAGCAGGCGGCCGTTGGGCGCGAAACTGGGGCTCTCGTCGTGGCGCGTGTCGGTCAGGGACAACGGCGAGCCGCCGCCCAGTTCCAGCGTCATCAGCTTGAAGGCGCCATCGCGCCGCGTCACGTAGGCCAGCAGCGTGCCGTCGGGGCTGATGGCCGGGCTCACGTTGTAGCTGCCGTCGAAGGTGATGCGCTGCACCGCGCCGCCGCTGGCCGGCACGCGGTAGATCTGCGGGCCGCCGCCGCGGTCGCTGACGAAATAGATGCTGCGGCCGTCGGGCGCGTAGACCGCCTCGGTGTCGATGCTGTCGCTGCGTGTCAGCCGCACCGGCGTGCCGCCTTCGGCGGGCAGGGTGTACAGCTGCGAAGGTCCATCCTGCGACAAGGTCACGGCCAGCCGCGTGCCGTCGGGCGACCAGGCCGGCGCACTGTTGGAGCCGCGGAAGGCGGCCACCCGGCGGCGGGCTCCGGTGCTGAGGTCCTGCACCCAGACCACGGCCTTCTGCGTCTCGAAAGACACATAGGCGAGCTGCCGGCCATTGGGCGCCCAGGCCGGCGAGATGATGGACTCGGGGCTGGCCAGCGCCACCTGGCCGCCTTCGCCGTCGGCGTCGGTCACGTGCAGCGTGAAGCGGCGGCCGGTGCGCACCACGTAGGCGATGCGGGTGGCATTGACACCGCGCTCGCCGGTGAGCTTTTCGTGCACCTCGTCGGCCACGCGGTGCGCGGCCAGGCGCAGGTCCTCGGGCAGCACGACCTTGCTCTGGCCCAGCAGCTGCTCGTTGCGCACCGCGTCCCAGAGCCGGAAGCGCACGTCGAAGCGGCCGTCGGCCAGGCGCGACACCGAACCGCCGACCACGGCATCGGCGCCGCGGCCGCGCCACTCCGCGAGGTTGATATTGCTGCTTTCGTCCAGCGGCTGGTCGGCCGGCAGGGCGCGGAACAGGCCGCTGCGTTCGAGGTCGGCGCGCACGATGGCGGCCAGGCGCACGCTGCCGGCCGCTTCGCCGCGGAAGTCGCCCACCACCACCGGCACCTGGGTGGCGCCGACGCCGGAGATCTCGACCCGGAACTGGGCCGCGGCGGGCGCAGCCGCTGCAGCCCCCAGAGCCCCGAGGACACCGAGGAACTGGCGCCGCGGCATGGCACCAAGCGCAGGGGCGGGGTCGGCCGCCGAGGGCATCGCTGAACAGGACGAGAGCACGCAACATTGTAGGCAGCGGGCCGGGCCGGGCCCGCGCGCCGCGATAATCCGCGCTCGCCGGGGGCACATTGCCCCGGCCCGGCCCCCTTCCCCACCCATGCCCACCCTGCTGCAGCGTTTCGCCCGCCTCCTGCCCTTCGTGCGCCACAGCCGGGCCGGCTTGCTGGGCGCCATGGCGGGCTCGCTGGTGATGGCCGCCACCGAGCCCATGATTCCGGCGCTGATGAGCCAGCTGCTGGACAAGGGCTTCGCGGCCGGCGAACTGGCCCTGTGGATGGTGCCGGCGGCCATCATCACGCTGTTCGCGGTGCGCAGCGCGGCGGCCTTCACGGCGCAATATGGCCTGGCCTGGACCGCCACGCGCGCCGTGGTGCGGCTGCGCATGGCCATGTTCGACCGCCTGATGGTGGCCGAGCCCGCCACCTACACGCGCACCAGCGCCAGCGGGCTGACCAACACCCTGGTCTACGAGGCGCAGTCCGGCGTGACGGTTCTCGTGGGCGCGCTGCTGGCGCTGGTGCGCGATGCACTCACGCTGGTGGCGCTGCTGTCCTATCTGCTGTGGCTGAACTGGCAGCTCACGCTGTTCGTGGGCCTGCTCTTTCCGGCCATCGCGCTGGTCATGCGCGCCCTGGGCAAGCGGCTGCATCGGCTGACGGTGGAAGGCCAGCAGGCCACCGACGAACTGGCCTACGTGGTGGAGGAGAACGTGCTGGCCTGGCGCATCGTGCGCCTGCACGGCGCGGCGGCACGGCAGTCGGCGCGCTTCCTGTCGCGCGCCGACCGAGTGCGCCGGCTCATGCTGAAGGCGGTGGTGGCCGGCGCCACCATGACGCCGGTGACGCAGATGCTGGCGGCTTTCGCGCTTTCGGCGGTGATTGCACTGGCGCTGTGGCAAAGCCAGTCGGGCGGCTCCACGGTGGGCAGCTTCGTGGCCTTCATCTCGGCCATGCTGATGCTGGTGGCACCGATCAAGCACCTGTCGGACGTGATGGCGCCCGTGACACGCGGCCTGGCCGCGGTGGAACGCGGCATCGACCTCATCGAGCAAAGCCCGGCCGAGCGCGGCGGCAGCCACGGCGCGGGCGAGCCGCCGACCCGCGCGCGCGGCGACATCCGCTTCGAGGGCGTGACGCTGCGCTATCGCGAAGATGCCGCGCCGGCGCTGGACGGCGTGACGCTGCAGGTGCGCGGCGGCGAGACGGTGGCTCTGGTGGGACCTTCGGGCGCCGGCAAGTCGACGCTGGCCAACCTGCTGCCGCGCTTCATCGCACCTTCCGCGGGCCGCATCACGCTGGACGGCGTGGCGCTGGAAGACTGGGACGTGGCCGCGCTGAGGCGCCAGTTCGCGCTCGTCAGCCAGGATGTGGTGCTGTTCAACGATACCGTGGCGGCCAACGTGGCGCTGGGCGCCGACCTGCCGCCCGAGACCGTGCGCAGCGCGCTGAAGGCGGCGCACCTGCTCGACTTCGTCGACGGCCTGCCGCAGGGCCTGGACACGATGATCGGCCACAACGGCAGCGAACTGTCCGGCGGCCAGCGGCAGCGGCTGGCCATTGCGCGCGCGATCTGCAAGGACGCGCCGGTGCTGATCCTGGACGAAGCCACCTCGGCGCTGGACTCGGAGTCCGAGCGCGCCGTGCAGGCCGCGCTGGAAACGCTGATGCAGGGCCGCACGACGCTGGTCATCGCGCACCGGCTGTCCACCATCGAACATGCCGACCGCGTGGTGGCGCTGGAAGCCGGCCGCGTGGCCGAACAGGGCACACACGCCGAACTGCTGGCCGCCGGCGGCCTGTATGCGCGGCTGCACGCGATGCAATTCCGCACCTGAAGGAGAACCCAGCCATGACCCTGCCGCAGATTTCGCGCTACCCCGTGCCCGAACTGAAGGACCTGCCCGAGGACCTGCGCACGCGCATCCTGGAGGTGCAGCAGAAGGCCGGCTTCGTGCCGAATGTCTTCCTGGCGCTGGCGCACCGACCGGCCGAGTGGCGCGCCTTCATGGCCTACCACGACGCGCTGCTGCTCAAGGACACCGGCTCGTTGAGCAAGGGCGAGCGCGAGATGATCATCGTCGTGACCTCGGCCGCCAACCAGTGCCTGTACTGCGTGGTGGCGCACGGCGCCATCCTGCGCGTCTACGAGAAGAAGCCGCTCATCGCCGACCAGCTGGCGGTGAACTACCGCAAGGCCGACATCACGCCGCGCCAGCGCGCCATGCTCGACTTCGCGTTCAAGATCACCACCGCTTCGCACCTCGTCGAAGACGGCGACTTCGCCACGCTGCGCGGCCATGGCTTCAGCGACGACGACATCTGGGACATCGGCGCCATCAGCGCCTTCTTCGGCCTGAGCAACCGCCTGGCCAATCTGAGCGGCATGCGGCCGAACGACGAGTTCTACCTGATGGGACGGGTACCGAAGACCCGGTCCTGAGCACCACCGCCCACCACGACAACGAGGAAACCGAGAACCATGAAGGCATTTCCCATCGCCCCCCCGCTGGCCCTGGCGGCGACGTTGTGGCTGGCCGGCTGCGCCATGCCGATCGCGCCCGAATCGCGCACCGCGACCATCGTGCGCACCGCCCACGGCGTGCCGCACATCAGCGCACCCGACATCGAGACGCTGGCCTACGGCGTGGCCTATGCGCACGCGCAGGACAACGTCTGCCAGACGGCGCAGCAACTCGTCACCGTGCGCGGCCAGCGCTCGCGCTGGTTCGGGCCCACGGCCAGCGCGCTGCTGGGCCGGCGCGTGCTGCCCAACGAGCAGATCGACTTCTTCATCGCGGCGCACATGGACGACGCCGCGCTGGCCAGGGCCTGGGCGGCCACCGACGCCAGCACGCAAGCCCAGATGCGCGGCTACGTGGCCGGCTACAACCGCTTCCTGGCCGACCAGGCCGGCCAGCTGCCGGCGGCCTGCAACGGCCAGCCCTGGGTGCAGCCGATGACGGCGGCGGACTTTGCCCGCCTGCAGGAGACGACCATGTCGCAGGCCGGCATCGTCGCGCTGGCCGACGCCATGCTGGCGGCCAAGCCGCCCGCCGCCACCGCGGCGGCCACGACCACCGAGTTGCCGCTGAACCTGGCCGACGCCGCCGAGGCCATGCGAGAGGCCGGCCTGCTCGATTCGCCACTCGGCTCCAACGCCTGGGCGTTCGGACGCCAGACCACGGCCAACGGCAGCGGGCTGCTGCTGGGCAACCCGCACTTCCCCTGGATGGGCGTGAACCGCTTCTGGCAGATGCACCTCACGGTGCCGGGGCAGATCGACGTCATGGGCGCCAGCACCGGCCATGGCGCGATGGTCAGCGTCGGCTTCAACAAGGACGTGGCCTGGTCGCACACGGTGTCCACCGGCAAGCGCTTCACGCTGCACGAACTGGCCCTGGTGCCCGGGAACGCCACCAGCTACCTGCTCGACGGCCAGCCGGTGAAGATGACCGCGCGTGAACTGACCATCGACGTGCGCGGTGCCGACGGCGCCCAGACGCGCAAGTCGACGACGGTCTGGACCACGCGCTGGGGCCCCGTGGTCGTGGTTCCGCGCGCCGGCCTGAACTGGACCGCGAAGACCGCCTATGCGCTGCAGGACGCCAACGCCGGCAATGTCCGCTTCATTGCCAGCTGGGAGGCCATCAACCGCTCCCGCAGCGTGCAGGAGATCCACCAGGCGCACGCCAACCTGGGCATCCCGTGGGTCAACACCGTGGCTGTCGACCGCCAGGGCAACGCCATGTATGCCGACGTCAGCGTGGTGCCCGACGTCGACGCCGCGCAGCTCGAACGCTGCGCACCCAGCAAGCCGGCCGCCGCGCTGCGCGTCGCGGCCGGACTGGTGGTGCTCGACGGCTCGAAGAGCGACTGCGGCTGGCGCCGCGACCCGGCTTCGCCGGTGCCGGGGCTGACGCCGATCCAGCGCATGCCGGTGGCCATCCGCGGCGACTGGGTGCACAACAGCAACGACAGCTTCGTCTACACCCACCCGGAACAGCGCCTTGAAGGCATCTCGCCGCTGGTGGGCGAGGCCCGCGTCGAACGCCCGCGCACACGCGCCGGGCTGAGCGAGATCCCCGAATTGCTGTCGCGCGGCAAGGTCACGGCGACGGCGGTGCAGCAGCAGCTGTTCCAGAACCGCAATTTCATGGCCGGCGCGGTGCTGCCCGACCTGCTGGCCGCCTGCACGACGGCGCCGCCGGCGGCCGAGGCGCTGCGCGACGCCGTGCGCGACGGCTGCACCGCCCTGGCCGGCTGGAACCGCCGCAACGAACTCGGCGCGCGCGGCGCGCACCTGTTCCGCGAATTCTGGCGCAGCGCGCGGGCCATTCCCGGCGTGTACCGGGTACCCTTCGACGGCAAGCAGCCGATGGCCACCCCGGCCGGCTTGAAGATGGACGACGCCACGGTGGCCAGCAAGGTGTGGGAGACGCTGGCCGGCGCCGTGGCTGCAGTGCGCAAGGCGGGCTTCGCGCTCGACGCACCGCTGGGCAGCGTGCAGCGGCCGCTGTTCACCGATGAGCCGATCGCACTGCACGGCGGCGACGAATTCGAGGGCGTACTGAACAACCTGGGCAACCAGTTCGCACCCGGCATCACGGCGCAGGGCCTGCGCATCGACTACGGCAGCAGCTATATCCAGACCGTCACCTTCGACGATCGCGGGCCGGTGGCGCAAGCCATCCTGACTTACGGGCAGAGCACCAACCCGGCCTCGCCGCACGCCACCGACCAGTTGCGCCTGTTCTCGGCCAAGACCTGGCCCACCCTGCCCTTCCACCCGGAAGACGTGGCGCGCGAGCGTGTCGGCGGGGTGCTGCGGCTCACCCGTCCCTGAACGGACACGCGACGCCGCCAGCGACGAGGGCCCCCGCGGGGGCCCTTTTTTCCTCGTGCAGCCGATCGACCGCGCGGGCGGTTATCGCAGGCTCACGGCGCCGCCTGCAGCGCGCGGATGCGGTCCTCGACGGGCGGGTGGCTGGACATCAGCGCCATCAGGCCGCTGGGCCGGCTGCTGATGCCCATGTTGGCCACCGTCTTGGGCAACTCGCCCGGGTCGAGCCCGCCCAGGCGCGCCAGCGCGTTGATCATCGGCTGCTTGCGCCCCATCAGCGCTGCGGCGCCGGCGTCGGCGCGGTATTCGCGCTGGCGCGAGAACCAGGCCACGATGATGGCGGCCAGGATGCCGAGCACGATATCGAGCACGATCGTCGTCACGATGTAGCCGATGCCCACGCCGTCGCGTTCGTTCTTCAGGATCACGCGGTCGACGAAATAGCCGATCACGCGCGACAGGAAGACCACGAAGGTGTTCATCACGCCCTGGATCAGCGTCAGCGTGACCATGTCGCCATTGGCCACGTGCGCCACTTCATGGCCGATGACGGCCTCGACCTCGTCGCGGCTCATGCTTTGCAGCAGCCCGGTGGACACCGCCACCAGTGCCGAATTCTTGAACGCGCCGGTGGCGAAGGCATTGGGCGCGCCGTCGTAGATGGCGACCTCGGGCATGCCGATGCCGGCCTTCTGCGCGAAGCCCTGCACGGTGCCGACGAGCCAGCGGTGCGTGGGGTCGGTGGAGTCGTTGATGACCTGCGCCTTGGTGCTCCACTTGGCCATCGGCTTGCTGATCAGCAGCGAGATGATGGCGCCGCCGAATCCGATGAGCGCGGCAAAGCCGAGCAGCAAACCGAGGTCCAGCCCCTCGGCCGTGAGGAAGCGGTTGACCCCCAGCACACTGGCGGCAATGCCCAGCACCAGGATGACGGCCAGGTTGGTCGCAAGGAACAGCAGCACACGTTTCATGGTCAGGCGGCGCCGGTCGGGGCGCACGGTCGGTTGAGATCGGGCTAGATGTTAGGGCCGCCGGCGGGCTTTCAAGTGGCGGCGCGGCGGCCGAACCCGCGCCGCGCAGGGCCTTGGGCCGGCGCCGCCTCGGGCGCCTGCAGCCGCACGTGATTCGGGTTGCCCGCCGGCAACAGTTCGAAGCGGTCGGGGAACTGGCCGAAGAGCCGGGTCGACGAACCGCCGCGGCTCAGCAGCCCGGCGTCGCGCAGCCGCACCGACGCCACGCGCAGTTCCAGCGTGCCGCCGCGCGCGAGTTCGGGCAGCAGCGCCAGCATCTGCTGCACCTTCTCGGGAACAGGCGGCGCTGGCGGCGGTGCCGCTGCGGCGGCTGCGGGCGCCGCCGCCTTGCGCCGCGTGCCCGTCTTGCGCACCGGCGTCTTGGCGGGCGTCGCTGCCGCCGTGGCGTGCCCGGTCTCGGCCGCGGAAGGATCCGCCGGACTCGCCTCCGCCTGGGTCGCCGCCCTGGCCGCCATCTTCGTCGCCGTCTTCGCCGTGCCGCGGGCGGCGGTCTTGCGCGCCGGCCTGGCCGCGGCCGCCGCACCGGCCCGGCGATGGGCCATGACCGTGAACTCGTCGTAGACCTGCAGCGTCTCCTCGCCGGTCTTGCCTTCCTGGCCGATGCCCACGACGCGGCAGCCCTTCTCGCGCAGCCGTGCCACCAGCGGTGCGAAGTCGGAGTCCGACGAAGCGATGGCCACCACGTCGGGCCGCTCGGCCAGCACCAGGTCAACCGCGTCCACGGCCAAGGCGATGTCGGTGGAATTCTTGCCCGTGCTCAGGTTGACCATGGGCTTGATCGAAAGCCGCCGGAAGACCGCCTGGTGCTTGAGCGCACTCTCGGCCGTGCAATAGGCGCGGCGCACGTGCAGCGCACCATGTGCCTCCAGCAGGTGCGCCACCGCCTGCTCGACGACGTCGACCGACACGTTGTCGGCATCGATGAGCAGCATCACGCGGTCGGGGGTCATGCGAGCTTCCAGTTCAGGGTTTCGCCGCCACGCAGCGGCTTGATGAGCGTGTCGCCGAAGGGCAGCGTCTCTGGCAGCGTCCAGGCCCGGCGCTGCAGCGTCACGCTGCCGGTGTTGCGCGGCAGGCCGTAGAAGTCGGCGCCGAAGAAACTGGCAAAGGCCTCCAACCGGTGCAGCGCGCCGGCGGCCTCGAAGGCCTCGGCATACATCTCCAGTGCGGCCGGCGCGGTGTAGCAGCCAGCGCCGCACACCGACTGCTCCTTCATCAAGGCAGCGTGCGGCGCGCTGTCGGTGCCGAGAAAGAATTTCGGGCTGCCGCCGGTGGCCGCGCGCACCAGCGCCTGGCGGTGGTGTTCCTTCTTCAGCACCGGCAGGCAGTAGTAATGCGGGCGCAGGCCGCCGGTGAAGAGGGCATTGCGGTTGTAGAGCAGGTGGTGCGCGGTGATCGTGGCGGCGGTGAATGCGCTGCTGCCGGCCACGTAGTCGGCCGCGTCCTGCGTCGTGATGTGCTCGAACACGACCTTCAGCGCCGGGAAGTCACGGCGCAGCGGCTGCATCACGCGGTCGATGAAGACCGCCTCGCGGTCGAAGATGTCGACCTCGGGGTCGGTGACCTCGCCGTGCACCAGCAGCAGCAGGCCTTCGCGCTGCATGGCGTCCAGCGTCGCATGGCAGCGGCGCAGGTCGGTGACGCCGGCGTCGCTGTTCGTCGTGGCACCGGCCGGGTAGAGCTTGAGCGCCACCACGCCGGCCGCCTTCGCGCGACGGATCTCCTCGGGCGGCGTGTTGTCGGTGAGGTACAGCGTCATCAGCGGCTCGAAGTCCGCACGCACCGGCCGCGCGGCCAGGATGCGTTCGCGGTAGGCCAGCGCCAGCGCCGTGGTGGTCACCGCCGGCCGCAGGTTGGGCATCACGATGGCGCGGCCGAACTGGCGCGCGGTATGGGGCAGCACGGCCGCCAGCGCGGCGCCGTCGCGCAGGTGCAGGTGCCAGTCGTCGGGGCGGGTGAGTGTCAGCGTCTCGGGCATGGCGGCGATTGTCCCATCGCCGCACCGCGCCCTGGCGCCGTCGCGGACGCGGATGCCGCTTGCGTTCAATGCGCGAGGATCTTGGACAGGAACTCCCGCGCCCGCGGCGAGCGCGCCTCGGGGTGGCCGAAGAACTCGGACTTCGGGCAGTCCTCGACGATGCGGCCCTGGTCCATGAAGACGACGCGGTGGCTGACCTTCTTCGCAAAGCCCATCTCGTGCGTGACGACCATCATCGTCATGCCTTCCTGGGCGAGCTGCACCATGACGTCGAGCACCTCGCCCACCATCTCGGGGTCGAGCGCCGAGGTGGGCTCGTCGAACAGCATCACGATGGGATCCATGCTCAGCGCGCGCGCAATGGCCACGCGCTGCTGCTGGCCACCCGAGAGCTGGCCCGGGAACTTGTCCTTGTGCACCATGAGGCCGACGCGGTCGAGCATCTTCAACCCGCGCGCCAGCGCCTCGTCCTTGCTGCGGCCGAGCACGCGCACCTGCGCCAGCGTCAGGTTCTCGGTCACGCTCAGGTGCGGGAACAGCTCGAAATGCTGGAACACCATGCCGACGCGCGCGCGCAGCCTGGGCAGGTTGGTCTTCGGGTCACGCAGACTGATGCCGTCGACCGTGATGTCGCCCTGCTGGAACGGTTCCAGCGCATTCACGGTCTTGATCAGCGTGCTCTTGCCGCTGCCCGAGGGGCCGCACACCACCACCACCTCGCCCTTGGAAATAGCCGTGGAGCAGTCGGCGAGCACCTGGAAGCTGCCGTACCACTTGCTGACGCCCTGGATCTGGATCACGGCACTGGCCCGAGTCGAAACCGTCTCGTCACGGCTTGGGGAAGGATTCCACCGGCAGCGCATTCGGCCGCGCCCAGGCCGCCCGCGTGGCCGCGCTGGCCGGCAGGCCCAGCGGTTTGTTCAAGGGCGGAATCGGCTGCAGGAACCATTTGTCGTACAGGCGGGCCACTTCACCGGACCGCATCATCGCGCGCAGGCTGTCGTCCACCGCCTGCTTGAACGCCGGGTCGTCCTTGCGCAGCATGATCGCGATCGGCTCCACCGAAAGCACTTCGTCGACGATGCGGTAGTCGGCCGGGTTGGCCGAACGGGCAATGACGCCGGCCAGGATCTGGCTGTCCATCACGAAGGCGTCGGCACGGCCGGTCTGCACGAGCAGGAAGCTGTCGTCGTGGTCCTTGCCGAAGACGGCCTGGAAAGTCACGCCCGCGGCCTGCGCCTTGCGGCGCATCACCTGCACGGCGGTGGTGCCGGTGGTGGTGGAAACACGCTTGCCGTCGATCTGCGCCAGCGAGCCGATGCCCGAGTCGGCCTTCACCGCGAAACGCGTCTCCTCCACGAAGGTGGTGGGTGCAAAGGCCACGTCGAGCTGTCGCTGCGTGGTATTGGTGGTGGAGCCGCATTCGATGTCGATGCTGCCGTTGAGCAGCAGCGGGATGCGGTTCTGCGAACTCACCGGGCGGTAGGCGATGTCCAGCCGCGGCAGGCCCAGCTTCTGCCGCACGTCGCCCAGTACGCGCTGGCACAGCTCGACGTGGAAACCGGCGAAGGCGTTCTCGCCGACGCGGTAGGACAACGCGCCCGAGGCTTCGCGCACCCCCATCGTCGCCACGCCCGTTTCCCTCATCCGGGCCAGCGTGTCGATGGGCGCGGCGACGGCACCCAGGGTCATGGACAGGGCGGCGGCGAGCAGGGGCAGGCGCATCGGATTCTCCAGGCCGCAAGCGGCCGCATGGCGAGGCATTCTAGAAGCGCCGCCGACGCCGCGGGGGCGGCGGCCGCTCAGGCCGGGTTCGCCAAGCGCAGGAACTCCCACAGCTTCAGCGCCACCGCCTTGGGGTGGCGGGCATGACCGGGCCGTTCGCGGTAGATGCGCACCTCCATCGTCAGCGACAGCTCGCCGCCCGCCGCGGCGGCGACGAGCCGACGCGACGCCAGTTCCTTGCGCACCGAACTGCGCGGCAGGAAGGCCAGGCCGTGGCCTTCCAGCGCCATGGCCTTCAGACCCTCGGCCATGTCGGTCTCGTAGATGGGGTCCAGCGGCAGCGGCTCGCCCGCCTGCTTCACGATCAATTCCACCAGCTGCGCCATGTAGGCCCCGGAGGCATAACTCAGGAACGGCACGCGCCCGCCCGGCCGCCCGGGCAGGCTGAACAGGGGCTGGCCGTCGGGCCCGGCCTTGGCGTAGGGGGCCAGCGTCTCGGTGGTGAGATTGAGCGTCTCGTAGCGCTCAGCGCTGATCTGCAGCGGCTGGCTCGCGTGGTGATAGGCGATGAGCAGGTCGCAGCCGCCTTCGGTGAGGCGCAGCGCCGCGTCGTGCACGTTCAGCGCCGTGAGCCGGGTCTTCACGGCACCGAAGGTCGGGCGCAGGCCCATCAGCCAGTGCGGGAAGAAACTGAAGGCCAGCGTGTGCGGCACCGCGAATTCGATCATGTCCTGGCCCGACGCCTGGTGGCTGCGCATCATGTTGCGCGTGGCCTGCAGCGACTCCAGGATGTCCAGCGCCTGGGCATGGAAGGTCTCGCCGGCCGGCGTGAGCCGCGTCGGGTACGAGGAGCGGTCGACTAGGTCGATGCCGGCCCAGGCCTCCAGCGCCTGGATGCGGCGCGAAAACGCCGGCTGCGTGACGTGCCGCAAATGCGCCGAACGCGAAAAGCTGCGCGTCTCGGCCAGGCTCACGAAGTCCTCCAGCCACTTGGTCTCCATTGGGAAAGTGTATCGGCGTGACCTGCAGTGCACGACACCCCTGCACGGCCACGGGCCTGGCGCGTTAGCATCGCGCGCAGCAACGCTTGGAGGCATTCCCCATGACCCGATTCAAGCTCCGACTCGCCGGCCTGGCCTTGCTGGCCGGCGCCACGGCCCTGCCCGCCCTGGCCGCAGGTTCGGCCTCGTCGGCCTCTTCCGCGGGTTCATCGGCTTCTTTCGGCAGCCTGTCGACCTCGATCGAGACTTCGAGCGACGCCTCTTCCAAGGGCGGCGACGTGGCCCAGGGCGACTACCGCATCGTCGAGCTGGCCGACTCCCCGGCGCGCCCAGGCACCGTGCGCGTGACGCTGCAGGTCCTGGCCGCGCAGGGTGCCGAAGGCCGCCTGTTCCTTTACGTGCCGCAGCAAACCGTTGCCGGCGCCCAACTGGCCGTGGGAGAAAGAGTGAATGCGCGCGAACGCCCGTACGGCCTGGAGTTTGCTCGCGGCGAACCGCTGCAGGCCTTCTTCCTGGTGGTGCACGACGAAGGCGAGCGGGAGCTGCGCACACGGCCGGTGACGCTCTGAACGCGGGGCCTCGACACGCCGGGCGGGCGGCGTTCGCCGG
>Ga0138256_10004841_pt1 | contig 14287 bp, 12 predicted proteins | sample KNB2016incub_MG_FD_105486 | JGI IMG/M metagenome (GOLD analysis project Ga0138256, IMG submission 105486) | Active sludge microbial communities from wastewater in Klosterneuburg, Austria - KNB2014incub_MG | ecosystem: Engineered > WWTP > Activated sludge > Unclassified | place: Austria...
CGCGGAGCAGGACAACAGCGAGGGCCAGTTCGGCAGCGCCTATCAAGGCGCGCGGTACGGCAACCTGAACCTGCTCTACTACCCGGTGCCTGGCATCATGGTGGGCGGCGAGCTGGTCTACGGCGAGCTCGAACTGAAGGACGGCAGCGAGGCGGACGACACGCGCTTGCAGATGTCGTTCAAATACAATTTCGATTGACGGTCCATGACGGTCCATGACGGTCCATGACGGTCAGGTGATCAACCATTGACCGGGTGGAGCCAGCGCCAGTGCAATCGGTAGCAGTTTTACGCGATTTTCTGCTGGGCAATCCGGTGTTCACGTTGTTTCTCGCGATCGGTAGCGGTTATCTCGTCGGTAGATTGCGCATGGCCTCGATTTCGCTGGGCCCGGTGGCGGGTGCGTTGCTGGTGTCGCTCGAACGTTTTCCGCCCGGGAATCGACCCCGTCGGCGAGGAGATCCCGGTTTCCCCTCACCGCATCGCGGTGCTGGCGCTTGGCAATTGCAGCAACCACAGCCCGGCACCGCCCAGGACCAGGAACAGCACGAGGTGCCCCCACCCCCACCAGCGGTAGCGCAGCCCGATGCGTTCGGGCAGTTCGTTGGCGAGCAGGAACATCCGCCCGTCGCGTGGACGCTGCATCGTGTGCAGATCCTGGACTGCGGGGGCCGCGGCGCGGCGCCGGCGCAGCTCGCGGCGCGCCTCGAGCCGCGCGAGCTCCCATTCGCGCAGGTCGAGCTGCCCGTCGCTGTCCAGGTCGAAGCGCGCGTGCAGTTCTGCGGGCCTGTTCTTCCACTCGGCCAGCAGATCGGCCATCGCGCGGTGTTCCTCGCGCGCTGTCACGGTGTCGGCTGCGGTGGTGGCGAAGGCACCGATGGCGTAGAGCGGGGTGTACGGGAGCAGCAGCCATTCGGTGTATTCGCGCTCGCCCTCGCGCCAGGTCTTCGTGTGTCCGGACAGCACTTCGGCGCCCTCGGGCATCACGAGACAGTGGCCCGTGTCGTCGATGAGCTGGAATGGCGCGACGCTGCGGCCCGAATCCACGGTCTCCCACTGGTCGCGGCTGTTCCTGCGGCGTATGCGCCAGGCATGCCAGCAGCAGGCGGTGGCGCTCAGCGGGCTCGCGAGCGCCGAGGCGGGCAGCGACTCGCAGCGGCCGAACAGTTCGACGTAGCCCTGCGCGGCCGAGGCGATGCGCGAGGTCGGCAGGTCGTGGATCTGGCGGTAGCGGCGGTAGTTCGCCATCCACGCGAAAAAGCTCACCGCGGCCATCGCGAACAGCGCCCAGGGCCAGGCCTCGGGGCGCTCGGAGTGCGCGGCGCCGGCGAGGATGAACAGATGCAGCGCGCCCGAGAGCCATGCGGGCCCGTGCAGCCGAGTTGCCCCGGGGCTCATGCGCGCGCGTCCGGGCTCAGGAACGGAACAGCGTGCCGAGGTCGACGTCGGCGGTTTCGGCGGCCGCGAACTCGAGCAGCTCCGCCGGCTTGAAGCCGAAGAAGCCCGCGAGCAGCGAGGCCGGGAACTGCTCGATGCGCACGTTGTTCACGTTCACCGACTCGTTGTAGAACTCGCGCCGGTCGGCGATAGCGTTCTCCAGCGCCGAGATGCGCGTCTGCAGCTGCTGGAAGGTCTGGTCGGTCTTCAGGTCGGGGTAGGCCTCGGCCACCGCGAAGAGCTGGCCGAGCGTGGCGCGCAGCCCGCCCTCGGCCTGCCCCAGCGAACCCACGCTGCCGGATTCGCGCGCCGTGGCCACCCGCGCCCGCGCCTCCATCACGCGCGTGAGCGTCTCCTGCTCGAACTTCATGTACTGCTTGCAGGTCTCGACCAGTTTCGGCAGCTCGTCGTGGCGCTGCTTCAGCAGCACATCGATGTTGGCCCACGCCCTGGACACGTTGTGCTTGAGCTGCACCAGGCCGTTGTAGAGCATCACGGCGTAAGCCGCGGCCACCAGCAGCACTGCCGGCACGATCATCATCATTGCACCCATGGTTGCCTCCGCAAGCGACGTTCATCCCTATTCGATTCTAGACCGCCACGGCTGGTGCCAGCGCGGCGTCGAGCTGCGCGCGCTGCGCCGCCAGCGCCGCCGAGGCCGCGATCCCGCGCTGCTCACTCAGCACCTCGCGCAGCACCTGCCGATCGGTGAGCGGGTTGGCGAGCACGACGCGGAACACGTCGATCGCCTCGTCGCCGTAGCGCGCGAGCCCGAGCTGCGTGCGCGAGACGAAGGACTTGCCCGCGTCGCGCTGCAGACGCTGGATGTCGCGCGTGATCCCGTTCAGCAGCCCGTTGATTCGCGCTACCGTGCCCGCATCCGCGCCTGCGAGCGCCTGGCGCGCGGCGGCGGGCATGTAACGGTAGGTGAGGATGTTCAGCTCAGGCGCGCTGGTGAGCTCGAAGTCCGGCGTCGCGGCGATTTCATCGGCGAACCAGCGTGCCTTGTCGATGCCGCCGTCGATCAGCAGCTCGTAACCGCGGCGCCCGAGGATGCGCAGGCCCGAGTGCACCAGCATCGCCATGCCCGGGCGCGAGCCCTCCAGGGTCTTGCTGCCGAGATCGCGCGAACCCTCGCGGATGATGTAGCGCGCGTGGTGCTCGATGGCGTGCACGGCGGCGGGGTCGCGAAACAGTGCCATGCCCGCGCCCATCGGCACGTAGAGCTGCTTGTGCGCGTCCAGCGTGACGGAGTCCGCGAGCTCGATGCCGGCGAGCAGGTGGCGCCAGCGCGCGGAGAACAGCGTCGGCCCGCCCCAGGCCGCGTCGACGTGAAAATGCGCGCCGTGCTCGCGCGCGATCGCGGCCATCGAGGCGAGCGGATCGATATTGCCGGTTTCGGTGGTGCCGCCGATGCCGACCAGCGCGATGATCTTCGAGCGGCCCGCGCGCAGCTGGCGGCAGCGCGCCTCGAGCGCGCGCAGATCGATGCGGTTGCAGGCATCGACCTCGATCGCGTGCACCGACTTTCGCCCGATGCCGAGCACGTCGGCCGCCTTGTTCAGCGAGTAATGGCCCAGGCGCGATACCAGGATCGCGGCATCGTCGTAGCCGTGGTGGCGCAGCGCGCGGTGCATGCCCTCGTGGCCCACTCCCGCGAAGTCGCCGTCCGCGGGCAAGGCATTGTTGCGCGCCACCCACAGCGCGGTGAGATTGGCGATGGTGCCGCCGGAGCAGAAGGCGCCGAGCGCATGGCGGCTGTCCTGCAGGAACTGCGCGTAGAACGGCTCCTCGCGCGCGTAGACCAGGTGATGCAGCATGCCCAGCACCTGGCGCTCCAGCGGGGTGAAGGCCTTGGAGGTCTCGGTCTTCACGACGTTCTGGTTCAGCGCGATCATGATCTGCGCCAGCGGCAGCATGAAGTAGGGCAGCGCCGAGGTCATGTGACCGACGAAGGCGGGCGATGCCGTGTGCACCGACTCGGCGACAACCTTTTCGAGCAGGAAGTCTGCCTGCTCGCAGACGAAAATCGGCTGTTCGGGAATGCGTGCGTCGCGAAAATCCGCTTCGATGTCCGCCAGGCTGCGCTGCGTGGCGACGATGCGCGCGTTCAGGAAGCCGTGCAGGTTGCGCGCGATCTCGGCCTCGAGGCGGGCCAGCGTGGAGTCCGGCGCCTCGGGGACGGTGAAGATCCTCCGCAGGTTCTCCTCGGTCGCTTCCGCTGTCTTGTGCGCATCGCTCATGGCAGCCCTGATCCTCCCGCCGGGCGCGACCGGTCTGGCCGCCACAGCGCCCGATCATGGCGTGCGCGCCTGTGCGATGCAACGTTCGGCAGGCTGGCAACGGCACGGCTGTCCGGCCCTCGCGACGACACGGCGACAATTTCACACTGACGCCTGCGTTGCCGCGAACGCGGCGCCGTTATACTCGCAAGTTCAAATGTCAACGGTTCCAGTCCAATGCTACGGCGTACGCGCAAGGGTTTTCCTGTCGGCAGGGTGTTCGTGTTGGTGTCGGGTCTTGCCTGGGGCGCGGCGGTTGCGGCGGGGAGCCTGCGCGATTGTGCGGGCGTTGCCGAGGCCGCGGCGCGTCTGGCGTGCTTCGACCGGCTGGCGGCCGAGGCGGCAGCCACGCGCATCGACGAGGTGCCGGTCGCCGCGGCGAAGCCGGCCGCCACGGGTGGCGCGCTGCAATCGCGCTTTCGCAAGGAGTCGAACCTGCTGGAGAATCCCTTCGGCCTGACCGCGCACAAGCCGAACTACATGCTCCCGGTCACCTACAACAGCAAGATCCACGAAGAGCCCTGGACGTCCATCTACCCCGACGCGAACATGGACGATATCGAGGCGAAATTCCAGATCAGCTTCAAGGCGCAGCTGTGGGACATCAATGAACGTTTCGGCCTGTGGGCGGCCTACACGCAGGAAAGCTGGTGGCAGGTCTACAACGACGAGGAGTCCGCGCCGTTCCGCGAAACCAACTATCAGCCCGAGATCTACCTGTCCTACGACACCCGGGCCGAGTTGTTCGGGTTCCGCGTGGCGCAGCTCAACCTCGGATTCAACCACCAGTCGAACGGCCGCAGCGCACTGCTCTCGCGCAGCTGGGACCGCATCGTCGCCGGGGCCCTGCTGGAGCGTGACAACCTCGCGATCTCGCCGCGCCTCTGGTACCGGCTGCCCGAGGACAAGGAAGACGACGACAACCCCGACACCGAGGACTACTACGGTTACGGGGATCTGCGCATCGCGTATCTCTGGCATGACCAGACCTTCTCGGCGCTGGCGCGCAACAATCTGCAGAGCGACGACAACCGCGGCGCGCTGCAGCTCGACTGGAGCTTTCCGCTCAACCGCCGCTTCAAGGGCTATGTGCAGTACTTCTACGGCTACGGCGAGAGCCTGATCGACTACGACGTGAAGACCAACCGTCTCGGCGTCGGCGTGATGCTGACCGACTGGCTGTAACGCCCCTGACCGGCCGCATCTGGCGCAGGCCGGCGAACCGTAGCTGCCCCGGCCGCTGTATGGATCCTGTCTCGCTTCGCGGGTGATGATTCAACGGCCAGGGCCACCGACGCCAGGGACAGGCGCCCGGAGTGCCCGAGCATGTAGTCTGGCCCGATCGTACAGGCCGGCAGTGCGTGTGCCTGATCCCTGGTTGCGGAGACTTCAGCGATGGCCAACACGTTCAGCGGCCAACTCGTGCTCGTGACGGGCGCCGGCTCCGGCATCGGCCTGGAGATCGCGCTCGCCTTCGCGCGCGCAGGTGCGCGGCTGGTCATCACCGACGTGAACACGAGCGCGCTGGAAGTCGCCGAGGCGGCCGTGACCGCGCTCGGCGCTCCCTGCATGGCGGCGCGCTGCGACGTCACCAGCGAGCAGGAGGTGCTTGCCCTCGCGGAACGGGTGAAGGCGCAGGCGGGGGTCCCGGAGATACTCGTCAACAATGCGGGCATCGGCTATTTCGGCCAGTTCCTCGATACGCCCCCCGCGGCGTGGCGTCGCGTGCTCGACGTGAACGTGATGGGCGTGGTGCACGGCATCCGCGCCTTCCTGCCCGCGATCCGCCAAGCCGGCGGCGAGCGCTGGCTCGTCAACGTCGCCTCCACGGCAGGCTTCGCGCCCGCGCCGTCGATGAGCGCCTATGCCGCGTCCAAGCACGCCGTGGTCGGGCTGTCCGAAGTGCTCGCGATGGAGCTCGACGGCAGCACGGTGCGCGTGATGGTGGTCTGTCCCGGCGTCATCAATACCCCGATAGTGGCGGGCAACGCGCAGCTGGCGCCCGAGATCCCGCGCAGCCAGATCGAGCGCCTGCAGGCGTATTACGTCGCGCACGGCTGCCCGCCGCGCGAAGTCGCCGACGCGCTGCTGCGGGCGCTGGCACGCGGCGAGCAGCTGCTGTTCGCCGGGCCGCTGGCGCGCTCGGCGTCGATCCTGATGCGGATCTCGCGGCGGCTGGCGCGGCGCGTGACGCTGCGCAAGGCGCACGATATGGGCTACCTGTGATGCCCGCAGCGTTCCCGCAGTTGCACGCCCGGGGATAAGGATCTCGGAATCGTCCTGTCGTTCATGGCTCCCGGGCAGCTGCGATCCGGGCGGCGCGAACTTCCACGCTCAGCTTCGGTATGTGCCCGTTGAACTTCGACCCGGCCTCGGCGCCGACGGCCTCGACCACGGGCGTGCCGAGGTCGATGCCGACGTCGGCCGTCTCGTCCGCGGAGAAGATCCCGCCCTGGGTTTGCTCGATCCGTCCCTCGGCGACCTTCTCGCCGTTGACGTAGAGCGTGCCCACGCCGCCCTTGCCGGGCCCGCCGCCGTCGTAGGCAAAGTCGAATTTCAGCGTCGCCTTGCCCGGCGCCAGCGGCTTGCTCGCCGCGATGCTGGTCTGCTCCAGGCCCAGGAAGTTGTAGTTGTAGGCCGGCACGCCGTCCTTGACGTACAGCGACCAGCCGCCGAAGCGGCCACCCTGCGCCAGGATGGTGCCGTTGGCGCCGCCCTGCGGCACTTCCAGTTCCGCCGTGATGGTCTTGGAACGGTTCTTCACGTTGACGAACACGCTCTCCATCATGCCGGTCATGCCCTCGGCCAGGGTCATGGACGTGCGTCCGCCCATCAGGTCGGGCCGGCCGACCGCGGCGGCATCCAGGCGTTCGAAGACGCGATCGTCCATGGGCAGCACGTGGTACTTGGCGGCTTGATCGAGGAAGACGCCCTGGAGCTCCGCGAGCTTCTGCGGGTTCTTCGCCGCCAGGTCGTTCGCCAGGCTGAAGTCCGAGCGCACGTCGTACAACTCCCACGCGGATTTGTCCTCGAGCGTCCGGCGCGGCTTCGGCTCCCACGGTGCGCGGTGAATCGTGCGGGCGAACCAGCCCTCGTGGTAGACGGCGCGGTTGCCGGCTATCTCGAAGTACTGCGTCGTGTGCCGTTCCTTCGCCCTGGCGTCACCGAAGGTGTAGACGAGGCTGGTGCCCTCCATCGGGATCTGTGGCGTGCCGTTGACCACCCTGGGTTCCGGCAGGCCGATTGCCTCGAGGACGGTCGGCGCGACGTCGATCACGTGGCCGAACTGGGTGCGGATCCCGTTCTTCGCCGCGATGCCCCGGGGCCACGACACGACCATGCCGTTGCGCGTGCCGCCGAAGTCCGAGGGCACCTGCTTCATCCAACCGAACGGCGCATCGAGCGCGACCGCCCAGCCGGAAGCCATGTGGGGGTAGGTCTCGGGCCCGCCCCACTGGTCGATCTTCTGCAGCATGTCCTCGACTTGTTCCTGCACGCCGTTGAAGTAGGTGTACTCGTTGAACATGCCGTTCGTGCCGCCTTCGCCGCTGGTGCCGTTGTCACCGGCGATGTAGAAGACGAGCGTGTTGTCGGCCTGGCCGACATCCTCGAAGGCCTCGAGCATGCGGCCGATCTCGTGATCGGTGTATTCCGCGAACGCCGCGAACACCTCGGCCTGGCGCGCGAACAGGCGCTTCTCGTCGGCCGGGAGCGTGTCCCAGTCCCTGATCGCGGGTGGCTTCGGCGCGAGCTTCGTGCCGTGCGGCACCACGCCCAGCTCGATCTGGCGTGCCAGCGACTCTTCACGCAGCTTGTCCCAGCCCTGGTCGAACTTGCCCTTCCAGCGCGCGATCCACTCCTTCGGCACATGGTGCGGCGCGTGCGTGGCGCCCGGTGCGAAGTAGACGAAGGCCGGCTTCTGCGGCGTGAGGGCCTTCTGGTACTTGATCCACGCCACGGCCTTGTCGGTCATGTCGGCCATGAAGTGGTAGTCCGGATCGTGGGGCAGTTCCACCGGTGCCACGCCGTCGTACAGGAAAGGCGCCCACTGGTTGGTCTCGCCGCCGATGAAGCCGTAGAACTTGTCGAAGCCCTGGCGGGTCGGCCAGCGGTCGAAGGGGCCGGCGACGCTGGCTTCCCAGGCCGCGGTCTCGTGCCACTTGCCGAAAGCCGCCGTGCTGTAGCCGTTGAGCCGCAGCATCTCGGCCAGCGGCGCCGTGGCATTGGGGATCTGCCCGGTCGCGCCCGGCATGCCGGTGGCCATCTCGGTGATGAACCCCATGTTCACCGTGTGGTGGTTGCGCCCGGACTTGAGCGCCGCACGGGTCGGCGAGCACAACGCCGTGGTGTGGAAGTTGTTGTAGCGCAGGCCTTGGCGGGCCAGGCCGTCCAGCGTCGGCATCGGGACCGGCCCGCCGAACGTCGCCGGCACGCCGAAACCCATGTCGTCGATCAGCACGATCACGACGTTCGGCGCCCCTGCGGGCGCCTCGACTGCGAAACGGGGCGGCGCCTGCACGTTGCGCACATCGACTTCGGTGTAGGTCGGGCGTTGCGGCTCCGGTATCGGCAGGATCGTGCGGTCGAGTTCGGCGGCAAACGCCTGTGAACCGAGGCATGCTGCCGCACACCAGCCGAGTGCCGCGCGGAACAGTGATCTGGCCATCTGCTGGTCTCCGGAGTGTCTGTTGCCCGTTGTTCCGTGTCACCGGGGCGCATGCCCCCGTGACCGTGGCCCGACGGGCTGCTAGATTAACGTCATTGGCGATCGGGAACTTCACATTTCGGGCGCGAGCAGCGCCGGTGATCCGTATCGTCTTCATGCAGCCCAGGTTGCCCCCGAACATCAGCAAGGAGATTCCACATGCGCAACGTACTCACCGCGGTCATTGCGGCATTCGCCCTGCAGGCCGCCGCTCCCGCGGCAATGGCAGCCGAGAGCGGTTTCACCGTCACGCCCTACCTGTGGGCCGTCGGCATCGACGGCGACATCCAGGCCCGGGGTACCGATGCCAACGTCTCGATGGACTTCCAGGACGTGGTCGACAACCTCGACATGGCCGGCTCGGTGCTGCTCGAGGCCAACGTGGGCGACTGGGTCAGCTACGCGATGGTGGATTACCTGGCCCTCGACACCGGTGATGTCGATACCCGCTTCCCGGGCCGCGACGCCGATCTCGAGCTCGACAGCACCCTGGCCACCGTGGCCACCGGTTACCGCGTCCACATGAGCGAGCGCTCGACCATCGACGTGCAGGTCGGCATCCGCTACGCGAAGATGGACACCCAGGTCTCGATCGAGGGCATCGGGCAACGCGATGCGGACAACACCATCTATGACGGCATCCTCGCGCTTCGTCCGCGCCTCGCGCTCTCGAAGAACTGGTGGTTCAGCCCGACCATGTCGATCGGCGCCGGCGACTCGGACCTGACCTGGGAACTGTCGCCGCAGTTCGTCTACGACTGCGCCTGTGGATGGGATGTGCGCATGGGATACCGCAACCTGAACTACGATTTCGAAAAAGGCAGCGACTCGCTGGACCTCACCATCAAGGGCCCCGTGATCGGCGTCGGCTTCTCCTTCTGACGTGGGGCCGCATTCATGCGGACCCACGGGGGCAGAGGCACTGATGGATGATCGCTGACACCCGGCGCGAGATCGGCATCCTGTCCCGCATTGCGGCGGGGCTGCTTGTCACTCTGGCCATTGCCGGATGCATGCACGTGGGGCCGACCACGGTCGAGGTGGACCGTTTCGACTACAGCACGGCCATCGCCGAATCGTGGAAGCAGCAGACGCTGCTCAATATCGTCAAGCTGCGTTACGCGGACCTGCCGGTGTTCGTCGACGTGGCGTCCGTCGTCAGCGGCTACTCGCTCGAAACCAGCGCGAGCGCCATGGGACAGCTTGCCTCCTCGAGTGCTGTGCAGGGCAACACCCTGGCGATAGGCGGGGCCGGGCGTTTTACCGACCGGCCCACCATCACCTACGTGCCGATGACCGGCGAGAAGTTCCTGCGCGGACTGCTCACGCCGATCGATCCGAAGAACGTCTTCTTCATGATCCAGGCAGGTTACCCGGCCGATTTCATCCTGGCCCTGGCGGTGGAGTCGATCAACGGCGTACGCAATCGCTCGGCCAGCATCGCCGGCGTCAGGGACGCCGACCCGGACTTCGTGCGCGTGCTGGATTCGCTGAGCGAGCTGCAGGCGGTGGGCGGGTTCGGGATGCGCGTGGAGCAGGACGAGGCGAAGAACCAGACCGGCGTGCTGTTCTTCCGGCGTGACGACCTGCCCGCGGACATCGTGGAAACGGCGGCCAATATCCGGCGACTGTTGAAGTTGCCGGAGGATCAGCAGAAATTCGTGCTCCGATACTCTCCGGTGCGCGGCGACGAGGACGAGCTGTCGGTCAACAGCCGTTCGATGTTGCAGATCATGTCGGCCTTTGCGAGTTACGTGGAGGTCCCCGAGGCGCACCGGCAGGACCACAGTGCGGCCGTCTTCCCCGAGGACGTGACGACGAACGGCCGGATACAGGTGCACAGCGGGAAAGAGCGGCCTTCGGATGCGTACACGGCCGTGCAGTACCGCGAGCACTGGTACTGGATCGACGATGACGATCTGCGCACCAAGCGGGCGCTCTCGGCCATCGTCTTTTTCTTCACGCTGGCGGAAACCGGAGAACCAGGGGCGCTACCCCTGATCACCATCCCTGCCCAATAGTCGGGAGGAGAAATTTGACGTGATTGCCGGCGTTGAACGCCGATGCCCGGTACCGCAAGATCAGCATCGCGCTGCAAGTCGATGCGAAGCACAGCGCGTCCTTCACCGAATCAACCAGGGAGTCCCATGAATACCTCGCTCAAGACGCTACTGGCCGCCGTTGTCACCGCCACGGCACTCGTTACAGCACCGGCGACGAACGCCGCCAAGCAAACCAGCCCCGCCACCATGGTGACGGTTTACATCAGCGCACACGGCGGTTCCTCGATCGCAAAGAAAATCAATGAGATGCACAAGACCATGGAAGCGCAGGGCTGGCGCTTTGCCGACATGGAGGTCCACTCCGAGAATTCCGATACAGAAGGAGTGTGGATCACTTACGTGAAGTGATCCGGGTCACCGGGAGACGGCTAATACGACGTTGGCCGTTTGCATGAGGGCTTGCGTAGTCGTGGTGATGGCCTCGGGCTTGATGAGCCACCAAATCGCGATCTGTGTATCGAGCAATACTCTCACAACGTCTGACGCCTGCTCATGACTCGAAGAGTCCCTGGATTTCCGCATCGAAATCGTCGGCAATCCAGTAGCCTTTCTTGGCGAGCGCACCGGGCGCGGCGATCTTGTTTGGCGTTTCTTCCCACGCGATCAATTTCGCGACAGGATGACCGGCGCGCGCGATTTCGGAAACGGCAGCGTGACAGCGGCACGATGGTCCGGATGATCAGGTTCCAGTCCTGGCCCAGCGACAGCGGTATGACCGGCTGCACATTCAGCAGTGACCTGTGAGCGACACATCAGCGATGGTATTGCTCCAGCGCCGGGCGCAGCGGCCATCGGCTCGGCAGGAGCCTGCCCTGCGGCTCGGCAAAGCGGCAGCGCAGCGTCCCGAGACGCGCAACGCTGATCGCGATCTCCGCACCCGGATCGATGAAGTCGTCGTGATCCAGACCGGTGCAGTCCGGGATCGTGCCCATGCCCATCACGGAGCCCGGCGCCAGCGGGCAGATCGACTCCAGCCACCGGATCACGTCCTCCGCGGTGTGGCTGATCTCGGCGGTCGAGCCGCGATAGCGCTCGACGCCGTCGACCGTCACGGTGACCTCCAGCGCACGGGGGTCGCCGACTTCGTCCGGCGTGACCAGCCAGGGTCCCAGCTGGTTGCCCTTCGCCATGTCCTTGGTGAGGCAGAAGCCGCCGATGATCTCGGGCGCCTGCACGTCGCGCGCCGACACATCGTTGAAGATGCAGTAGCCGGCGACCGGCTGGCGGGCGTTGCCGTAGACGAAGGCCAGCTCGGGCTCGATGTCCAGGCGCGAGGTGTAGCGCGGCCAGGGAATGCACTCGCCGTCACCGGAGACTGAGTTCATGTTGCACTTGTAATAGGTCAGGCGCTCGGCTTGACCCGGGGGCGTCGCCACCGGCGGCTTTTGCAGCATCTGCCGGAACGCCTCGATCAGCGCGGAGGTCTGCGGGTTGTCCTTCTCGTGGCGCGCCATCGTGTCGGCCGAGTTGGCGAGGTGCCGTGGCGTCAGGCCGAAGTCGTACAGGGCCGCGACCTCGACCGGGGCGTGCAGCTTGACGCTCCCGAGCAGCGGCTTTTCGTCTTCCGGGATCGTGTCCAGGTGTGCCTCGGCCCAGGCCAGCAGTTCGCGCGTGGCCTGTTCGCTCTCCGGCAATGCCGCCAGGTACGCCTTGCTGTCGCGCAGCGCGGGCCGAGCCAGGCCACTGCGCCGCTGCAGGCTGCTGAAGGCGAGGGCGCGATCACCGATCACGATGCCGAACTCTGCTGGTGAGTCCCCCAGTGAAAAGCGGATGAGTTTCATCGATGTGTTCCTTGGCTCTGCGGGGTGATGTTTCGGCAGCGCGCGCAGCGGTGCCTCAATCCACGAACGCCACGACGCGCGCGGGCGCCGCGCTGCAGCGCGCCAGCTTGATCGGGAAAAAGCCCACCATGAAGCCGCTCGGTGGCAGCGCGCCGAGATTGCACAGCTGCTGCACGATGAACGCTTCGCGTTCGACGATCGCCTTGTGTCCATCCCACAGCACCGAGTTGTCGCCAGTGTCCTTGAACTTTTGGGCCATCAGGCGAAACGGCAGGTCCCAGCCGACGGCGTCGGTGCCGAGGATCGTCGCGCCCTGACGGGTGAGATGCAGCGTGCTCGCCCGGCTCATCCCGGGCTGCGTGTAGTACTCGGGATCCGTCATGGTGAAGCGTTCCTGCCCGGTGCGGATCAGTACCGCATCGCCGGCGTTGATCTTCCGACCGGTCGCGGCCAGCGCCGCGTCCAGCATGTCGATCGTGATCTCCTCGCCGAGCCTGGCCCACGGGCGCACGTCCAGCACCAGCCCGGGACGGTAGAGCTCCTCGAGCGGGATATCGGTGATGGTTCGGGCCGGTGCGCCGGCGCTGCGTGAGCCGCTGTGCAAGGGCGCGTCGACGTGCGTGCCGCAGTGCGAAGACATGTCGTTCAGCACCTCTGCCCCCCAACCTTCGCCGTCGGGCAGGTCGGCGTGAGCGCAGCCGAGGTAGCGGCAGAATTCGTCCCGTCCCTCCGCGCTGGCGGGATGCAGGTACTCGATGCGCGGCGCGACCACGCCGGCCGCGCCCGCCAGCGGCGGCGGCAACTTCGCGCGGTTGTCCGGGTCCAGCGTTACCGTGAGATCGACGAGTCGGGGCATCCCGGGTCTCCTGTCAGAAAATGCATAAAGATCGTGCGGGAGCGGTTGTGCCCGGGTCTCAGGGAATGCCCGCCCCCGGCACATCCACCTCGACCACCCGCAGGGTGGCGCTTGCCGTCACGGCGATCTCGGCGGGATCGTGGGAATCCGAGGCGCTGATGAACAGGTGACGGCGCTGCGGTCCTCCCAGCATCACGGCATAGGCATGCGTGTCGAGCTCGATCCGTTCGAGGATCTCGCCGCCTTCGCGCACGCGCAACACGGCGTGCGGGCCAGCCGGGTTGGCGAGCCACACCGCGCCCTCGGCGTCGAGCGCGATGCCGTCGGGCTGCGCACCATCGGGCAGTTCGGCAAAGACGCGCCGGTTGGCCAGCGAGCCGTCGGCGCGGATGTCGAATGCGCTCAGGCAGTGCCCCGTGCACTCGGCGACGATCAGCGTGCGGCCATCGGGCGTGATCACCATGCCATTGGGAAAGCGCAGGCCGTCGGCAACGACGCGGGCCCGGCCATCGGGTTCGACGCAGGCGATCACGCAGGTATCGACGGGCACGAGCGCGGGATCCCAGAAGTTGTAGCCGATGTCGCCCACGTACATCCGGTCCTGCGCGTCGACGATCCCGTCGCTCAGGCAGAAGCAGGTGATGCCGCCGAGATCGGCGATGTGCTGTAGGGCCGTGCCGTCCCAGCGGTGGATCTGCCGTTGCAGTGCGTCACCGACCAGGAGGCTGCCGTCGCGCCGGAACCCGAAACCGTTCGGCTTGAACGGCAATTCCACCACGGTCTCGAGCCGGCCGTCGAGGTCCGCGGTCTTGATGCGCTGGTCGTGGATGTCCAGGAACCACAGCCTGCCGTCACGCCAGCGCGGACTCTCGGTGAATTTCAGGCCGTGCGTGTGATCGACAAGCATCGTGCTGCGGCGGGTCTTCATGGGGCGGCTCATTTGCTGAGGATATGGATGGCGACCGCCGCTTCCTCGACGCCCTGCATGCCCCCGCCGTTTTCCTGGATCGCGTGGCGCGCGCCCTGCACCTGGCGTGCGCCGGCTTCGCCGCGCAGCTGTGTCACCAGTTCGTAGAGCTGGCCGATGCCGGTGGCGCCCAGCGGGTGGCCCTTGGATTCGAGGCCGCCGGAGGTATTGATCGGGATGCGTCCGCCGAGGCTGA
>Ga0138256_10004842_pt1 | contig 14286 bp, 13 predicted proteins | sample KNB2016incub_MG_FD_105486 | JGI IMG/M metagenome (GOLD analysis project Ga0138256, IMG submission 105486) | Active sludge microbial communities from wastewater in Klosterneuburg, Austria - KNB2014incub_MG | ecosystem: Engineered > WWTP > Activated sludge > Unclassified | place: Austria...
GCGTGATTTATCCGCCGTAGAAGAGGTACGTAGCGGCGTGATTTATCCGCCGTAGAAGAGGTACGTAGCGGCGTGATTTATCCGCCGTAGAAGAGGTACGTAGCGGCGTGATTTATCCGCCGTTGCAGTGATCCAAAACGAATTGCGGGGAAATGTAAGGAGGAAAGAGGATGCGAAAGAGGTAGCATACCATCTAAAAGCTGGATTCTAAAAAATTATTCACCGTACTCCATACTGAATCCCAATTGCAAAAAAAGACCGCATGGCCGCAGCCGTTGATAATAGACAATTGACTTCTGGGTATCATAGTTTGAATGCTTTGTAGATTCTGTACCAAATGATATTCATCCCGGTCACCACCCATAATCAAGGTCGGACATTCGATCCTGGCATAGGTCTCCCTGCTCAGATATTCTTTGTTGTATAAATCATTGAGTTTGTTGAGTACTTCTCCCCATCGGTCAGGCTCCGGCATTAAAGAAAGCCGGGCTTCAAAAAAATCCCTGGCATCTCTCAGCAGCATTTCCGGAGTAAAATTCAGTTTTTCAGTTTTTATAGTTTTTGACCTTTCACCCGCCCCGATGGCGATAAGTTTTTTTACCAGTTCCGGATGGGCTGCGGCCAGTGTATATCCCGTATAGGCGCCGTCGCTAAATCCCAGGACCGTGACTGGTTCATTGGTGATGTGTTTGATCACAGAGTAAGCGTCCTCCGCCCTTTGTTTCCAGGAGAATGGTTTTTTCCCGATTTCCGATTTCCCATGGCCGCGGGTCGCGATGCATATTACTTTATAAGTATCCGATAATGTTTTTATAAAAGGCTCAAATTCATCGATATAACCATACACCCCTCCATGCAACAATACGAAGGGCTGGCCTGAACCATACACTTCATAATACAATTTTGCATCACCGACGTCGACATAGTTACCGGATGCCGGATTATTGCCATAATTGATTTTGGCCCCACCATTTCCTGGCATGCGCTTCTCCACTTTTGAGGTATAGGAAAAATTTGCAAAACTGCCATTTGAATTGCTTCCTGCAAAAAAGCCAAGCTTTCCAATGCCAGGAGAGGCCAAACGGTTAACGACCAGGGACGCTGTGGTTGCTCTGTTTACATATACACTTACTGTCTTTGTTTCAACCACGATCCGGACATGAAACCAATCATCCGGCCCGGGTACTGGATTCGTTTTATTTTCATATACACCGGGATGCTCTGCCCTCAATTTGTTCCACGGAAAGTTGGGTTGACAAATATATTGGACTGATCTAGCCCTTCGCGAAGTATCAGCGTTCATAAAATTAAATGGCCTGAAATAAATGGCTTCAAAAGTGGAATCGTTCTGAATCTGAAAGGCAAAGCCGACAAAACTTTTTTGAGCCACGTCACGTCCTTTTACATCAAACTCTATCGTGCCCAGGCTAAACCAATCCTGGTTTAAATACATTAACCCATCTCTTTCCGCTTCAGACAAGGAGACCACTTTTTTATCTCCTTCAGAGGAATAAGAGGCTAGACGATTGTGGAGTGTCCATAAAGACTTATCGTGCAGGTCTGGTTTTTTAGATTGGCACAAACCGGTAATACTGAGCAAACAGCATAAAAAATTTAAATACAATTTCATGGATAAGGATTTTTATTAAAGCCAAAGGTGAATGCGTATTAGATTATGTCCCGGTCAATCACAATCCAAGTTTGTTCAAAAGCTTGTCAAAAAATATTTTTATCCTTTTATAGTACTTTTTATCCTTAAATTTTATGATTAATCATTTTTTCTCTGATGTTACCAGATCAGCTTGACTTTTTGACCTGTATCAGCGGATTTTTTTATCGCTTCGATAATTTTCAAATCTATCCATCCTTCTTCACCGGACGCTTCAGATTTTCGATTATTCCGGATACAGTCGGCAAAATTATCCATTTGGTAAATCTGCTGGTATGCAGGAGTAATTAATTTAAGCGGTTTGATTTCACCATCAAAATATTGGCCATAAGCACCCGTGGCATTGTAACAAGGACTTAAACCAAACCATTGATAACCTGAGGTAGCATGCAGTCGATCGACGTAAGAAGAATATGTCGTTGTGGAATTGGATATAGTTCCTCCGGGAAATTCCATCTGGAAGGTCATACCTTCATAAATGTCCTTAAAAACTGTTTTATCCAGGATAAAGCCCTGGGCGGTGACCGCATTGGGTAATTCGCCTATCGTCCTCCTGGCCCCCTGGATACAATATACTCCCAGGTCCATGATAGCTCCGCCGCCGCCCAATGCTTTATTTAACCGCCATACTTTTGGATTGGCCATAGAAAAGCCAAGACTACTTTCTATCATTTTTACTTTCCCATAAATTTTTTCTTTTCCCAATCGTCTCATTTCAAGATGGTGAGGTTCAAAATAAAGCCTGTAACCGATGGAGAGCTGGACTCCTGCTTCAGAACATGCTTTAATCATCGCCTGACACTCAGCGGTATTGAGGGCCATCGGTTTTTCACAGATGACATGCTTACCGGCGCGGGCCGCCCTGATCGTATATTCTGCATGCATCGAATTCGGTAAAACGACATAAACAATATCGATGTCCGGATTATCTTTTATCGCATCAAAATTCTGGTAGTTGTATATATTTTTTTTAGGGATGGCGTATTGAGTTGACCATTTATCGGCCTTTTCAGGAGTTCCGGTTACAATTCCGGTTAGTTTACACTTTTTAGTTTGTAATAGGGCAGGGGCCAATTGGTTTGTAGAATAATTCCCCAGACCGACCAGGGCAACCCCTAATGGTTTTTCGGCTTGATTATAAGTCATCAACGGGCTGGCCATCATCAAAGCCCCGGATTGAAGGGCTACTTGTTTTATAAATTTTCTGCGGTTGGTCATAGTATTTATACCCCTTTTATTTCAAACGAGTTGGCAAATTAATCAAATAAAGCATTGCGGTTTAATTCCCGGTATAACCGGTACCTAGCCTGAATAAAATGAATTTATCGTTTAGTCCCTTGCAAAACACTGACTCCTGCTGGAAATGGATTTCCCGAAGAACGACGGAAGGTTACGATCTGCCCCACATGCCATAAGGCATCGGCAATCGGACCATTGATCAGGTTCCAGAATGGGAATTCAGTTGTCCGGGCAGGGTTTTTAAATATCATGGGGAAAGCGGACAAATCAGCATCCTTTGATTTTAAAATCTTACTCGACACCTCCAGGTTTTCGAGGGTTTTTTGTCTCAACTCATTAAATCCCGGCTTTGGGGCCGCCAGATCATTTATAGTTGGTTTCTTATTTACAGCATTGGCAAGGATCTGGGTCAATTGAAAAATGTGTTCTATCGTCTCCAGGGATGTTCGGGTACTGTCTCCCGGTTTAAACTGAAGGTCTTTCTCAGTCAAGCCTTCCGTGGCCCAATAATACCTGAAACCCAAACCATCTACCATTCGGGCAGCCACATTGGTCGCTGTATATTGCTCCGGATATTCTGGTATCTGGTAAAAATAGGATTTGCCCTGGCCGCTTAAAGAGACCGTTAGTATAATAAACAGGGGGAGTGATATAATTTTTATCATAGATTTTAATTTAAACCTCAAATTTGCCCTTTCCTTTTAGCATTTAGTCATTCAAATTGATTCATTTTGGTTCATTTTGAAGTTGACCGGCTCACTTCACCTTTTTGGTTGATATATTAACGAATCTAAATTTCGAATCTAATTATATTGAATTATGTCAGACAGTATGGAAAAAGAGTTAATCGATCTTTGCCTTTCGCAAATCGAAGATAAACTTTCCTGGGGCCCTAATGCGGACTGGAGCAATTATGATTTTGAAAAACTCAGTGAGGAAATCCAGTCAAAAACCCAGGTTGTGTTGAGTATCACTACACTCAAACGAATCTGGGGAAAAGTTAAATATGAAAATGCCCCATCACTGACTACCCTCAATACCCTGGCCAGGTACGTTGATTGCGAAGATTGGCGAAGCTTTAAATTAAAAGTCAGCAAAAAACCTGAGGCCACAATTAGCTTGCCCTTACCGGTATATCATAATGGCGCTGAAGTACTTAAACCAACTGCAACAGCTCCGGTAAAATCCAATAAAAAATTTGTTCCACTTTACCTGTCTCTGGGTCTCTTTGGTATCATCAGTTTGTATGCATTGACTTCACTCAGTTTAAAAAAAGAAAAGCCTGTAACTCCTGACCCCGATTTGTTTTCTTTTGAAGCCAACAAAGTTTTGACCCGTGGCCTTCCCAATTCGGTGGTCTTCCATTATGATGCTTCGAGGGCATCTTCTGATTCTGTATATATTTCCCAGAGTTGGGATGTCAGGAGAAAAGTGCGGGTCGATAAATCCAAAACGGATCATTCGGCGATCTATTATTACCCTGGATATTTCAGGGCCAAACTGATCATAGATAGTGTGATCGTCAAAACCCATGATATCCAGATCGCCACCGATGGTTGGCTGGCTTTGGTCGAGAATGGGAACAATCCGGTTTATTTTAAAAAAACTGATTTTGAAAAACCAGGGTTGGTTGAAATCGATGAACCCACTCTTAAAAAATATAACCTCAGCCTCCATCCGGAATCACCCAAAATCCGGTTTTTTAATCAGGATAACCTTGGTCCGCTCCTCAACGACAATTTTGTATTCGAAACCAAGCTGAAAAATCCACACCAAACTGGCAATAATGTTTGTCAATACGTCCAGGTATTGATCCAGTGTAAGGATGATATCATGATCGTACCGCTCAGTGCACCGGCTTGTATTGGTGATTTGCGTTTATCTGTTGCCGGAGCCCAAATACTGAGCAAGGAAGCTGATCTTTCCGGATTTGGGTGCGATCTCAGCCAATGGACGCATCTTAAAATCGTTGCTCAGGATAAGTTTGTTCAGTTTTTTATCAATGGAAAAAAAGCCTATGAGCTTACCTTTCCGCATGATCCTACCGATATAGTAGGGGTACAGTTTCGATTTAATGGGGTGGGGTCAATAAAAGAGACATTTTTTACTCAGGGTGAGCGAAAAATAGAACTTTAATCAGGTCAATAGAATTGGCTTCATTCCTTAAAATGCAAATTAACCGGCTATTGTTTTTTGATTAAGATTATGGTGATTTGCTATGCTATTTAGTTTGTAACGATAAGATAGTCAATAAACTATAATAAAATTGGCCGATTGTAAATAATTTCTAACTTTGTGCCAAACTAGAATGATAAGCGTATGGTTTTCTTAGATTTCGAAAAACCATTGGAGGATCTGTTCGAGGAGTTGTCGAAGCTTCATAAAATGCGTGAAAAAAATGAAGTGGACGTTTCCGAACCCATAAAGGAATTGGAACAAAAGATCAAAAACACCCGAAAAGAAATCTATTCTAATTTAAACGGCTGGCAAAAGGTCCAGGTGTCCAGGCACCCGGAGCGGCCCTATTCCTTGTTTTATATCGAACAAATCTGTAAAACGTTCATTGAATTACATGGTGACCGGAACATCCGGGACGATAAAGCTATGATCGGTGGGCTGGGAATAATTGACAATCAAAGTGTGGTGATCATCGGCCATCAAAAAGGCATCAACACAAAAATGCGGCAGTACCGCAATTTTGGGATGGCCAATCCGGAGGGTTACCGGAAAGCACTGCGGCTGATGAAGTTGGCTGAGCGGTTTGGTTTTCCCGTGATCACTTTCATCGACACCCCAGGCGCTTATCACGGGCCTGATGCTGAAGAAAGAGGACAAGCAGAGGCTATTGCCAGAAATCTTTTTGAAATGGCAAAATTAAGAGTGCCTATACTCTGTTATATAATCGGTGAAGGAGCTTCCGGAGGAGCTTTGGGGATCGGATTGGGTGACAAGGTTTTTATGTTGGAAAATACCTGGTATACCGTGATATCCCCGGAGTCGTGTTCCTCTATTCTCTGGCGCAGTTGGGATTTTAAACAACAGGCAGCGGAAGCATTAAAACTTACCGCAGATCACATGATGGAATTTGGATTGATCGATGACATTGTTAAGGAACCCCTGGGGGGAGCACATTCTGACCCGGAGGCTATGGCTAAAACACTAAAGAAACATATCAAAAAGGAACTTGCTGAAATTCTCGATGAAAAACCGGAAACGAGAATAAAAAAACGAATTGCCAAATATGGAAAAATGGGACAATTCAAAAAGACGGCAACCGACCTTAAGGCATGAGCAATTCCAACTCGTTTTTCTATAGTTTTCGCCTGGCCCAATTTCAAAAACAACTTCGCAAACGAATTGCAGGCAGGGTGTCAAAAAAACTGCCCGTCCATGAACTAAAAGTCAGCCAGATCGCGATTTTATTTGATGCTACAGATCTGGAATCTAAAAATGAAGTCCTCCGGTTTTCACAAGCGATTCAACGGCTCAACATCCGGGTGAACCTGATGGCTTTCCTGGATCACCCGGAACATTTGTCTGGTTTGCCTTTTCGTCACTTTATTCCAAAGGATTGTTCATTCTTTTTTATTCCGAAAAACAGCGATATCGATACTTTTCTGGATTTTCCATATGATATTGTAATTAATGCGGATTTAAAACAAAACCTCTCCGTTCATTACCTGGCTGCAATAAGTCAGGCTCCTTTAAAAGTCGGGCCCCAATCTATTCTCGATGAATATTATCACCTGATCCTCGACACCAAGGATACCTTCACAATAAAACAATATATTAGCGAATTGATTTCAATTTTAAACAAAGTTTGTTTTCATGGCCGCCTCGTTACTTAAAGGATTGGGTACTGCTTTAGTGACCCCGTTTAATAACCATCGTATTGATTTTGTCGCATTAAAAAAAATTGTCCAATACAACCTCTCCAATGGCGTTGACTTTCTGGTACCTCTTGGCACTACCGGAGAAACGTCGACCTTAACGGATACGGAATGCCTGCAGTTGCTGGATGCGGTGATGGAAGCCAATCCGGAAAATAAACCGGTAGTATGCGGCTGGTTTGGTAAAAACAGCACCCAACTGGTGATCGACCTGCTAAAAAAAACACCATTAGATGGAATTCATTCTATCCTGGTAGCCAGTCCATATTACAATAAACCAAGCCAAACCGGTTTGTTTCACCATTTTACTGCTATTGCAGACCAAAGCCCTAAGCCAGTGGTTTTGTATAATGTGCCATCACGGACAGCGGTAAATATCAATGCAGAAACCACCCTGCGATTAGCTGAACACCCCAATATTATAGGTACCAAAGAGGCTTCGGGAGATTTTAATCAGATCATGCAGATCCTCAAATACCGGCCTGCCGGGTTTTCGATGTTATCCGGTGATGATATGCTTACCTTACCGATGATAGCCTGTGGGGCTGAAGGTGTTATTTCAGTGATCAGCAATGCCTTTCCGGGGATATTTTCGGAAATGGTCAACGCTGCACTTGCCGGAGACCTGGCAAAAGCCAAATCTAAAAATGATCTCTTGCTGGATGTCCACAAATGGCTTTATATCGAAGGCAACCCGGTAGGCATTAAAGCGGCTCTGAGTTTGTTGTCCTGGTGTACAGATGAAGTAAGGTTGCCTCTATACCCGTTGAGTGAACAAAACATGGCTCATTTAAAAGAAGCCATTAAATCTCTGTAACTTCTTTGATTCCAAGTTTAGCCAACGCGAGTTCAGATGCTTGTTGTTCCGCATTTTTTTTATTAAAGTCTTCCGCAGTGGACAATTCTTCTCCGTTGACAGTGACTACCACCCGGTAGCGGTCTCGGTGATCCATTTTAAACTTGGACAAAACCTTATACTGGACATCATGTCCTTTTTTTTGACCCCATTCCAGCAATCGGCTTTTAAAATTATCATCGTTGATTTCCAGTTCATGGATATCTAAAAACTTTCTGAATAAGTGGACCACGACAAATTTTTTGGTAGGTTCATAACCCAACTCCAGGTACATCGCGCCAATCAGAGCTTCAAGCGCATTGCCCAGCATGGAGACGGAGATATGCGTTTTATTAAATTCCATCAGCAGCGTATCCAGACCCATAGCGTCAGCAATAAAATTTAATGTTTTACGCTTGACGATTTTAGACCGCATTTTGGTCAAAAAACCCTCATCACTCCCGGGATATTTGTGGTATAAATATTCCGCTGATATGCTATTGAGCAGGGCATCGCCAAGGTATTCCAGCCTTTCATTGTTTTGAGCCAGTTCAGATTGTTCGTTAAACGTACTGCGGTGGTAAAAAGCGAGCTTGTAAAGGCTGAGTTTTTTAGGAGTTATTCCGGTAAGGCTTTTAATGCGTTTAGCAAAATCCTTGTCGTCGGATATATAAAAATTATAAAATTTGCGGAGCACAATAAGCGGATTAAACTCTCTTAAAGATAACGGAAGTATTGTGACCACCAAACCCAAAGGTATTGCTTAGGGCAATGTTTATTTTCCGGTGTTGGGCTTCATTGAAAGTAAGGTTGAGCCTGGTATCAAAGTCAGGGTCATCGGTAAAGTGGTTGATGGTGGGAGGGATAAAATCATGAGCGATAGCGAGGATGCAGGCAATGGCTTCAATGGCCCCTGCAGCGCCGAGCAGATGACCGGTCATGGATTTGGTAGAACTGATATTCATTTTGAAAGCATGATCACCAAATACGGTTTGAATTGCTTTGATTTCTGAAATATCGCCCAGCGAGGTGGAGGTGCCGTGAACATTGATATAATCAATCGATTCTGGCGCCAGATGTGCGTCCCGCAATGCTGTCCGCATAACAGTAAGGGCGCCCCGTCCTTCCGGATGTGGAGCAGTGATATGATAAGCATCCGCTGAGGCTCCACCACCGATAATCTCGGCATAAATATGCGCCCCGCGTCTGACGGCATGTTCATATTCTTCGAGTATTAATGCTCCACCGCCTTCTCCAAGAACAAATCCGTCACGGTCTTTGTCAAAAGGCCTGGAAGCCGTTTTTGGATCGTCATTTCTTTCGGATAACGCTTTCATCGCATTAAAACCACCTACCCCGGTAGGAATAATAGCCGCTTCAGAACCACCGGTGACCATTACATCCGCTTTGTTGTAAAGGATTTGATCGGTGGCATTGAGGATAGCATGATTGCTGGATGCGCAAGCCGATACAGTGCTGTAGTTGGTCCCCCGAAATCCATAATGGATGGATATATATCCGGCTGCAATGTCGGAGATCATCCTTGGAATTAAAAATGGATTAAATCGAGGAGTGCCGTTGCCTCGAGCAAATTCAATGATTTCGTTTTCCAGGGATTGTAATCCGCCTACCCCTGAACCCCATATGACACCGGCGCGGTCCAGATCAACTTTTTCAAGATCCAGGCCACTGTTTTTTATAGCTTCTGCGGTGGCAATCATGGCAAAATGGCTAAACCGGTCCATCCGTTTGGATTCTTTGCGGTCGATAAAGTCTTCGACCTTTAGACCTTTTACTTCACAGGCAAATCTGGTTTTAAACAGGCTGGCATCAAAATGGGTGATGGTTGCACTGCCACTTTGGCCTCGTTTCAGGCTGTCGCCATAATCGGCAATATTATTTCCAATAGGTGTAACCGCCCCTATACCAGTAACCACAACTCTCCTCATATTTTATAAATATTGATGGATAAATTACTTGACAAAATTACAAAACTTCCTGCGCATGCTCAGTGCCTGAATAATCAGTAGATTTTAATCCAGTGAACAGGATAGATCACCGGAAAAATAAAAATAACAGCCTGGTACAAATAAAAAAAGTCCACATGCCATCATGCGGACTTGCTGCGAAGGATAAAATTTATTATTTATTGATTTGAGAGTCCAGGTAACTAATAGCCTGACCCACAGTCTGGATTTTTTCAGCTTGTTCATCCGGAATGGATATGTCAAATTCTTTTTCAAATTCCATGATCAATTCCACGGTATCTAGAGAATCTGCGCCTAAATCATTGGTGAAACTGGCTTCTGTAGTGACTTCGGCTTCATCTACACCAAGCTTATCAACGATTATTTTTTTTACTTTTTCTTCAATGCTTGCCATTTGTTAAAAGGTTTAAATTTCCTGCAAAAATAAAATTTAGATTTTGATGATAAAATTTATTTTTTATGAGCCTTTGAAAAGTCGTTTTTCAATACCAGCCCAATTTCGTATGTGATAATATCAAATCTCCCCCAAAAGTTTCATAAAATTGAATTATCTTTTAAACTTGTAACGGAAATTTTGCTGTATCTATGCGCAAAAATTATAAATTATGAGCGAATTTACGCTCCTCAATACCAAGATCATAGCTACTGTTGGCCCGGCCATTGATTCTTTTGAAAACTTGTTGGCCCTCGCCAAAGCCGGCGTTAATGTTTTCCGGCTCAATATGTCCCACGCCGATCATGCGACCCATCTGAAAGTCATCCAGCACCTTACCCGGATAAATGATGAATATGAATTTCACCTCGGTATCCTCGCTGACCTTCAGGGCCAAAACTTCGTGTGGGTAAAATCAAAGACAACGCGCTCATCCTGGAAACCAACGATGAGATCATCTTTACCAATGAACCTTGCGAAGGAACAGCGGCAGGTGTATATATGTCTTATGAATTATTTCCACAAGAGGTAGCGGCAGGTGACAAAGTATTGGTGGATGATGGAAAATTGATGTTCGAGGTTTTGGAAACCGATCGAAAATCCACCGTCCGGCTAAAAGTGTTGTTCGGAGGGGTGTTATCCTCCAATAAAGGAGTCAATTTGCCGGATACCCTGATCTCTCTTCCTTCGCTCACAGAAAAGGACCTGATAGACCTGGAATTTTTAATCAGTCAGCCCATCCACTGGATTGCATTGTCTTTTGTGCGGAAAGCCGAGGATATAACCGATCTGCGGGCACGACTGTCAAAGGCAGAGCATCCAGCCCGTATTATCGCTAAAATCGAAAAACCCGAAGCGCTTAAAAATATCAATGAAGTCATCAAGGCAACCGACGCTGTGATGGTTGCCCGTGGAGACCTGGGCGTCGAAGTACCTATTGAAAAATTGCCCGGTATTCAAAAAGAAATAGTAAGGCGATGCATCGAACAAAGCCGACCGGTAATCGTCGCTACCCAGATGATGGAGAGCATGATTCAAAATCCCAGTCCCACCCGTGCAGAAGTCACGGATGTAGCCAACGCTGTACTGGACGGAGCGGATGCCGTCATGCTCAGCGCAGAAACTTCAGTGGGTAAACATCCGGTAAGGGTAGTGGAAGCCATGTCCAGAATAATAGCTGAAACGGAAAGGCACTATCAGCCCAATCTCAACCGATTACCCAAACTCAGCAAAGATTCAGAGACCTTTCTCGCTGATGTACTTTGTTACAATGCCGTCAAAACCTGTGCGGACCTGGAAGCGAAAGCCATCATTGGCATGACGACTTCCGGCTTTACTGCATTTAAAATTTCAAGTTTTCGCCCCCAGGCCGAAATATTTATTTTTTCGACATTAAATTATATGTTGTGTACACTCAACCTGGTTTGGGGTGTCCAGTGTTTTGAATACCATTTTGATGAGGTGAGCACGGATGAATTGATGAATAAAGTCCTGAACACCCTCAAAAGTAAAAACCTGGTGACCAAAGGAGATATCGTAGTCAATACCGGGACAGTGCCCGTCCAGGTCATCGGCCGTACTAATATGATGAAGATATCGCTGGTGGAGTAGAGTCAGTGAGTTAGTAAGTCAGTAAGTCAGTACTGTCTACTGTCTACTGTCTACTGTTTACTGTCTATTTCCTCTCAATTTTATGATACTCTTAAAAGATTGACTGACAGGTGCAAAGTATAAAACCGTAATTTTGCGCCTGTTGTATGAACGTGATCCGGTTTATTCTATTTGTCCTGCTCGCTGGTGTCCTCAATGGGAGCCATGCACAAACTACCCAGAAGTCTGAAGCAGATGTCCAGGCCGAATCCACATTCATTGAAGCCACCCGAAATAAAATGATCGGTCGATTTGATCTGGCTATCGATCAATACAAAGAAATACTCAAAAAACAACCGGGCAATGATGTGATTTGGTATGAATTGGCCAATGCCTATCTGATGACCAAAAAGCCAACGGAAGCGCTTGATGCGATCAAACAATCCATCACCGCCAAGCCAAATAATATATTCTATCTGCAGCTTCAGGCCAACATTTTTCATTCCATTCAGGATGATGCTGGGGAAGCAGGGGTTTACAAAAAGCTACAAACCCTGTCTCCTAAAAAAGAATTGTATTATGACAAATGGTCGTCCATCCTGATGAGGGTCAACCGCTTTGAAGAAGCGATCAAAGTGCTGGACCTCCTGGAAAAAGAAAAAGGGATAAACGAAATCAGCACCCTTCGAAAAGTTCAAATCCTGGAAACCCTCAACAAGTCAAAAGAAGCCGAATCAGAGTTGATCAAACTCAATCAAACCTTTCCCGGTGAGATTCGATACATGCATGCCCTGGCTGGTTTTTATAAAAAAAGTTTAAAAGAAAACAAGGCCCTGGAGGTATACAAAGCCATCCTCACATTCTCACCGGAAGATGAAATATCAAATTTGGCACTGGCTTCGTCTTACCGCCAAAGTGGACAAGATTCAAAATATGTGGAATCCATTGCTTCCCTGATGGGGAATCCAGCGATCTCCCTCGATGTAAAAATCCTGGAATTGATACCTTACCTTCAAAAAGCAATAAGCAGCCAGGATAAACAATTGTTGGATGTATTGGAACAACAAGCGGCTGTCCTGGTGAATAAATATCCAAATCAGGCCAAACCATTTGCATTTTACGGAGATGTCCTGAATCAAAAAGCACAATACAGGTCAGCCCTTGAACAATACAAAACAGCCATCAGCTTAAATGACCGCATTGCAACACTTTGGGACCAGTACCTTGTATTGAGCTCAAAATTTGATCCTGTTTCCCAGTTTTTAAACCAGGCAGAAAAAGCATTTGATCTATTTCCAAATAATACCATTTTAGCCTTGCATTATGCATTTGCCTTATATAAAAACGAACAATTCCCGGCGACTCTAAACGTGCTCAACCAGGTGCTACTGATGGCGGGGGAAAATAAATCCTATCTGGAGAAAATTTACTCATTAAAAGGTGCAGCGGAGATGATGAATAATCAGGAAAGCCAGGCCGACTTATCTTTTGCCAAAGCACTTGAAGCGAATCCAAATTCAGTGCAGTCCAGGCAAATGCATAGTTATCTCCTGGCCAACCGCGGTACCCAGCTGGAGAAAGCACAGCAACTTATTCAGCAAGCTATTAAACTTGCTCCTGACCAATACGATTTAGAATATACCCAGGCCTTAATTTATGTCAAACAAAAAAAATACGCGGATGCAAGGACCTGGTTTGAATCCTCTATAAAACATGGAGGCTCTGCTTCCAGTCAGGTATTGGAACAATTCGGAGATTTGTATGCTCAACTCAAGGAATTTGATCAGGCCGTTTTGTATTGGCAAAAAGCCCTGGAATTAAATCCGGACCAGGCCAGGATAAAAAAGAAAATCGTTGAACGGGTAGTAGAATAATGAGAAAACTCTTTATCATATTTTCTTTGGTGACCTTGCTGGTTGCCTGTAGCAGAAAAGTCGCGGGCCCCAACAAATCAGTTGAAACTGTCAACACGTCTACGGCATTGGTCAGCGAGGTAAATGCAAAAGGCATTCAATCCAAATGGATCCAGGCCAAAGTCCAGGTGGCGCTGGATGGGGGAGGATTTTTGTCCAGCGGTACCGCATCTATCCGGTCCTGCAAAGATTCCATCTTATGGATCAGCATCAGTAAGTTGGGGATAGAAGTTTTGAGAGGGATTATCCTGAATGACTCCGCTTTTTGGGTAAATGAATGGGAAAATACATACTGGAGGGGTAGTATTGAGGATATTAAAAACAAGTATAAAGTGCCAGCCAATCTGGGAGATCTTCAGGACTTGATATTTCCGACCATAAATCCAGCGATGGAGTATGCTCTGGAAAAAAAGGATCAAACCATCTTGCTTAGCCAGCCCGGGATTCTTAATAAACGGTATGAAATATCGGATCAGACCCGGTTGATTCAAAAACTCAATCTTTCCCACCTGGATACCGATCTGAAGCTGGACTATGCCGATTATAAACTTACCGAAGGATTTTGGTTTCCATTTCTTCAAAACCTGCACATCAGACAACCCACTGAGGTCCATGAAACCAAACTAAAATTTACCCTGATTCAATCTGCAGACCATTTGGCCACGCCTTTCCGGATACCCGTGGACTATACTCCCGCTGAATAAACCCCTAATTTCCAACTTCCACTCC
>Ga0138256_10004843_pt1 | contig 14286 bp, 9 predicted proteins | sample KNB2016incub_MG_FD_105486 | JGI IMG/M metagenome (GOLD analysis project Ga0138256, IMG submission 105486) | Active sludge microbial communities from wastewater in Klosterneuburg, Austria - KNB2014incub_MG | ecosystem: Engineered > WWTP > Activated sludge > Unclassified | place: Austria...
CATCAAACTTTTTTCTTTTAAGATTCAGAGAAACCATAGCAAACTGAAAACACTGTTTTCGATGTGAACTGTTAAGTTTGCTTCTGAATTTTTCCGCAAAATTTTCAGCCCAGCTGTATCTGCGCAGATTAGCCGCCATGCTGACAATATTCGCATACATGTATGGATTTATGAAATTGTCTTTACCGTTGTTATATATACCGGTTTCTATCATCTGTTTATATATTTTGAACTGCTCATTAATGAATTTTGTATTTCCTTTCATCACCTGATAATTACAGAAATTTACAAGAGCGGTCAGCACATTATATTTGATTTCCCTGCTCAGTCTGCCGGAGTTTTTAGCATAAGAAGATTTAAGTCTGCGGAAGAAACTTTCATCATCCGGAAAAGAGAGTGTGTCAATTACTGAAGAAAAAATTGAAACAAAAATATTATCCCGGACCGGACTGTTTTTAAAAAAATCCGAAACGGAATTAAGATACCTCCTGTCATAAGGACTGTTATACAAAACGCTGTCATGGAGAGAATTATAATTACTGTTAAAGAAATTTAAAAAGAAAAATATCAATAAACTTTCATTCGGTCTGCTGATCGAATTTACCTCGCCGCGGATATTATTCTCACTCAGAAAAAGGTGATTGAGTTCACGGGACTCTATCAAATATCTGTAATAAAAATAATCCAGATCAATTTTGGATCTATTAAGCTGTGATTTAAAATGACCCGCATATTTACTGAAAAGCGAGATCAGGTTTTTTTCAAGAAGAGCGTCGAGCAGAATAAAATCGCATTCGAGTTCATTCGAACTGAATTTCTCAAACGAAAGAAATTTTTCAGATAGTTTCTGAAGTTCGAAGATAAGATTCTTCATTACACCGTATTGATATTCCCTGTCCGGAAAAACCCTCTTCCATAACATCTCTCTTTCGAGTTTAGTGTTTTGGAATTCTGGATAAAATGTTTTTAAGGAATTAAAAAGTTTTACTACATTTGAATTCCTGTTATGATAGGGAGAAATTAAAAATGTTCCGAATTTTTTGATCTGCTGTTTGTCGAAGGTTCTTAATATTTCAAGTAAATTACTGTTAAGCATTTTATACTTTATTACAGATTATTTCATTAGTAAATAATTTCCAAAAAGACCAGCCGCAAAAAATTATTTTCTGCAAATATTTTCTTTTCGTAAATGTATTTTATTTAAGAAATTATCATTAATATTTCTTAATTACAATTTGATTTCCGAGGTGAAAACTCTCTTAAAGTTTCTTTGCTTTGCAAATGTATTTACTGCAATTTAGTATCCGGTCAGAAGAAAGACCGGTGCAAGATCTGCTTATGCTAAGCAATCAAATTCAAAGAAGAAAAATTATTATAAAAATATTTTATATAAAATTAAATACATACGGAGGAATCATGTTCTTAAAATTATCAAGCTTAATATTCATACTGCTCTTAAGCACAACTGCTTATCCGCAGAATAAAAAAGTTCAGCCGGAGGATACTCCGGTGGAAGTTATAGCAGACTTTGACAGAAACAGCAATCAGTCTGTTTACAGGGATCCGCAGCTTATAAATGAAATATCAGTACTTGAAAGTAATCTGCTGATGTCAAAGAAGTCAGGAAATACAATTGATGTATTGAATACTCAAAAAAAGCTTGACGCTCTAACCGGATCAGTTACTAAACCGGGAGATGAATTTCCTCTGACATTAATAAAGCCGGAAGAAAGTCAGTCTGATAATATTAATATTGGACTGGTCACGTCAACAACGGGTACAAAGGGAGTTGCAACATGCACTGAACAGGTCGGCGTTACTGCAGGAAGGATTTGGACTGCTGCTGTCTTCGGACCGCAGAGCGGAGCCACCCCGGATCAGCTCAGGTTGAGCTATTCCGATGACGGAGGAAAGACATGGATAGAAAAAGCAACAGTTGCATTTTCAGCCGGCAACAGAATGTGGCAGGATCAGATTGACATTGAGCTGATAGAAAACAGCAGCGGAGATAAATTTATCTGGACAGCATTCGGATATGCGACAAATAATTATACAGGACAATACAAAATCGGAGTCACAATTGTAAGAATTACAGGAATTCTTGATTACGCCGGATATACTCTTAACTGGCCCGGAACTGTTAATTCCAACTATTACTGGAAACCCCGTATTGTCTCGGACAACGAAGCTTATCCTTCTAATCCATGGGTTTACATTACAACATGCATGGACAGCGCTGTAGCCGGCGGATATTATTCAGGTGAGAAAGTTGCAATATGTTATTCACCATACACTGTCTCTCCGGTCTTTACATATAAGGCAACCGGATTTTTAGGATTACTCTTCAGATATCCTGTCGATTACTATGTAGACATTGCATATTTCAGAAACGGCGGAATGGATTCCATACTTGTAGTCGAGTCAAGTCTTGAAGACTCATCAAGAATTATTTTAGCGAAAACATCCATCGGTTCATTTATCTCTTCATCTTTTGCAACCTATGCAGGAAACATAAGCTCAATACCTGACAAGAGAGCGTATCAGGCATACATTGCATCGGCGGGAGGTTATAATAATTTAATGATCGTAAACCTTAGAAAATATTCTTCGACTGACTGGGATATACAATATTACCTTTCAACGAACGGAAGCGCCGGCTGGTCAACCGGCTATGTGGATTACAGAACAAACAATTCCACAAGAGCTGATATCATCGGATTCAGAAGTGCACCGGGTTTTTATTCATGCGCGTATTCGGAGATCACAAATTCATTTATACCTGTTACATATTGTTCGGCGGAAAATAATGTCTGGGGGGGAATTGTTACACAGATGAATCACATCAACACCAATCCTAACACAGCTCAGCCGAGACCGGGAATTAAATACGGACCTCAGGGAGAAAGCTGTTTTGCCGTATGGACAGAATACAGCGGCAGCACAAATGTCTGGGCTTCACTGGGATGTTCGGGAACTCCGCAAACTTATAAGTATCTCTCGTTCAACGGATTTCTTGAAGGATCTTATAATCCGAATACAAACATGATGGTTGGTGATACAATACAATTGTTTTTAAGAAACAGTGCATCACCTTATGATATAATTGATTCGTCAAAAGCCAGGGTCGGTAACGGCGGCAACGGATTTTTTGAATTAAATAATACGGACAACTTTGTAAATTATTATATACAGGTGAAGCACAGAAATTCAGTCGAGACATGGAGCGGAAGTACAATACAGTTCGCGGCACAGTATGATTCATACGCGTTTTCACCCGATGCAACACAGGCATACGGAAGTAATATGGCGCAGGTGGATGATATGCCTGTCAGATTTGCATTTTACGGCGGCGATGTAAATCAGGACGGGACTATTGATCTTTCCGACGGAAGTCTGATAGACAATGATGCATTCAACTTTGCAACGGGATATCTGCCGACGGATGTAAATGGTGACGGGATCGTTGACGTTGCTGATGCGGTGTTTGCGGATAATAATTCGTTTAACTTTGTAGGGAAAATAACTCCTTAGCAGTTAATAGTTAATAGTTAGTAGTTAATTGTTAGTAGTTTATAATTTATAATTAAATGGTGGATGGGCAGGATTTTTTAAAAACTTCGGGAGTGTCATGTATATCTTACGATATTACTCACACTCCCTTTTTTGCATTTCTCATTCCATGAGGATTGATTATTTTTTCGATATAAAAAATATCAAATCTTTGATGGAGGATGGTTATGAAAAATTTAGCATTGACTATTTTATTCCTTACAACTCTTCTAACCCAAAATTCCTACGCACAATGGAGCAATGTCTCCACCGGACTTGGCAATAAGCAAGTATATTCATTCACAAACAACAGCACTAATTTATTTGCCGGAACATTCAACTACGGATTATATACTTCGACCGATGACGGCATGAACTGGACTCAGGCAGGTATTGGACTTAATAACCGTGTCGTATTTTCTCTGACAATGTTCGGAAATTATTTGTATGCAGGTACTGATATAGGTATATACAGAACTTCAAACAACGGCGCTTACTGGACGCTGATCGGATTAAACAATTCTACTATTTATTCACTGGCATCAAATCCGACACGAATATTCTCAGGACTTCATACTTCGAGTTTGTTCTATTCATCGGGAGGCTCAAGCTGGTTCATCAGTTCGCTGAATGTAATAAATATAAAATCAATAGCTGTAAACGGAAATTTAATTCTTGCGGGAGCAGGCGGTAATGCGGGAGTATATTTGTCAACTAACAACGGCAACAACTGGACAGCGACATCTCTGAACAACAGAACAGTATATTCAGTAGTCATAAACGGAAGCTATGCTTACGCAGGTACGGGAGGCGGGGTATATTATTCACAGGATAGCGGATATACCTGGACACGGTCATCCCTTAATAATAATGCGGTCTTTTCGCTGGCTGCAGACGGGAGTGCGGTTTATGCAGGAACGGAACAAAACGGAGTATTTCTGTCTACTGATAACGGGTTGAACTGGTCACAACTCAATGACGGGTTGCCCGCCGGAATAACAATTTATTCTTTATACTTTTACAACGACTATGTGTATGCCGGAGCTTCGGTGAACAGCGTTTACAGAAGGCCGGTATTACAACTACCTGTTACGCTGAGTCAGAAGATCTGCATTCAGGGATTTTATAATCCCGATACCGATGCAATGGTCAGCGATACAGTTTCTGTTTATTTAAGGAATGCATCATCACCATATGAAGTAATTGATCTTGCAAGTGCAGCTTTTGATCCAACAGGTCAGGGGACATTCGAGTTTTTAAATGCAGTAAACGGAACATACTATTATCTTCAGCTAGAGCACAGAAACTCACTGGAGACATGGAGCAATATGCCGCAGCAGTTCTCAGGAAACACGTTAAACTATGATTTCACAACTGCATCATCTCAGGCATTCGGGAATAATATGATACAGGCTGATTATTCTCCTGTGAAGTTTGCAATATACAGCGCTGATGTAAATCAGGATGGCGTAATAGATCTGTCCGACGGGAGTCTGATAGACAATGATGCTTTTAATTTCGAGTCGGGTTATTTGCCGACGGATGTGAACGGGGACGGAGTTATAGATCTTGCGGATGCAGTTTTTGCGGATAATAATTCGTTTAATTTTGTGAGCAAAATAACACCTTAATAGTTAACAGTTAGTAGTTAGTAGTTAATAGTTAGTAGTTAATAGAAGCAATTACGAGTTACGAATTTCAAATTACGAGTATTTGGAAAAAAAACTGTCTCCGCGGAGTCATAAATATTTGGACTTTGCGGAGACTAGTTTTATGTGTAAAATCATCGGATCAAATTAATAACTTTCATGCATGCTTTTTTTTGTAAATGCACCTACTCCTGCTCCTAATCTTGCTTCTGAGGCTGAAGATCGGTTTCTTTTCTGTGTCTTAAGCCAAAGTTTTTAACTGACCGGACGGCATAGTAGCTTTCGTAAAAGTTCTTCTCTTTTGTCTGCAGTGAATCAACCATTCTGTCAATTTCCTTATCAAGTATGTCCATGCCGGTCTGAAAAAGTTCTTTGAGTGTTTTTGTTATAACGACGCTTTCAGTATGGGAGCCTGATTTATTTATGTTTGAACTTATGTAATTTTCAATACACGATCTGAGTCTTGCAATGTCAGTCTGGGTGATCCCGAACGAAGTCAGGTCGTCAGCTTTTTCAGTAACGGTATTGAGAATTGAATTCGCTTTATTAATCACTTCAGTGTCGCGCATTCTGTCAAGCAGAGAGGGCGGTATGTTTGCGATTGCTTTAATGACTTCGTCGGAATTCTTGTGTCCGAATACATAGAGAGCTGAAGCGAGTTCTACAGTAGTATTTTCGAGTTCGATACGCTTCAGGGTTTTTGTTTCGGATGCACCTCTTCTTACGGTGTTTCTCCTGACCGCTTTCGAATTAATATCGGAGATCACTTTTTTGAAATCCAAAACAGAAACAGAAAGCGCAGGTATTTCTGTAACAATGGAGCTGTTTCTGTCAAGGACCGTTTCTATATCTATGAAAGTGCTTAATTTATTTTCCTGTACTTTCGATAATTTATGTTCGTTCATTTTAATGTTTATTTAAATTTATGAAATATGTTTAGAGATAATTTTTCTGATCTATAAAAATAAATAAGATCCGGGGGAGCTCTTGGAACATAATTTAATATTGTTTTCATAATTGTTTTTTTAATTTCTGCATATTCGGTATATGAATAAGCAGCGGTGATAAATTATAAAGTTTTAATTTAAAAGTGTAGTTGCAATTTTCACGATTTGTGAAAATCCGTAAAAATATGAAATTCCTGATTTCTCCGGGTTGTTTTCAAAAATGCCGTAAAGCATTGATTTTATTGACCTTCCGCGGGCAGTGTTGTTTAAACTCTTTCGGTTTTTTGCGAATAGGGTAAAAATTCGCTCCCATTAAAAAAAAGATATTTTTGTTTGTAAGCGGTATCGCGCGGCATTGTATCCGCAAATTGGTGTATTGTAAGTAGTGTTGCGCAGCATTGTAAAAGCAATCCGGTAAATTGAATTTGTAACAAACATAATTGAATCTGTATTTCGGAGCATTGTAAGCGGCTACGTGCGGTTATGAAATCACAATCCGGTACTTTGAAATTTCAGTCTGTCTCTTTGCAAATGAAATTTGGCGAATCGAAATTTCAGTCTGCCTCTTTGCAAATGAAATTTGGCTAATTGAATTTGTAAGGCAATGCTTTGAATCAGTAACCCGAAGTGTTGTAAGTGATGCCGTGAGAGAATGCATGGGTAATTTGGCAAATTGTAAGCAGTATCTGATGTATTGTAACTGCAATCCGGTGCATTGAAAGCGCGTCGCACAGCTTTGAATCAGTAACACGGAGCGTTGCAGTTATGTCATGAAGCGCTGAATCAGAAATTTGGCTGGATGAATTTAGTAATTTTGCCGCTGAATTTAGAATTTATGGCGTTGAAATTGATTTTGTTGGCTTTTAAACCGGAATTTAGAGGTTTTATATTGAGGCTATAATTTTTATGTAAATGATCTTTTTTTAATTTAAATATTCATTCTTTTCAAAAAATAAAAGCAAATTGGGATGATATACCGAGAAACAATTACGAATTTCAAATTACGAATAAAGGGCTATGAATATGAAATTCATAATTTGAATAAGTATACCGCAGGCTGAAGCCTGCGGCTACTTTTCTTTACTTTACTTTATTTTACTTTATTTTGTCGCGGATCATTTTTCTTTATTATAAACTATTGTTACTTTCTGCTGCGGCATTCCTTTTATATCAAATGTTACATTATGAGTCATTTTATCGCCGTCCATAATTATCTCACGGGTTTCACTCATCATTTCGTTTGTTCCTGTCATAGTAACTTTATTTCCGTCAACTATTCCGGTGTAGCTTGTACCAGCTCCGCCGAATACATCAAACATAGTTCCTTTCATTGTTCCGTCTTTCTCAGGATAAATATAAATCTTTCCTTCATAAGTAAAGCCGTCAGATTTGCTTAATACATCAATTTCCATATACTGACCGTTTAGAACAAGAGAATGAACAGCGCGGTCTGTCATTCTTGATCCCATCATTTCATAAGGTTCGGAAATCCACGTACCGAGCATGGCATCTATCATTGGAGATTTAATTGGTTCAGGCGGCATTTGTGAATAAGATTTAACTGTGATAAAAAAGACTGCGATAAACGCAGCGAGTAGTTTCAAGGTTTTCATTTTTTCTCCTTAGTTTATAATTAAAAGTTAGTAGTTAATAGTTAATAGTTAATTAGTAGGATGGAAATTGATACAACTTAATAAAAATAAAAATTTATTTCCAATTATTTTTTAAAAAGTTTACATTACTAAAGACCGGATATTAATAAATATTTAAGGATCTGATGATATCATAACTAATTCTAATAAAAGTGGAATAAAAAAACTAATTCTTTGAATATTAAATCTCATTTAGTATTTTTGTCATAACATTTTTTAACTAACTAATATAAAATGAAAACTAAACTACTTTTTATCTGCTTCACTTTGATCTTTACTGCGATACTTTTCAACGGCTGTTCTGAAAAAGAAAAGGAAAGCGCAGAGGTTCAAAAAAATCTGCACGGCGGTTATGAAAGTCAGGTTAAATGGGGTGAGCATCTTGTTATGATCGGAGGCTGCAATGACTGTCATACACCTAAGAAAATGTCGCCAAAAGGTCCTGTTCCGGATATGGAACTGACTATGTCCGGACATCCTGCAGCGCTGCCTCCGCCTGAAGTGGACAGAGCTGAGATGGAAAAGAACGGGCTTGTTGTCACACGTGAACTTACATCATGGATCGGTCCGTGGGGTATTTCTTTTGCATCAAATCTTACACCGGATCCAACCGGAATCGGCAACTGGCAGGAAAGCAGTTTCATCGTTGCGCTCAAGCAGGGTAAGTATAAAGGCATGCCATCAGGCAGAACTCTTTTACCGCCGATGCCGTGGGAAATGTATAAACACATGTCGGACGATGAGATAAAAGCGATCTTTGCGTATTTGAAATCTTTGAAACCTATTAAAAACTTAGTACCGCAGCCGGTTCCTCCAGTTTCTCCGCCACCGGGAAATTAGTTTAGAGTTACAAATGGCAAATGATAAATGATAAATGATAAATTACAAATGATTAATTATCAATGATTAATGAACAATTGTAAATGAGAAATTACGTGATGTATTGTCCTGAAGTGGGTTAACAAGAGTTAAGGAAACTTTAAACAATAAAGTTTTACTTTCCGGCTTTTAGGATTTCAATGACGGGGATTTTTTTGATTTTGCTGTCCAGCCAGTAAATAATGTTGAAGGCGTCAAAGGCATTTTTTTCAAGAGGATCTTTAAGTAGCACGTTCAGTTCATATTTCATTTCCTTAAACATATCCGTCATTTCTTTATCGGTCTTAATACGGAAAGATCTTCTAAGATATTTTTGTATAATGTTTTCATACTTGTAGACTTTCTTCTTCATACTGATAAAATGGTAAGCGGATTTCAAAGCATATTCCATAGAATCTATGTAACCAAGTTCATAGTAAGATATAAGGTGGATGATCTTTGCATAGCACTGATAATCTTCGGACAGATCCGTCCTCCCGATATTAAAAATTTTACCGTTCCAGTATATGCATTTCCCATATTCTCCGCGAATGAAATTCGAAGCGCTGAGAAAGTAGTAAAAAATTATTCTCTGATAAACCGGAATCTTATCTTCAAACATTGAAATGTTTTTTTGTATTTCAGTCTCTGTATTATATAATTTTTTTTCATCAAAGGATTCCATATGAATTGAGAGTCTCGCGACTGAAGCGGAATAAAATATGAAGGCTTTATTTGCTTCAGTAACTGATCCGGAATGTTTTGTTATAACATTCTCCATTTTAAGAATTGTGCTTTCAGCTTCTTTATATTTATGATTTCTTATTTCACAGTTGATCAGATTATTCAGAGAAAAAATATAATTATTAAGCTTACCTTTCAGCATAACCAGATTATTTTCACACAGCTCAACTGCTGATCCTGCGCATTTATATGCATCTTCATATTTTTCCATAGTCAGATTATACTGCAGCCACAAATTGTAAAAAATATATTTTGTAATGAATGACTTTGCGTTTTCAATATTTTTCAGCAGCTGGCTTTCAAACATTTTTTTAAATTCTCTCATAGTGTTTTCATCTCTCAACCTGCCCGAACCATAACTCCTCAGGAAGATCCCGACATTTTCATTCAATATATAATAATCGATAAGGTTTTTATTCAGCTCAAGAGAATTGTATTGTTTTTCAAAAAGCTCTTTCGCCTGAACGGTATATTCCTCAACTGAGCATAAATATTTTTTAATAAGTCTTTCGGAATTGGATATCTCAAACCGGCTGCTGTAAATTTCTTTTTCAACTGCGGTTTTATTAGCTTTCTGTAGAAGTTTCAGACTCTGTTCCAGTAAATTTTTATCTGAGAGTATATCCGCCTGAGTAAGTAAATTTCTTATTGAATAAATGTCTTTTGTATCTTTATGTAAAAAAGAAAGAGAGTTCAGAATTGTGTTGTATAAATAATTTTTATGAAAGGGAAGATTTTTTATAAACTTCCCCGAATAGTTTCCCTCTTTAATTTTAGTCTCGTCATATTCATTTCCTTCCGCCGCCTGTTTTGAAATTTCATTAAACAATTTCAGATAATTATCATCAGCGTCTTCAATTAACAAAAGAAACTTCTTTCTGAAAAACAATTTTTCTTTCCCGGACATTGATTTTATCAGCAAAAAAATATCATCTGAAGGTTTCATTCTGACTAAGGTAAATTAAAGTATAATTTAACAAAAATACGGAATTTCTTTTATAATTCAACTTTTCAATTTCTTTTAGAAAATACAGTCCCGCTTTCTGACTAAGAATAAAGCAAATTCGATTTTCGATTTCACATCTCCGCTAATATTTTTGTAAAGAATTTTAATTACATCCATCATCCTGCATCAGAGTTTTTTTTCAATATACAAAAGTATCCTATCAGGGATGATGGAGGGCGGAAGGTAATGCTCCTTCCCAAAGGAGCTTGCCGGAAACCCTGTCTAAAAATCAATTTATTTAAATCATTAAACCAACAAGGAGTTAAAATGAAAAAAACCATCCTATCCCTGCAAATAATTTTTGTAACTGCATTTATTTTCGCATCATCCGCCAATGCACAGATGTACTGGAATCAGGCGGGAAATTTTCCGGGAACTGTCGGAAGCCATATCACTGTGCCAAATTCATCATCTTTAGATCTGACTTCCGGATTTACATTAGAAGCATGGATAAATCCGACGGCGCCGGCTATAATTGCAAAAGGAATAATTTCAAAAGGGACCGGTCTCAGCATTAGATATGCAGTCAGAATGATTTCGGGAAGAGTTGTTGTAATAACTAATTCAACACAGAGATTATTCAGCCGTTCTACTAATCTTATACCGCTGCACAAATGGACACATTTAGCTGTGACTCTAAGTTCAACCGGTCTATATCAGATATACTTCAACGGAATCCTTGATACTTCAGTATCACTCCCCGGAACTCTCCCTGTAGCAAATACAGATTCACTTTATATAGGATCCACCGGCTCTTCAACGGAATTTACGGGACAGATAGACGAGGTAAGGATCTGGAATTCTAATCTGGCAGCTTTGGAGATAAAGTATTTGATGAAATCAACTCTTGGAGTAAGCGGAGACGGTACGTTCAATAAATTAGTACTGTCTATTCCGTTTCAGAACAATACAGGTTCAGGACCGGTGTTTTCTGCAATGGATCATTCAGATAAACTGAATCACGGCTTCATAAGAAATGTAACTGCATTTGATCTGAAGGACAGACCTTCCGGTATGCATGTTATGTCAGATTGCGTTAATCTCAGTACTGCGGGATATTTATCTGCGCCTGATAATTCTACAGTGAGTCCTTCTGCTAAGTTAACGATCGAATGCTGGATATTTCCGAAGACACAGAATTACGGTATATTATATAAAGGTCCGGTATTCAGCTCCAATGCCGATTACGGACTCAGAGTGATCTCAGGAAAATTAACAGGATATATTAATAATATACAAATAAACTCGGCTGATTCTGTAAAGACCGAAAGGTGGACACATGTTGCATTTACATATTTCGGAGCAACCGGAAGATATGAATTTTATATTAACGGAAAGCCGGGAACAACGGGAAATATTACTCCGGCAAATATTAACAACGGAACGGATTCATTATTTGCAGGAGTATTTCCATTAACCAGCAGTCTAAGCGGATACATTGACGAGTTAAGGATCACAAGTGATTTGAAAACAATGCAGGACATTAACAGTCAGATGTTTACTTCAGTAAATGAAACAAACGATAATGATGCTGCGGCAAATGCAGTATATAATTTGGACGGTTCCACACTACCGAATACAGACGGCGGACCGAGAATGAATTTAAGAGGAACCGCCAGCTTTACTTTTAATTCAGCTCCTTTTGTTGCAGGCATTCCGCATTCGCCGGTACTAAATATTTCATCGGGACAATTTCAGAGCGGATACTATCTGAATATGCCGCAGAAAAGAATTCCGGCAACGGGAACATCCGGAACAATAAAAGATACCATTGAAATTTTATCTTCCGAAACAATTTCCGATCTGAACATTTATATTGCAATTAATCATATGCGTGAAGAAAATTTAAGATTAACCATTACCAGTCCACTCGGAGCTACGACTGAATTATTCGCCAACACCTCTCTGCTTGACAGCAATAAAAATTTAGTAACTATATTTGATTCTGATATTGACAGCGCTTTGATCAGCAGCAGATATGTGAGTTTTGGTCCGAGAATAAAACCACTCTTTGACATTGACGCAATATTTTCCGGAAGCAACTCTAAAGGTAAATGGATACTGAGCGTTACAGATGAAGCAAGTTCGGATACAGGATCTCTTATAAGCTGGGGTGTGCAGATCAATGAAAAAAGTTCATTACCGTTTAATCTTGAGTGTACATCATTGATGGAAGGATTATACAATTCAGCTTCAAATACTTTAATAGCTGATACAGTAAGATATTTTCTCCGCAGCAACGCTTCTCCGTATTCAATAATTGATTCTTCAAAGGCGAAAGTGAATACGTCCGGATCAGCCTCTGTTCCATTTACGAAAGTTCAGCCCGAGACAAATTATTTTCTTGCAATAAAGCACAGGAATTCCATAGAGACCTGGAGTTCGACGGTAATAAAATTCACACAATTTACAAAACAGACTTCATATAACTTCACCGATCTGGTAACAAAAGCATTCGGTAATAATATGAAACAGGTTGACAGCAGTCCTGTCCGTTTTGCCGTATACAGCGGCGATGTAAATCAGGACGGCACTGTAGATATCAGCGACGGGAGTTTAATAGATAATGATGCATTCAATTTTGCATCAGGATATCTACCCACTGATATAAACGGCGATGAAGTAAGTGATCTTGCGGATGCGGTGTTTGCGGATAATAATGGTTTTAATTTTGTAGTGAAAATAACACCTTAGTAGTTAGTAGTTAGTAGTTAATAGTTAATAGTTGATAATTTATAATTGTTAAGTCTGTTCAAGCTCTTGTGCTTTTTTAATAAGCCAAGACTGGGAAGTTGAATTTAGTTCGGAAGTTAGTTCGGATAATTCAAAATTATTTTTATCATTACTGTCGCTTAACTTTAATAACCTGTTAAAATAATTTATAAACAGGCTGCACTTTGTTATATACATTTCGGGGAGAAGTTTATCTGTCCGGATAAAATGCGCGAAGGCGTCAAATAGTTCAGCAGCCGGAATAAACCACTTAAGTTCGTAATAGATCATAAGAGTTAACTGTTTTATTGCAGCTTTATAAATCACATTTTTTATCGGTCCGCTTTTTACGAGATATTCCAGCGCTTTGGAAAAATCGCCTCTTTCGAATTCGACACAGGCATTCCTGTAAGCTGTTACATATTGTTCTTTGTTCGGCTCAATCCTGTCTCCGAATTTTTTAATAAAATCTTCAACACGGTCAGGTTCTTTAAGCTGTATTCCCGCTCATACAATATTCATAATTCTGATCTATTTTATATATTTGCTTTGAGGTAACGGCGAAAGGATATTTTGTTCAATAGAAAAGTTTAATAAATCTATTATATAATTTTAAAATTCTTCATTACCTTCATTAAATTTAAGCTGAGCAAAATTTCTCATTCATTTCCGGTCTTCTGAAAGTTCTTAGCGATTCGATAATGGTTGATTTATACATATCGTTGAATCAGTACCTTAATTAAATGCAGAGTAAAATTTTAATTATCTTCAGGAGCTTTTCTTATGCTTGCGATCTGGAATTTATTTCCTTCAGGATCAAAACCGTCACTTGCTTCAATCTCATCCCATATATGATGCTTTCCCATTTTCACTTTGTGACTGATAAGATAATCCCGGGCTTCGCCGGTATCTTCGACAGAAAAAACCAGTTTATTTTTATTCATTCCCTTTAAGCCGGGTTTAGAGGAATGGTGCAGACATATCCTGAAACCGTTGCCACCGAGTTCCAGCCATTCATTTTCGGGATAAGTTTTGTTTTTTATAATATTAATACCTAAAATGTTTACATAAAAATTCCGCATCACAGCCATGTCTTTTACAAAGTAAATATATTGTTTTAATTTAAACTTCATGATTAACCGGTTTATAATTTAAGAATATTTTTTAAA
>Ga0138256_10004844_pt1 | contig 14285 bp, 12 predicted proteins | sample KNB2016incub_MG_FD_105486 | JGI IMG/M metagenome (GOLD analysis project Ga0138256, IMG submission 105486) | Active sludge microbial communities from wastewater in Klosterneuburg, Austria - KNB2014incub_MG | ecosystem: Engineered > WWTP > Activated sludge > Unclassified | place: Austria...
CTGCGTGCCCGAGCCCACCTCGAGGTTGAGGTCCGGCTCGGGAATGCCGAGCTGCTCGAAGAAGCCGCCGGACATCGCTTTGTCGTAGTGCTGGCCGGTGTGGATCAGGCGATAGCGCAAGGCGCCGCCGCGCGACCGCGCCGCCTGCAGCGCATCGATGATCGGCGCGATCTTCATGAAGTTCGGGCGGGCGCCGGCGATGAGGTCGATAGTTTTCATGACCGCAGCGCTGGCCACCTTTTCGGGAATATCCGGCTTCACCTAAATCGTTCCATTGATCATGCGATCGCGCCCCAAGCCTTGAAGCAGTACTCCAGCTTTATCCAGTCATGCATGATCAATACGGGTTGCATGCACGAACACAAGCGAAGGGGGAATGATCAATGTCACCCAATTCGGGAGCAGCGGATCGAAGTAACTTACTGTATTAACCTTCAGTGAGCGAGACTCGAGTTCGAAAAGAATTTCCTTCCTGGTATATGCATTTTTTGAGACATCGAGATACGAAAAGTATTTTTTCCCGATAATCTTCCCAAAGAAGCGCATAGATTTTTGCATCGCTCTTAGGAGAGAATATTTGTTTGGTACTGAAATCAACAAGTGGCCGTCTGGGCGCAATACGCGGGATATTTCATCCAGTGCATTGCTAGGAGTCTGAACATATTCCAGGACGCTTGAGCACAGAACGCCGCCGAATGACGCACCAGGCAAGTCGAGAAGTTCTACTGTTTGTATTTGCTGATATTCAAATCCATGAAGACCCGCAGCCTTGGCTTCTGAAGTTGCGGCCATAATCATTTCACCTGACCCATCGACTGCCATGCCTACCGCCCCCATGCGATCAAGGCAACGCGCAAGAATTCCCGACCCGCATCCCAAATCCAGCCATCGTGTCTCTTGATTAACAAATGGTTTTAAGGAGCGCTCAATAAATTGGTAACGCTTTTCAAATCCACCGGAAACATATCTACTAGACCACTCTGAAGCTAGGTTGTCATGGTATGCAGCCCCCTCAGGAGTGGTTGTTCTAGTTTTCATACTCAATTGTCATCGATGTTGCTCGAAAGTGCTCTACGAAACATTATGGCCTCGGCAATAAGTCGGTCAATTGCATAAAGAATGCCTTCTTTTCCGCTCAAGAAGCCTCCACGGAAAAAGTAAGAAACTATGGGAACCACGAAGATAAGTAGCGGCGTCGATGACCGCAGACGATCCCTGCCAGATACCTCGCCAGCCGCAATTCTGAGCACTAGGGCACGTGAGTAACGTACCTGTGAATTCAAGTAGCTTCCATAGGCCTTGCGATCATCGTGTTGTAACTTCGCACGCGTGCGCATGGGCTTGAAATTTGCAGCAAGTGTTTCGCCGTGGCCTACGCGGACAAAATAGGAATGCCCAACAGTAAACACGAATGCCTTAGCTGGGCAAAGAGAGCCAAAGCGAAGAGGTTTACCCTCAACGAACATTAAAATGTCTGCTTCAATTACTAGGGGTTCAGACCTATCCTCTGCCAGTATGTGGCGCAATTCCGCTTGAAGTTCATCGCCAACCATCATGTCCGCATCGAGGATCATTACATAGCGATATCCCTTGCCAAGAATAGTGGTGATTTCATTGTAGGCATTGCAATGATCGGTGTAGCAATAAGGCCTCAGTTCAGCAAACTCAAAACCTGAAACAATTTGGGCAGTTTCATCCGTGGAACCGGAGTCAAGCACAACCGTGTCCCAATTTGATGATTTCAATTTTTCCAAACAACGCCCAATATTACGTTCCTCGTTCTTGGCAAGAATGAATACAGCAATATCGCTCTTGGGCATATGCAAACAGGCCTCAGGTGAAATATTTTTGGCGCGGGTAAATAGATCGCACCCCCAATCCAGAGAATGTTCTTTGGTGCTTTTTCATCTTAAAACCAGCCAATTAAAGTTTTTATAAGCATTCACGGTAAATCTCAGTCACTCTATTTCCCTCTTCCGTAGCTCAATTGCAGGGTTGCCCGCATATACCATTCCACCAGGAATAGAGCGCACAACAACGCTGCCGGCACCTACTACAGTCAGCGGGCCAATTGATACGCCAGGAAGGATAATGCAACGAGTTGTAACCCAAACCCCATATTCCAGCTTCACAGGCTTCAACACTAATGGGTAGGTGGCATCAAAAATATTATGTGTCCCCGTCAGAATCACGGCTTGTTGGCCGACTATTGCATTATCTTCAAGCTCAACTGTCGTCAAGTTATCTACCCAAGCCCCATCACAAATGGATGAATCCTTCCCCATAACCAAATTCCATGGGCAACTTACGACAGCGCTGCGAGCAACATTCGCCGACGAATGAATGGAGGCCCCAAATATTCTTAATAAGAATAGTCTTGGCTTTATGAACGGGGGAGGTATGAAACGGAAGATAGATCGATTTATAAGTAACCAAAGATATTTTTTCAATTTGAAACGCATTGAAAACGGTGTTGTCTTGCCGTATCTCAATACTTTGTTTGAAATGTCGCTCCCCATGGGGTAATTCCTTTCCTGCAATTAGTATCCTCTGACTAATGCGAAAACAAGCAGTTTGCAGTTAAGTCAATATCCAATCTGGTTTCCCCCCACCCTTAAGTGTCCAGCGATAAAACTCCGCCATCCGTTCACCTAATCTATTCCAAGAAAACGCGATCTTCATCCATTCACGGCCACTTTGCCCCTTATCCAGCAGAACATATCGTGGGGTAGCAAGGGCTGTTTCAAGACAAGCTACCAAAGGATCGACACCAATATCGATCCACCATCCAGCATTCTGCTCTTGGAGCCCGGCCCACGGCGCACCCTTAGTTACGATTGCCGGCGTGCCCGATGCCAATACCTCCGCCACTGCCATCCCAAAGTTCTCCGAATACGTTGGCAAGACAAACAGATCCGCATCCCGGTAAGCCTGCCACTTCTGCGCACCGAACAGGGCACCGCTGAACTCGACACGCTCCAGGCGCAACTCGCTGGCCAGGCGCTGCATTTCGCCAAGGTAGCCGCGATTGTCCGGCCCGACGATTTTCAAGTACCATTCAGGAAAGCGATCCTGCACTGCGCGCCACGCTGGCAGCAGCATATCCAGCCCCTTCACTGGATGGATGCGGCCGAGAAAAAGCAGCGTTCGACATTCATTCTCTACCTTCGGCAGCAGCTCGGGGATGTCGATACCGTTGGGGATGATCGCCACCGGCTGACGGAAACCCATGCGGCGGATATCTTCATATTCGGAGTCAGCCGTGGCATGAAAGCATGCGGCTGCGGCCAGGGCTGGTCGCTGCAGCAGCGGCCAGAACACCTTCTTGAGGGGGGAACCGCTTTGCATCGCCCATTCCGACAAGGTCCCTCGCGGTGAAACGATCAGGGGAACCCCATGCCGGCGCGCCACTTGCCCCGGATAGACATTGGGCATCATCCAAAGGCTGTGGTTATGGATCAGATCGACCGCACCTGATTCCGCTTGCTCTGATAGCCAGTGATGCATCGCCGGCGAACGCCCCAGCCTGCGCGGCCCCCAACCCAGCGGGAATGTCTTGAGGTAAGCCTGTTTCTTGGACATGGGCACCCAGTCGAGGGCGGCAAGCGTCACGTCCTGGCTTTCTGCAATGAGCGATTCGCACAGGCGCACGACCGAATACGAGGGGCCACTTGCCTCGAACGTAATACCCGGTACGACATGAACTACCCGCATGCCAACAACCTGTCTACAACTGCCTTGGCCCAGCGACGCGCCCAAGAAGTGCCGGGTACATTCAATATGGGAAGAGCGGCCCACGCCCGTTGGTCGGCCGCCTCAGCCAGCCACTGCGCCATCGGCACGCCGAAGCCGGTTTTGGGGCGATTGATCACGGCGTCCGGCAAGGCCTGCATCGGCGAACGGGCCAGCATGGCCTTGCCGGCCCCGCCTGCAAATGCAGACACATGCGGCCCCAGGCTTTCCAGCAAGCGCGCATCCACCAGCGGGGTACGCAGTTCGAGGGAATGCCCCATGCTGGCCCAGTCGCTGTCGCGCAGCAACTGGTTGCGCAGATAGTGGGTTGATTCGAGCAGGCCGACGGCGGCGGGGCCATCGCGCGCGGCGGCGCGGCTCATGCCGGGCGGCTCGCCGCCGAGCCGCAGCAGGCCTTCTTCCGCCATCACGCGCCCCATCAGGGCCGGCAGTTCCTCGGGCAGAAAAAGGCCACGACGCAGGAAGTAGGTGCCTTCCAGGGAATCCATGAATCTTGGTAGGCCGGCCAGTTTCGGCTGCGCGCGGTGCCGGGCGAGCCAGGCGCAGGGCGCGGCCAGCAGGCTGCGCGCGCCGGGGGCCGCGGCCAGCGCGCGCCCGATTGCCGCCGCGCGCGGAATCTGCCTGAAGGAAGGATAGCCGCAAAACAGCTCGTCGCCGCCCACCCCCGACAGCACCACCTTGTAGCCGCGCTCGGCCGCCGCCTTGCTGGCGAACCAGGTGTTGATGCCGTCGATCGAAGGCTGGTCCATGGCATCCAGGATGCGGGGAATGTCCCCTTCGAACTCGGCGCGCGAAACCCTGCGGACAAAATGCGGCAAGCCATAATGCGCGGCAATGGCCGCGGCCACGGGCACCTCGTCCTCGTGTTTCCCGGCAAACTCCTCGAAGCCGATGGTGATGCCTTCCACCTGCGCACCTAAACCGGCCGCCAGTCCGGCCACCGCTGCCGAGTCGATGCCGCCCGACAGAAACACGCTCACCGGCACATCGGCCACGAGGTGGGCGCGCACGGAGTCCGTCACCGCCTGCCGCACCATTTCCTGCAAGGATGCAACCCCCTCTCCCGCCCGCGGGAGAGGGCTGGGGTGAGGGTGCCCTTCGCTGCGCCAGTGGCTGCGGATGTCGTGCCAGCACACCGGCGCCGCCGTCCTGCCGGCGCTGACTTTCATCCAGTGCCCGGCGGGCAGGGCGAAGACATCGCGGTACAGCGTCCACGGCTCCGGCACGCTGCCCCAAAGAAAGAAGCCCGCCAGTCCGGCGGGCTCGATTTCCTTCGCCACCAGCCCCGAGGCCAGCAGCGCCTTCACTTGGGAAGCGAACAGCAGCCCCTGCCTGGTCTGCGCGTAGTACAGCGGCTTGATGCCGTAGGGATCGCGCGCCAGGAACAGCTCGCGCGCCTGCGCATCCCAGATGGCGAAGGCGAACATGCCACGCAACCGGGGCAGCATGCGCTCGCCCTCGCGGGCGAACAGCGCCAGCAGCACTTCGGTATCCGAGGTGGTGCGAAAGACCGCGCCCGCTGCTTCCAGCGAACGGCGCAATTCGCGGAAGTTGTAGATCTCGCCATTGAAGACGATGGCGTAGCGGCCATCGGCCGACAGCATCGGCTGGTTGGCGCGCCCATCCAGATCGAGGATGGCCAAGCGGCGGTGGCCGAGGACGATGCCTTCCCCTGACCATTCGCCCTCGGCGTCGGGGCCGCGCGGGCGCATGCGGCCGGCCATGCGGCGGACGGCATCTGCTGCCGCCAAAGCGGGCACCGATGTTGTCGCAACGTGACCGGCTATCCCGCACATACTGGCTTCCCGGCCTTATGATGCAGCAGCAATTCAGCATAGATATCGAGGAAAGCCTGGCCAGCAACGCCTTCCTCGTATCTTTGCAGGATGGTTTGCCGCGCCGCTTCACCCATGCGCTGGTTCAGTGCCGAATCGACGAGCAGGCGCGCCAGCCTGTCCGCCATCGCCTGGACGTCATCAAGGTCAACGAGGTAACCCGCGACGCCATCTTCGATTATTCCTTCCGGCCCGCCACTGCGGGTGGAAACGACGGGGATGCCGCAGGCCATCGCTTCCAGAATCACCACCCCCAGCCCCTCTTCGTCTGAGGGTAGCGCAAAAACCGAAGTGGCCTGATACAGCTGCACCAAGGCTTCGCTGTCGGGTGCGAGAACAAACTCAACGCGCCCGGTTAACCTGAGTTCGCTGACTCTCTGCCAAAATGCAGGCGGCGGCCCTTTAGCGCCGGCCAGCACCAGGCGAACAGTCGAGTTCAGTTCTGCAGGTAGTCTTGCGAATGCTTCAAGCAGCAAGCCGATATTCTTGCGCGGGTCGTCCAGGCGGCCAACGCAAAGGATGTAAGGGCCCGATTGCAGATCGCGACAGTCGGCCGGCCGAAAACGCGCGGCATCCACACCGGGCGGCGCGTAACGTATCAGGACCTCCCGCCCCTTATTGACCTCGCGCGCATATTCGAGCATCCAGGGATTCTCGACCTGAATGGCGTCCACCGTCTGCAGCGTCCTGCGATCCAGGCGGTCGGTGAACTTGGTCATCCAGCGCCGCCAGGCCGCCTTGGCGCCGTGTGCCGTGGCATCGCGACGGCGGCGCTCGACGATGGCCCGGGTTGCGCACTGCACCGCCACCGGCTTGCCCAGCCCGCACACCGCCCACGCACAGGCGGGCGAACCGCACACCACCTGGATAAGGTCACAGTCCGCCAGCGTTTCCGCCAATGCCTTGCGGGGTTGGTAGCGCTGAAATTCCAGCTCGGAGGCGAATGCGCCCACTCGCGAAAACGGGCGGCCTCTCCAGCTTTCGTTGCGTTTCTGCACGCCGCGAAACCAGCTTGCAGGCTCAGATAAGCCGACACTGATATCGTCCCGCGCCGACATGGAAAGCGAAACAAGTTGCAGATCGAACGTGCCGGACCGCTCTATGGTCCGGCAAATGAATTCAGCCACGGAAGGCACCCCACCGCCTTGTTCAAGGGAGGGCACGGCCAAGCCAATGCGTGGCCTATGCGGCATGAGCTTCGGTCTTCAACAAACATCCTGGCAACGTCATTTAATGGGCTTCTTGAGCACGAAAACAAGGTTGGCCGTGATCACACGGGGCTGGCCATCATGGAAAATGAGATTTATCAGCCGGGCGACAATCCATTGTGCCAAGCGGATACCCCCGCGCCTTAGCGCACGCACGGGCCCAAGCCCCAGCATCGGGAGCCGTGGCGGCCCAATATCGATGACATCGAATCCGGTTTGCGAGGCCAGTTGGCGTATGGCCGAAGAACCTAGTGCTGCACGGTGCGTTATGTCGCCATGGAAAATTGCCCGGCCGAATGGGCTGTCTCCACTGGGAATTCTGGCTAAAATTACGCCGCCTGGCCTCAGGAGAGCAAATGAATCCAGTAAAAAGGCTTTAATGTCTGGCTTTTCAAGATGCTCCAATACATCGAAAGCAACCACAGCATCAAAAGACGCGACTTGCTCAGAATCTAATGCTTGTTTAACCCCCCCAAGGACATTCAAGCCAAACACTCTTGCTCGTGCAATTAGGACGTCATTTATTTCAGAACCGAAATACTCGCTCCCATTAGACAGCACATAACCGGCAAATGCTCCGTTTCCAAATCCAAGTTCATAAATTCGTTTCCCATTGGCTGACTGTAGCCCCGCTCGCCATAATTCGGCCGCGAAGTAGGAAGCATCAATGGGAGACCAAGAGCCAAAATCAACTTTTGACCACTCCTTCCAGTCTTCATAATCTTGATAGTTAGAGTTGTAATTACTCATTACCGGTTTCGATTTTCATCCTTGCATACAATTTCTAAGCAGCCTATCAACGAACCCACAATGATATTCTTTAACTGTTCATGTTCGTGCCAAACGCTTTACCATTGAAACTATACTTGCAGCACAGGTTGCCACATCCCATTCTTTTATCAACTCGCGTGCCCTTAAGCCCATTTCCAAACGCATCTGCTCAGCCTGAATCAGGCTAGACATGGCTTGCGACAGTGCGCCTACATCACCGCAGGGATACACAATTCCCGACCCCTGACCCTTAACTAGGTCCGGGTATGAGCCAACCTGATCACTCGTAATGACGGGCAGGCCCGAAGCCATTGCTTCGTTCAGAACTAATCCCCATGACTCCGCCTCCGACGGAAGCACAAAAATATCACTAGCCGCATAAAGACTTGGGAGAGCAGATTGATTTTGAAAACCAAAGAAGCGTACCCGCTCAAGATTTAACGCGGCAACCATAGCTTTCAGGGACTTCTCTTCCACACCCGAGCCAGCCAAGAGCAGCCAGGCATTGGGGTATTGCTGTGCTAATACAGCATATGCTTTGATAAGATCGGATGGACGTTTTTGTGCAGTCAGCTTCGCGGCATATAGGAAGACGACACTATCATTTGGTAATCCCAACGCACTTCGGTATTGCTGCCTTACCCTTAGGTGCACATCGCTCCCAAGTGTGAAGGTGGCGTTGTTAACGCAGAATGGGGCAAAGAAAATACGCCCGGCATCCGCACCGAATGCGACGTAATACTCGCGATTTAATGTGCCAATAGTTAGAAAGCCATCGAAAGCCCTGAAAAGCAATCGCTTAATAAGCTTCTTCCAAGCAGGGGCATGTCGGTGGTGAGTCTGCAGTCGCGTATCGCCGCGAATGATGACGCGTGTCCCAATCAGTTTTGCAACCGAAATGGCGAGCAAATTAGTCAATCGGTTGTAGCCATGAACGATCAGTACATCGAAACGATGGCTTATAAGTTCCTTTACTATCCTTACTTCGAAACCTCTCAATGAGTTTTTTTCAGAAAGAAAGCGGCTTTTATAGCCTTCGAGCAATGGAATATCCCATTTCAATTGCTGCCCGAACCCTGGATCGTAATAGCTATCTACACCTACTCTTGTGCGATAGATAACTGTCAGGTCGATATCAGAGGTTTTCTCCAGTTCTCGATAAACTGGGACAAAATATTGTATGGGATGACTAACAAGCACTCCGACTCTTACTGGTCGGTTATACTTAAAAACAGATTGACATTGACGCGGCTCTACGCTTGTCATCTGCACCCCTGGGCTACCCGCTTACGCTCAAGATATACCCTCAGATTAGCTATGATTTCATCAGCGCGGCTATCTGCCGAATAAGCAGGTACTGCGCGGCAATGTGCCGCCGCCGCCAACTGCGCGCGTTCTTGCGCAAGCGGCAAGAAGTGCATAATCTTCTCCCCCAATTCCTCCGGGGTGTCATACATCGGCACCTCGGTCGCTTCGTCATACAGTTGCATTACAAAGTCCGTTCGTCGATGGATGAAAAAGCAATGGGCCGCTGCCAATTCATAGGTGCGAGTGGTGTCCTCATCACCGGGCTGGCGTGTCCCATTGATGATGACTTCGCGTGACAGTGGTGCCAGGCAGATTCTCCCCTGGCGCAGCCACTCGACATAGGTACGCCCCTGGAGCCCACCCGCAAAAACCCAATCAGAAGGAAAATCTTCACGATGGGCCCTCCAGCCGTTGCCGCCGATCCCCACCGATAACGCCTGACCAGCAAATGACTTTGCAAGGCCCTGCATTAGGTTACCGTACTCAGGTCGCCAAGTAGCCACCAGGACAAGGTCGAAACGTGGTTCAGTTGGCGGGTTAGGTACCAAGTGGAGCGCCGGGTCATAGCCCTGCGGCACAAAGAAGCAGGGGTTTGTGTAGCCGTATACATCTCGCCATAACGCCGGATGAAAAGGCTTGGTCGAGATCACGAGATCATAGGCACCCACTGCCATCTTGTGCGCAGCACCGTGTGCGTGTGGTGAGCAATCCGGGTAGACATTCACCACGCTGCACCCCATGGTCTGCAAGCGATGCACAAAGGATGCCGCGATCGAGAACCCCTTGTAAATGATGACAACGTCGGGCTTGAAAGCTGCAACACGATAGAGAATTTGCCTGTACAAATCCTCCCGGTATGCGGGCAACAGTAGCCGGTTGATCGCCCGCAACCAGCGGGCTTGCGGCTTGGGCATGAACAAGTCCTCGTTCACTTCATCAAGGCATATGTCCGGGCGCCTTGCCAAAGCCTCCTTCAGGCTTCGCGCGCACGAGCCGAGCCATGACTCTCCGACAAACAGAACGCGCATCATGCCCCCCTCCGCTTCTTGAACGCCAACCTCGTCAAAACGGGGACAAAAAGGCGCTGGGCATAATCAAAGATGGCGACATAGGCCAAAAGGATGACCGGCGAAGATATCGCATAGACGACATGTATCTCTTCAAGACCATTCCCTGATCTTGCAAGCAGGGCAAAGAGGGCCACAAGGGGCACAAGCCCCCGGGCCGAGCGGCGCAGCAGGAATTTCCAAGTATGGAAATAAAGAGCAGCCAAACATGCCATGCCGATGGGTACGCCAAGCGCCCCGAACATCCAGTACAGCTCAGTGGGCAACATCATCGCCGTGGATGTCGTTGCCGTCTCAGGGCTGACCGCATGGCCCAGATACCAGGTGAACCAGGCGCCCGGCTGGTAGAGCGGCTTCTCGGGCCAGAGGAAGCGAGGAATGAAGATCGTTGCAAGCCCCTCCAGGAGCACCGGGCCAAGCAGGCCATCCCGCTCGGCAAGCAGTATTACCAGCCCGCCCTGCTCGGCGGAAGAACCACGCGTCAACCACTTCGCCGTACTGGCGGCTGCTGTTTCAAGCATCCCATTCTGTTCCCATCTCGAATAGACGCGCGATGCGACTTCCGGTATCCCCGCGCCCCCGCGGCCACCCCGGCTATCCCAGTTTACTTCGCGCCATTCCTGTGAAAATGGGAAGACGAACAGGACGACGATAGCGACAAACCCCCCAAGCATCAGCGCGCGGTGGGAGTTGAAGCGTCGAAAGATAGGCAACAGAAGAGGAAGGGACACCAGGGCAACCTCGCCCTTCATTCCCGTGCGGAGTGCGAGCAGGTATAGAGGGGCCAGTGCAAGGAACGGCATCCATGACTTTCTATTCCCCAATGCATAGGCGGTATTCCCACCCAGCAAGACCGCCAGCGCACCGATCGAAAACAACTTGATGAGTTCCAGACTGGCGCCGAGGGAACTACCGATCTGTCCTGCGCCAAGTGCAATGTACGCTGCCAACGAAAGGGCGTATGTCCACCACATGGCCTTGGGTGCGGGTTCTCGCCACACGGCAAGCGGAATTTTGCCTTCGAGCAGCCTCCAGATGGAAGCGAACACCACAATAGCCGCCAGAAAGACGAGTTCCGCCTGAAACTGGTATTCCATGGGGACGGGATCTCGCACCCATGAGCCCTCGCTAATCATGGCCATGGCTTCCGGGCTAGCACCGGAAACCAGCAGGCCTAATGCAGTCAGGGACTTGGTCAAAAACTGCATGAGCAAGGAAAGCGTCAAAAAGTCGGGCAACACTGCCGTCGCTGTAACTCTGAACCTGCGCCAGGCCAAAGCGCCGCAAAATGCTTGGCTAATCATCAGGACGCCCACTGTTGCCTGCCAGTCAGTGGCTTGGTAAATAAGTACCAAGCCCATTCCAAAAAGTGCCCAGGCAAATGAGAGCAATACCACGGCCCGCCATCCAGAACCTACCCGGCCGTATTCGGCCTTGTTCATTTAAGGCTACCCGTGGGTTTCGTGAGCTTGAACATCATATCCGCTGTGTAGATTCCTCCTTTATCTGAGGCCAACTCGATCATCAGGTAGCTGCGGATCGCCAACCGGATCATTTGCCAGAGGACATAGCGAATCCTACTAGTCAACCCGTGAGGTATTGGTCCGCATTCCCGGAATTCAGCCAATTCGAAGCCACATAGCCGCATAATCTGGCGGACACTGCTGGGGGTAAAGGCGTTTTGGTGGGTGATATCCCAATAGCGGGTCATTCCGCCAAATGGGGAAGTGGCATTAGGCACCATTGCCACCAGTTGGCCGCCAGGTCGCAGCGCATTAAATGCGCCCTCAAGAACACGAACCAACGTGTTTTTATCGAGATGCTCAAGAATGTTGAGCGCAAAAATCCGGTCGACCGATGCAGGTGGGCACTGTTCTAGATAATCCGCGATGTCCTGCCGCACGAACTGCGCATCGCACTGGCCACGCGCGAAGTCGATTTCCTCCTGGCTAAGATTCACGCCGACAACGCTGCGTGCGCCAGACTCCTTGGCGAGCCGGCAAAGCTCACCTGTGCCGGAACCTAAGTCGACTACATCTTTGCCATCAACGTCGAGCCAGTCTCCAATCCGGCGGCGCAGCCCGAGGATAGATATGTCATATAAACCCGCATCACGCGCACCGCCATATACAGAGGTTGTTTGAAAATAGTTTTCAACCACCCTCTGGTGTGCCGAAACGGTTGGCCTATCTTTCATGAACTGTTCTCAAGTCGATACAAAATCTGACATGACCTGTTCCAGCAATTTCGCCTGAATGGCCCAGGAATAACGGCGGATTGGCTCAGGCGATGCGGGCTGGGCTGATACATCCAGCCAGGCACGATGCAGTTTGGTAAGCGCCGTTGTTACCTGGGCGGCATTTGCGGTCTCCAGGATCACGCCTGCTGCCTGGCGTGCCAGATCCCTGGATTCCTCGGTTTCAGCAGGATAGGCCATCAACGGTCGCCCGCAGGCAAGCAGCTCCAACAGCTTATGGTGGAATGTACCTGGATGGGCAATGTAGGCATTTATTGCTGCATTTTGGCAAAGGCCGGCCATACGATTTACATCTACATAGCCCATTGTTTCAAATTCGATCGCTGTTAGGCAGCGAGATGCTGCTGCGTTGAATATCTGGCCATTGCTGCCCAGATAGCGAATTTTGATTTGAGTTCGTTGCTCATGTGAAAGACTTTTCGACCAAGCTTCAATACCCTGAAGAAAATCTTCGAGGCGATCAGCGAAATAGATGCCGCCGACCAGATTGACGTAAAAGGGTGTTGGGCCTAAGTCAGAAGTCGGCTTCCTTTGGAAAAAAACCTCGTCAACCCCGCTGTAGATGACCCGCGCCTCGGTCTTTTGCCAAAGTCGAGCTTTACCTGCTGTGAAACGTGCATTGGCTGTCACGGCAGCCCAGCCCCTGGTTCGCCAGGCAATCAACCGGCGCAAACCGCGGGGGATATAGAGCTCCCAGTTGTCCTTGATATCGAGAACCCATGGGCACCCCGTGCTGGCAGCAATGTTTTTTGCAGCAAAAACCGCTTCCAGCATACCAAAGGTGCACCAGATCACATCTGGAGAAAAATTCTTGTTTAAGTTGTGCGCTGCCCGCATGGCATTGTCGGCCCAAATGCGGTTCCTGCCGCCATACTTCAGCATTTTCCATGCGGTAAGTAACATGCGTAAATACTTGGGCAGGGCTCCCGCCTCTTCTGCCTCCTTGTTCGAGGTTGCACAGGCAACAATAAATACTTGCTTCCAGTCATGATCAGCAATGAGCTCACTGCTAGCCGGATGTTGCCCTTGTTGTGCTGCAGTTAGCAATATGACCTTATGCCCGAGTACGGCGAGCTCACTGGCAAACCGCCAAGCCCTTACGGCCGAGATGTGTGGCGTAGCGGGGTGCACCGGATTGATCATCAGGATGTTCATCGTGGATTTGCATCGGATAACTGCTTGGCACGCCCTGCCTGCAGAGGCTGCAAGAACAGCGATCGCCATTGTTCGTTGATGAAGGGTTGCCAAATTGCCCACCCCAACCCCAACTGGCCCTGCTCCACCCTTTCCAGAGCCTTGTCCCACCAGCCTGGAATCCAGTGCTCGCTGTTGCGAAAACTTTCGGAATGGAGCGTGTCCCGAACCAGATCAAGGAAGGGCTTGGTCTGGAACCATAGGTCCTGCGGCGGCCGGAAACCCTGCTTGTTCCAGCGGCTGCGGATGCCTTCCGGCAGGATGCCGCGCATGCTTTCGCGCAGCAGGCGTTTGGTCTGCACCTCGCCCATGAGCAGATGGGGCGGCAGGCTGAAGACGAATTCGGCGATGCGGTGGTCGCAGAAGGGCAGGCGCACCTCACGCGAGTGGGCCATGGAATTGCGGTCGCCATAGCGGAGAAGCGTGGTGAGAAAGCGGCCGAAGCTGTCCTGTTCCAGCGCGTTGGCCAGGGCGTGCAGGCCCGGCTTGCGCGGCAGGGTGTTTTCCACGCCGATGCGCTGCGCCACATCCGGGCGAAGCCCATAGAGCAGACTCGTGCCAAGGCCGAATTGGTTGGAAAGCCAGTGCCGGATACGGAAGGGCAGCCTGTCGCGCAGGGCGCGGGCGGGCGGCGTCAGCGCCAAGGGGTAGCGTTGCCGAATCAGCGGCAACTCGCGCGCCAGTCGTTCGCGCTCGCCGCGTTCGCCCAGCGCCGCCACGTAGCGCGCGAAGTATTGCTCGTAGCCTCCCAGGGCTTCATCCGCACCCTGCCCATCCAGCAGCACCGTCACGCCCTGCTGCCTGGCCAGGTTGAACACGCACCACTGAGCAAACTGGCTGGAACTGCCCACCGGCAGCTCGTTGTGCCAGATGAACGCCGGCAGCTCGGCCA
>Ga0138256_10004846_pt1 | contig 14284 bp, 13 predicted proteins | sample KNB2016incub_MG_FD_105486 | JGI IMG/M metagenome (GOLD analysis project Ga0138256, IMG submission 105486) | Active sludge microbial communities from wastewater in Klosterneuburg, Austria - KNB2014incub_MG | ecosystem: Engineered > WWTP > Activated sludge > Unclassified | place: Austria...
CATTGTGCCGCGTCTCCCTGCAGTGTATTTGCGCCCGTATGCGCTGCGGATTGCATCGTGGCGCCGATGCTACGGTCCGCGCGCCTCGAATCGCAAGCGCCGTCATCGTGGGCCCGGCTCGAGCCGGACATCCGGTGGGACGGTCGCCCCGACGTCGCCGAAACTGCGCACCAGCAACTGCGTCAGTTCGTGCATCGGGCCGAGCGGCTGCGCGGAAGGTCGCAGTCCGTCGACGAAACCCTGCGCCCGCAGTCGCGCCTGGAGTTCCGCGTTGCGGCCGATGACGTGTACCGGCACGTCCCACGGCGCTCCCGGCCCGGTGACCGCGCCGATCGGCTGATGATCCCCGATCACGATCAGGACCAGTTCGGGGTCGGCACGCTCCGCGACGAATGACGACAGCCATTCGAAGGTGTAGGCGAGCGAGTCGACGTAGTGCGGCGTGGGGTGAGTCCAGTCCTCCGGAGTGGCGAGCGCCCTTGCCAGCTCGGCCTCCGAATACGCCTCGGTCCCGGCGAGCGCCGCCCAGTCGCTCCTGAACGGCGCGATCGGCACGAAGGGCGCGTGGGTGCTGACCGTGGGAAACACGATGAAGCGCGGCCCGGGACGCGCGATCCGCGCGTCGGCGGAAAGCTCGTCGCGCTCCAGCAACGCCATCGCGGCCTGGTCCGGCACCTGCCAGTAGCCGAAGGCGCGGCCCCGGTAGCCGAGCGTGTCCAGTTCCCCGTAGCGATCAAAGCCCCAGAAGCGACCTTCCGGCCACGGACGCTGGATGCCCGGCACCCAGGCGACGGTTCGATAGCCGTTGGCGGCGAAGTGACCGACGAGCGAGGGGCGGCGGCTACCGAGCAGCGCCGCATAGGTGTCGGGCTCGCGGGTGTCGATGCCGGAGAGCAAGGCGGCGTGCGCGAGCCACGAGGCGCCGCCGAACGTCGGCGAAACCACCCGCGCCGAAACGACTGCGCGACCGCTCCCGGCGATCGCCCGGGCGAAGGTCTCGCGGGCCGGCTCCAGAGGGTGGGCAATGCGCGCGGCGTCCAGCGTGATCGCGCCGTAGGCCTCGACGAACAGTACCAGCACATCGGCACCCTGCAACGCCGAGAGATCGGCGTCGAAGGCGGGGCTCGCCGGCAGCAGTGCCTCCGCGCGCCCTGGCGACAGCGATCTCGCCAGCGTGCGGACCTGCTGCACCACGGTACCCGTTATCGGCTCGGCGAAGATCCGCTGCACGTGCGCCCCGAGTTGCGGGGCGAGCAGCCACAGCAGCGACAGTGCGAGCCCCGCGACCGCCGCGGGGCGAGTGACCCGGGCGTGGCCCAGGCCCTGTCCGAGCAGCGAGAACAGTTTGCGCAGCAGCAGGAACAGCAGCCCGATCACCACGACGCTGCCGAGCAGCGCCCCGCCGAGCTTGTCCCAGTTCTGCTCCGCGCCGGCCATGCGCAGCACCTGCCAGGCGTGTTGTCCGTCCCAGTAGAGATTCACCGGGCGCCCGAGCAGCGCGCGGCTGGTGACGTCGGCGTAGCGCACGAGCACGCCGAAGCAGGCGCACGCGGCGAGCCACGCCGTGGCGCGCGGGGAGAGGCCGGCTCGCCGGCGCACCCACAGTGCGAGCACCAGCACCAGCAGCGCCAGTTCCGCCGATACCCGGGAATCCGGGACCACGCCCATCCCTGGCCAGTGGTTCACGAAGCCGAACAGGGTGTTCAGCGCGAGCAGCGACACGCCGAGCCCGACGAAGACCGGCAGCCTGCGCAAACTCATCGCCCCGGCCGCCGCGTTTGTTTAGCATGACGGCGCGTGACGGGCGCAGGCAGGCTGCGCACGGGCACCCCAGGAGCCACGATCCCGTGAAGCAAGCCCCTTGTTCGCGCTGGCAGGACCATACGCCGCGCAGCCTCGCCGCGCTCGCCGACGCCGGCGCGGTCGCGGTGCTGCCGCTCGCGGCGATCGAGCAGCACGGCGAGCACCTGCCGCTCTCCACGGATCTCGACATCGCGCTCGGTCTCGTCGCCGAGGCGACCGGGCAGTTGCGGCCCGGTGTGCTCGCCTGCGTGCTGCCGCCGCTCGCGATCGGCATGAGCCGGGAACACACGCATTTCCGCGGCACGCTCAGCCTTTCGGCGCAGACCGCCCTCGCCGCGCTCACGGAGATCGGCGAGGGTGTCGCCCGCGCCGGTTTGCGGCGCCTGGTGATCCTCAACAGTCACGGTGGCAACCGCGCGGTAGTGGACCTGGCCGCGCTCGCGCTGCGGGAATCGCGGGGCATGCTGGTGGTGCGCGCGAACTACTTCCAGTTCGCCCTCCCGCCCGAGGCGCTGCCGGGGGCTGAACTGCGCCACGGCCTGCACGGCGGTGCGCTCGAGACGTCCATGATGCTGCACCTCGCGCCGCAGTCCGTTCGCCTCGACCGGCTTCCGGACGCACGCAGCCTCGGCGAGACGATGGCCGCCCACGGTCAGGTGCTGGGGCCGGAGGCCGAGGCGGGCTTCGCCTGGATGGCGGAGGATCTCAATCCCGGCGGCACGACCGGGAATGCGCGCCTCGCCAGCGCGGCGCTCGGCGCGCGCCTTGTCAGTCACTACGGCAGGACGCTGGCGCGTGTCATCGAGGAGAGTTTCGACTTCGATCTGGCGCGTCTCGGGCGACAAGGCTGAATTCTCAGGAGGCGAGGTCGCGTTCGGCGCCTGCCGCGACCCCGGGGCGGACCTCCTCCTGCTCGTCGAGGAGGGCATGCAGCAGGTGACCGTGCCGGTCCGCCATCGCGGTGAGGTAGCGGCGATTGTGGCTGGTCAAGAGTCCGAACAAGGGCTGGCGGTTCGCGACCTCCGTGCCCGCCGAGCGCAGCGCCGCGATCTTGGCCGGGTTGTTGGTGAGCAGGGTGATGCGGGTGACGCCGATCGCCGCGAGGATGTCGTGCGCTATGCGGAAGTCCCGCTCGTCGTCGCCGAAGCCGATGGTGCGGTCGGCGTCGATGGTGTCGAGACCCTCGTCCTGCAGGCAGTAGACGCGCAGCTTGTTGCCGAGTCCGATGCCCCGGCCCTCCTGCGCCAGGTAGAGCAGGATGCCGCCGCCCTGCGCGCTGATGGCCGCGATCCCGCGCTGCAGCTGCTCGCCGCAGTCGCAACGCTGGCTGCCGAACACGTCGCCGGTGAGGCAGGCGCAGTGCAGCCGCACCGGTACCGCCTCGGGCCAGCGCGCGGAGTCGCCAATCAGCACGGCGACGTGCTCGTGGAGTCCGCCGCTCTCGCGGAACAGCACGAAGCGGCAATCACCGGCCTCGCCGAGCGGCACCCGCGCTTCGCCCGCGCGGATCAGGCGGGGCGGGGCACCGCAACAGAGCGCGGCAGCTTCCTCGCAGCGCACCCGGAGCAGCCTGCCCTCGCGTACCTCGGCCTCGGCGACAGCGGCGCGTTGCGCGGGCACCCGTGCGGCAATGGCGGCCGGGAGCGCGCGTGCGCGCCGCAGCATTCGCACCGCCACCCTGGCGCTCGCCGAGCATTCTCCCAGTACCGTGTCCGCGGCGAGGACCTGTCCGCGATGCGCCGCGAGCCGCAGCAGCTGCTCCGGCGAAACAGGCAGCGGGATGGCCAGCGCGGCGGATTCGTCGATAATGCGCCTCGACATCGCGGCGAGCCGCTGCCGGGTGAGCAGCAGCTCGACGCCGTCCGGGCAGATCGCGCGGAACTGCTGCAGGCTCGCATGCGTCAGGCTCTCGACCGGATGGACCAGGGTGTCTCCCTGTTCGTCTCGCAGCAGGACGGGGAGGCCCCGGTGCAAATCGAAGATCGCTCGCTCGGTTTGTCGCATCAGCTTTCCCCCAGGGTGCTCCCACTCTCCACCCCCGTGCGAAGCGCACGGAAGGACTCGTGAATGTCGCGTGACGATACTACGCAAGCCGAGGCCTGGTCGCTGATCCTCCGGGAGCTGCGCGCAAGCGCCGGCAGCGACGCCACGGTCCGTGACACAGCGGACGGGTACGGGATCCGGCTGCCGGCGGATCGGTCCTGGTTGTCCGAGCGGCCGGTTTCGGCAGCCGCCCGCGCGCTGCTCGACATCTTCGTGCCATTGATCGCCCGGGGCAGCACCCTGGTGATCGCGCAGCTGGGCCAGAGCCTCGACGGTCGCATCGCCACCGCGAACGGCGTGTCGCACTACATCAACGGCGAGGCGGCGCGAACCCACCTGCACCGCCTGCGCGCGATCGTCGATGCCGTGGTGATCGGGGTCGGTACGCTGAACGCCGACGATCCGCAGCTCACGGTCCGTCACGTCGAGGGGCGCAACCCGGTTCGTGTGCTGCTGGATCCCGAGGGTCGCGCACGACCCGGCAGCCGCGTGTTCCATGACGGCCTGGCTCCGGTGATTCACGTGACCGCCTCCCGCGTCGGCGAGGGAGGTTCGCGCATGCCGGCGGGCGTGGAACCCCTGGTACTGCCCCTCCATCCCGTGCACGGATTCGATCCGGCCACGCTGCTCGGGGCGCTGGCGGCACGCGGCCTCGGTCGCGTGCTGGTCGAGGGCGGGGGCCTGACGGTCTCGCGCTTCCTGCAGGCGGGCGTGCTGCATCGCCTGCACATCATGGTGGCGCCGATGCTGATCGGCTCGGGACGCCCCGGTGTCTGCCTGCCGCCCGTCACATCGCTGGAGGGCGCGTTGCGTCCGGCCTGCCGCGTCTTCGCCTGCGGCGACGACAGCCTGTTCGACCTGGCACTCGATGGCACGTCCGCCTCAGGCGGGCGCGCCTGAGGCGCGAGCGGCGGTCGTGCTCCGCGCCCGGTCCCCGGCGAGCAGGAACCACGCGCCGGGAAGCGCCGATACCAGCACGATCGATCCATAGAGCAGCGACACCGCCACGCCCTCGGCCGCGGGCAGGCCGGCCAGCAGCCACAGCGCGGCGGCGGCTCCCTCGCGGATACCCCAGCCGGCCAGCGAAAACGGCAGGGCCATCGCGAGCAGCACCCAGCAAACCAGCGGAGCCAGCACCAGCGCGGAAGACTGGACCCCGATCGCGCGGGCGCAGCAGAGATAGACGGCGATATAGCTGCACACCAGCGCCAGCGAGACCAGCACCTGCCGCGGCCAGGCCGTTCGCGCCAGCAGGGCCCGCGAGAGATCGCGAAGGAAGCGACGCGGCGCGGACCCGGCCCGGCGCGCGGCGAGGACGGCGAGCAGTGCCGCGGCAGCGGCTATCGCCGCTGTGCTCGCCCCGCTCCGCGCCAGCCATGCGAGCAGTACCTCGCGCAATGCCGGCGCGAACGGCAATGCCAGCAAGGCGCAGGCCAGCAGCATGAGCTGGCCCGAGGCGCGCTCGATCACCACCGCGTGCCATGCCTCCCGGCCCGAGACCTGAGCGCGGGCATGGCGCCACGCGCGGGTCGCGTCGCCCACGACGCCGCCCGGCATCACCTGGTTCAGGAAACTGCCGCGGTAATACTCGCTCACGGCGCTGCGCAGCGGCAGCGCCATGCCCAGCAGCCGCGCGGTGAGCCGCCAGCGCCACGCGGAGAGCAGCACCTGTGCAACGCCGAGCAGCAGCGCGACACCCAGCCAGGCGACGGAGACCGTGTCCACCGTCGCGAGCAGGCTGGCCGGCCGGATCCAGGCGAGAATCCCCGCGAGCAGCAGCAGGCTCGACAGTGCGCGCAGCCAGGCGCCGATTCGCCGCCGCGGGGAAGCGCGCACCGCACTCATGTGCCCGCCGCGGATGCCGGCCCGCCCTGCGCCGGGCAGGCGAAGAGATCCACGTGACCCACGGTCAGCGCGAACGCGGGATCGCACAGCGCGTCGCTGCGCCGCGCGTGCCACGACCGCAGGCGCGCGGCGCTGGCAGGCTCCTGTTCCAGTGCGGCGGCCAGCCAACCGTCGAGCAACGCGGCGGCGAGCGCCGCGTCGCGCGGGCGGTTCATCGCGAGCTGCCAGGGGCTCGGCGCCATGCGAACGCGACAGGCCCGGAGCCGCAACTGCTGCGCGAGGTAGGCGGGCGCATCCGGCCCCAGCGCACCGCCGACACCCTTGTCACGGCGCTGATGCGCGTTGAACGCCGCCCGCGCGAGCGCGTCGTCCGCATCGACGTCGGCCACACCGGCGCGCCGGAAGTGCCACTCGCCGTCCACCGACAGGCTGAGCAGCGCCGCCGCGCCGGAGCGTGCGCAGGCAAGCGCCAGGCCGTCGAGCCACGTTTTGCCGGCCAGGTCGATCAGCGCCGACGCGCACACGAGGTCCACGCCGGCGAAATCCGCGGGTGCCGGGACGGACAGATCCCGGCATTCCACGCGCAGGGCGACCGGATCGCCCGCCGCGTCGCACAGCATGGCGCAGTCACGCGTGGCGCGCTCGAGCAGGTCCCGGTCGTGATCGAGCAGGAGCCAGGCCTGCGGACCGGGCAGGCGCGGCGCGAGGAAGCGCGGATTCGAGCCGCCCCCGGCGCCCAGGTCGACGCAGACGAGCGGACGGTGTGTGCGCCGGGCCAGCCAGGCGCCCGCGAGTTCCGTGAGCCCGGGGGCGCGGGCGTCGGCATCGGCGCGCTCGCGCAGCGCTAACCAGTCCGCGCCGAAGCGGCTGTCGGGGTGGGGGTCGCGCCCTCGCTCGCCCTCGCTCACGATGGACCCGCGGCGAGTGCGTCGGCGAACAGCCCGGCCGCGTGGTGCCAGTCCCGCAGGTTCGCGCGTGCCCTGCGCGCGCCTTCGCGCAGGCGCGCCCTCGCCCCGGTATCCCGCAGCAGCACTTGCAGCGCCCTGGCCAGCGCGGCGGCATCGCCGGGCGGCACCAGCACGCCGGCCCCGGCGGGCAGCGTCTCGGCGAGCGCCCCGCCGTGCGTGGCGAGCACCGGCAGGCCGTGGGCGACGGCCTCGCTCACCACCATGCCGTAGCCCTCGAACAGCGAGGGCAGTACGAACAGGTCGGCGCCGAGGTAGTGTTCCCGGAGCAGCGGCGGGGCCAGCTCGCCGGGCAATGCGATGCGCCGCGACAGGTCGTTCGCGGCGATGGCCGCGATCACGCGCGCGGCATGCGCGGGGTCGCGCGCGGTACTCCCGACCAGTGTGCAGGACCACGCCCGCGAACGCAGCGCCGCGAGCGACTCGACCAGCACCAGATGTCCCTTGCGCGGGGTGAGGCTCGCCACGCACAGAAGCCGCGCCGGATCGTGGTCGGCCGCGGCCAGGGGTGCCGTATCGACACCGGGTTCGACCACGTGGATCCGCGCGGCGGGAACCCCGTACTCCGCGAGCTGGCGCGCGGTGAACGCGCTGGTGACGACGGTGCGGCTCACGCACGCCAGCGCCAGGCGCTCGCTGTGCGCGAAGGCGCGGCGCGCGGCCGGATCCAGGCCGCTCTCCTGCGCGAGCGGGTGATGCACGAGAGCGACGAGCTCCAGCCGCGCCGCGTGCGCGCGGGCGACCTCGGGCAATCCGCCGAGCACCAGGCCGTCGATCACCACGCAGGCACCGTCGGGGTGGCTCGCGAGGCACTCCGCGAACGCGCGGCGCGCCTCGCCATCGGGCAGCGGAAAGCGGCCCTCGAGTCCGTGCGTCGCAACCCGCCAGCCGAGTTCGCGCAGGCCCGCGGCGATGCGCGCATCGTAGAGGTAACCCCCGGTGAGCTGCGCCGGGGAGCCGGCAACGACAAAGCTGCAGCTCGGCCTCACAAGGCTCCTTCGTAGCTTGCCCAGGCGACGTGGGACTCGTGGAGGGTGACCGACAGGACGCTCAGTCCGCGCCCGCCGGCGCCCAGCGCCCCGGTGCGCGTGGCGGCCGCGACACGATCGAAGATCACCCGCGCCATGAACTCGGTCGTGGTGTTGCGACCCGAGAACGCGGGATCCTCATCGAGGTTGCGGTAGTCGAGTGCCTCGAGCACCTGCTTCAGCAGCGATGCGGCGAGCCCGATGTCCACGACCAGCCCGTCGTCGTCGAGTTCCCCGCGCCGGAATGTCAGATCCACCACGTATGTCGCGCCGTGAAGACGCTGCGCCGGACCGAAGATCTCGCCCCGGAAGCTGTGGGCGATCATGAAGTGATCGCGGACGTTGACGCTGTACATGGCTCGGCTCCTGTGCGGGCGACAAGACGCGGGACGCGCCTCAGGGTTCCTCGTAGCGGATGCGATGGCAGAGCACACCCCCCGCATCCGCCGCGAGGCGCCGCAGGCTGGCGGGCAACAAAGGAAAAGGGCTCTCCTCGTTCACCAGCGCATCCAGCCGTGCGTCCTGCAGCAGCGCGAGCGCCGTCTCCAGCCTGCGGCCGCTGCTCCAGCGCGGTACCCGCGCCGCCGGCAGCCTTCCGACCTGGCTCGACCTGAGCGACAGCCGCTTCGAGTGGAACGCTCCGCCGAGAGGCAACTCCACCTCGCGGGTCCCGTACCAGCTGAGTTCCAGCACGGTCGCCTCCTCCCCGGCCAGGCGCAGCGCCGTGCGAAGTCCTACGGGATGTCCGCTGGCGTGGATCACCAGGTCGCGCTCGCCGCTCGCCTGCTCCGGCAGGCGGAAGCGGCAGCCGAGAATCCCGGCGAGCGCGCTGCGCGCGGGATCGATGTCGAGCAGCTCGACATCCGTGCCCGGAAGGCGCGCGCACAGGTAAGCGACCAGCGCGCCGATCACGCCCGCGCCGATCACCGTGATCCGGTCGCCGGGCCCCGGAGCCGCGTCCCAGATGGCGTTCAGCGCGGTTTCCATGTTCGCGGCGAGCACGGCGCGGGCGGGTGGCAGCGCTTCGGGGATGGGCGTGACCGCCCCGGCGGCGACCACGTAGCGCGACTGGTGCGGGTAGAGACAGAACACGCGGCGACCGAGCAGGTCGGCGTCGCCGGATTCGACCACACCGACGCTGGCATAGCCGTACTTGACCGGAAACGGAAACTCGCCCTCCTGGAACGGCGCGCGCATGCGCTGGAACTCGCTGGCAGGCACTTCTCCGCGCATCACCAGGCTTTCGGTCCCGCGGCTGATGGCCGTGAAGAGCGTGCGCACCAGCACCTCTCCCGGGCCCGCATCGCGCAGCGGTTCGCGACGGATCTCGCCCTGGCCGGGGGCGATGACCCAGAATGCCTCGGTGCTCTGCGCCATGTGTATGATTCCTGCGCCGGGTGCGGCGTGCCGGCAGTGGGCCCGGTGAGTGTATCTTCTACGCAGCAACGCGAGTACCCGACATCCATGCGGTCTTCTCCCAGGTGGCTGGACCATTCCGGCGTAATCGCCGAGCTCGCGCTGGGGCTGCTCGGCGCAGTGCTGCTCTCGTCGCTGGTGCGCATCGGGCTCGGCGCACCGCGCGCTTTCCTCGTGACCGCCGTGCTCGTGTACCTGGCGATGGCCGCGGTGCTGGTGTGGCACTGGCCGCACGGCAACAGGAGTCTCGGCGCGGCGAACCGGATCACGCTCGCGCGGGGCGTGCTGGTTTGCCAGCTCGCGGCGGCGCTGGTCGCGCCGTCGTGGCTCGCCTCGCATGCGCACTGGCTGGTCGGCGCCGCGGCACTGGCGCTGGCCTGCGACGGGCTGGACGGCTGGGTAGCGCGTCGCACCGGAACCGAGACCGCCTTTGGCGCGCGCTTCGACATGGAACTCGATGCCTTGCTGATCCTCGTTCTCAGCTTCTGCGTACTCGTGACGGGCAAAGCCGGCAGCTGGGTGCTCGCGATCGGCGCCATGCGCTATGCGCTGGTGGCGGCGATGCGGCCGTGGCCCTGGCTGGGCGCCCCGCTGCCCGAGAGCCGGCGGCGCAAGATCGTCTGCGTGTGGCAGGTGGCGAGCCTGCTCTGCGCGCTGTCGCCATGGGTGCCGGGACCGCTCGCGCAAGCGCTCCTGTCCGTCTCGCTCGCGTTGCTGGCGTGGTCTTTCGCGATGGACGTGTCGTGGTTGCGTCGTGCTTCGCGCGTGCCGACAGCACCGTATCCGGAGGCAGCGCCCCTCACCCCTCCCACTCGTTGCAAGGAGCCCGAACATGAGCGCTGACACCCGTCGTTCCCGTCGCCCTCGTGCCGCTCGGTGGCTGTTCGCCACCTGCCTCTGCGCGATATGCGCCGCGCTGCCGGCGTGGGCGCAGCCGCGGGATTTCGTGATCGATCCCGATCACTTCGGCCTCGCCTTCCGGGTGAGGCACATCGGCTATGCCGATACGCTCGGCATGTTCCTGCGGGCCAGCGGCCGGTTCGTCTACGACGAGGCCACGCGCACGCTGCTTTCGGCGCGCGTGGTGGTGGACACCGCCAGTGTCTTCAGCAATCACGACAAGCGCGACGAGCACCTGAGGAACGCGGACTTCCTGGACGTGCGGGCGCATCCGGAGGCGGTATTCGAGGCCACCGGCTACGAGGCGGCCCCGGACGGGACGGGCCGGCTCAGGGGCAAGCTGACGCTGCTTGGCCAGACGCGGCCGGTCGAGCTCGCGGTCAGGCTGAACAAGTCCGCCGTCTACCCGTTTCCCCCCGGGCTGGCGAAGCACACGCTCGGAGTCTCGGCCACCACCACGCTGCGCCGCAGCGACTGGGGCATGGACTACGCGGTCGCGAATGGCCTGGTCGGCGACGAGGTGCACATGAGCTTCGAGCTGGAGGCCCATCGCCAGTAGCCGGTGGTAAGGCGACATCTCCGGCGCGCCTGTCGCGCGTGCTTTGCCGATGCCGCGCAACGCCTGCGCAGGCATTTATTTTCTCGCCGCGGCTGGCGTAATCTCCACGGGCTCCCGCGCCGGCGGGTGACCAAGGCTCCACGACAGGCATGACAGGAGAGCAGTGCGATGGCCGTGACGAATCCGATCCTGGCGACCATTGAAAAGTCCGGTGCCGCGGCGCTGGGCAACACGCTGCCGCCGCGGCTGATCTCGGCCGACTCGCACGTCACCGAACCGCCGCACTGCTACGTCGACCGCATCGATCCGGCCTTTCGCGACCGCGCGCCGAAAGTGGTGCGCGACAGCGACGGCGGCGACGTGTTCGTGATCGACGGCATGGCCTCTGCGGTGCCGCTGGGCATCGTGGCGGCGGCGGGCAAGGATCCGCGCGAGATCAGGAAGAGCGAGTGCCGCGTTGAGGACCTGCATCGCGGCGGCTGGGACGGCAAGGCGCGCCTCGCCGACCAGGACCGCGACGGCATCGCGGCCGAGATCATCTACCCTTCCGTCGGCATGGTGATCTGCAACCACCCGGACGCCGACTACAAGCACGCGTGCATGTGGGCCTACAACCGCTGGCTGCAGGAGGAATTCTGCGCCGCGGCGCCGGATCGGCTGTTCGGCATGGGCCAGACCGCGGTGCGCTCGGTGGCGGAGACCATCGAGGAGTTCCGCCGCTTCCGCGAAATGGGCTTCAGGGGCGTGATGATGCCGGGCAACCCCGCCACCGCCGAGGACTACGACCACCCGAGCTTCGATCCGCTGTGGCGCGCCGCGGTGGAGCTCGATCTGCCGCTCGGCTTCCACATCCTCACCAGCCGCAGCGACGGCGCCAACGCCATCGGCGCCAGCGGCCAGCGCCAGGGCTCGGCGCATCGCGGTCCGCCGCAGAACGCCGCGCAGATGCTGATCAAATCGATCCAGGACATCATCGGTACCTTCATCTGGGGCCGCGTGTTCGAGCGCCACCCGGCCCTGAAGGTGGTTTGCGTCGAGGCCGACGCGGGCTGGGCGCCGCACTTCGCCTACCGCATGGACCACGGCTACAACCGCCACCGCTTCTGGCTGAAGATGGGCGACATGGCGCGCACGCCGAGCGAGTATTTCTACGAGAACGTGTACATGACCTTCCAGGACGACTGGGTCGCGCTGAAGCTCGTCGACATGCTGAATCCGCGCCGCCTGATGTGGGCCAACGACTTCCCGCACAGCGATTCGACCTGGCCGTGGAGCCGCGAGCTGCTGCTGGGGCAGACGCAGCACCTGACGGCGCAGCAGAAGGCGTGGATCCTGCACGACAACGCGGCCGAGCTCTACCGCATTGCCTGATGATCGGTGCGCGCCGGTGCGTCCTTGTGTAGGAGCGCGCCATGCGCGCGATGATTCGCGGCCATGGGCCGCTCCTACAGTCATGAATCGATAATTGGCGACAGAAGTGGAACGGCACGGCACATGCGCGAAACAGCAGATCTGATCATCCGTGGCGGCACCATCGTCGACGGCACCGGGGCGGAGCCCTTCACCGGCGATGTCGCGATCACGGGGGGGCGGATCACCGCGGTGGGCGAGGGGCTCGCGCAGCGCGGGCGCGAGGAGATCGACGCGCGCGGCCTGCTGGTCACGCCCGGTTTCGTCGATATCCACACGCACTACGACGGCCAGGTCACCTGGGAGAACCGCCTGGTGCCCTCGACCTCGCACGGCGTCACCACCGCGCTGCTCGGCAATTGCGGCGTCGGCTTCGCGCCCTGCCGCCCCGCGGACCGCGAGCGGCTGCTGAAGCTCATGGAAGGCGTCGAGGACCTGCCCGAGGTGGTGCTCGCCACCGGGCTGCCGTGGAACTGGGAGAGCTTCCCCGAGTACCTGGACGCGCTGGACGCGCGACGCTACGACTGCGACATCGCGACCCAGATCCCGCACGCGGCGCTGCGCGTCTTCGCGATGGGGCAGCGCGCGGTGGCGCGCGAGCCGGCCAACGCCGGGGACTGCGCGCTGATGGCACGGCTGGCGGGCGAGGCGATCGATGCCGGGGCGCTGGGCTTCGGCACCTCGCGCACGATCAACCACCGCGCCAGCGACGGCATCCCGGTGCCCACGCTGACCGCGGCCGAGGACGAGCTCGCGGCCATCGGTGCCGCGCTGGGCGCCAGGGGCCGCGGCGTGCTCCAGCTGGTCTCCGATTTCACCGACCTGGACACCGAGCTGCCGATGCTGCGCCGCGTCGTGGAGCGCTCGGGCCGGCCGCTGTCGGTGTCCCTGATGCAGTGGCACCACGCGCCCGACAAGTGGCGCGCGATCCTCGCCTGGATCGACGCCTGCAATGCCGACGGGCTGGACATCAAGGCCCAGGTCAGCGGGCGCCCGATCGGGCTGAACCTCGGCTTCGAGCTGAGCTTCAACCCGTTCAGCTACACGCCGACCTTCAAGTCGCTGTCCGGGCTGAGCGTGGCGCAGCGCCGCGAGCAGTTGCAGCGCCCCGAGATCCGCGCGCGCATCGTGACCGAGACGCCCGAGTCCTCCGGCTTCCCGGGAGAGGCGCTGCTGCGGATGTGGGCGGGCATCTACCCGCTCGGCGAACAGCCCTTCTACGAGCCCGTGGCCGAGGGCAGCGTCGCGGGCCTGGCCGCGCGCCGCGGCGTGACGCCGCAGGAAATGGCCTATGACCTGATGCTCGAGCAGGACGCGCAGGCCGTGCTGATGGCGCCCACCGTGAACTTCGTGGGCAACTCGCTGGACGACCTGCTCACGATGATGCGCCACCCGCACGCGATCTATGGTCTCGGCGATGGCGGGGCGCACCTCGGGTTCCTGTGCGACGCGAGCCTGCCGACCTACATGCTGCAGTACTGGGTGCGCGAGCGCAGGCGCGGCGAGCGCCTGCCGCTGGCGCAGGTGGTGCACGGACTGACGCAGCGTACCGCGCAGGCGGTGGGGCTGAACGATCGCGGCGTGCTGGCGCCGGGCTACAAGGCCGACCTCAACCTCATCGATTTCGCGCGCCTCGCGCTCGAGCCGCCGCGCGTGCGCTACGACCTGCCGGCCGGCGGGCGGCGCATGGTGCAGGATGCGCGCGGTTATGTCGCGACCATCGTCAGCGGGGCGGTGGTGCAGCGCGAGGGAAAGCCCACCGGCGCGCTGCCGGGACGCCTGGTCCGGGGAGAGCAGGCAGTGCCGGGACAGGCGCGCCCCGTGCTTGTCACCCGCGAATCGTATGGGTCATGATATCGGCGCTTTACGCAAGATTCGGCGGGGGAGTCCATGCTCAACGTGACCCAGATCCTGGCGGCCAAACCCTCCGGCGTGCGGACCGTGGACGTTTCGCTCACGGTCTATGCGGCGGTCACGCTGCTGGCGAGCCACCAGATCGGCGCGCTCGTGGTGGTCGACGACGGCCGCCCGGTCGGCATGTTTTCGGAACGCGACTACGCGCGCAAGGGCATCATCCGGGGGCGCCGGGCGCACAAGACGCTGGTGAGCGAGCTGATGAGCTCGCCGCTGATCACCGTGTCTCCGGAACAGTCGATCGAGGAGTGCATGCAGCTGATGACGGAGCGGCGCATCCGCCACCTGCCGGTCATCGACGACGAGGAGCTCGTCGGCATGGTGACCATCGGCGACGTGGTGATGCACATGATCACGCAGCAGCGCAACCACATCGAGCAGCTGGAAGGCTATATCACCGG
>Ga0138256_10004847_pt1 | contig 14282 bp, 11 predicted proteins | sample KNB2016incub_MG_FD_105486 | JGI IMG/M metagenome (GOLD analysis project Ga0138256, IMG submission 105486) | Active sludge microbial communities from wastewater in Klosterneuburg, Austria - KNB2014incub_MG | ecosystem: Engineered > WWTP > Activated sludge > Unclassified | place: Austria...
AAAAAATAGCCACATTAGTATCAGAATAAAAGTCTATGGCACACAAACTTCATCTTTTTGACCGAAAAACTAAACTTATCCTACTTGCCATCCTACTCATTGCTGGACTTCTCAGATTTTTCAATCTCAACTGGGACTTAGGACATTTCTTCCATCCCGACGAGCGTAATATTGCCAACGCCGTAAGTCAGATTCAACTATTTTCCCAGATGGATCCAAAATTCTATGCTTATGGCGGCTTCCTTATTTATCTCTATAAATTTACAGCTGACGTCCTAGTCACAATATTCCATAATCCTTTAATGGCTCAGGATTGGTCGTGGATTAATATCATTGGGCGGTCTTACTCTGCTTTCTTCTCGACAGTCACCATAGTCCCTCTTTTTATGATCACTACAAAAATTTTTAACAGACATACAGGCTTTCTTGCATCCATTATCTATGCACTTACCGTCTCATCTATCCAAACAGCCCATTTCTCAACAACTGAGAATCTTCTAACATTTCTGATAGTTATTATTAGCTATCTAGCAATTTGTTTTTATGAGCACCCCACTCATAAAAAAAGTATTCTGATAGGAATTATATTCGGAATTGCGATCGCAACTAAGACAACTGGTATTTCATTTATTATTGCACCACTCCTAGCGCTGTCAATTCTCTTTGTTAATAAAAAAATATCAATAGGTAGAAGTGTTAGTTATTTCATATTATTTATAGTATGCGGATTTATAACATTTACCCTTTTTTCTCCCTATACATTTTTAAATTTTTCAAAATTTATGGAATCAATGCATTATGAAAATAGCGTTGTACTGGGGACAAATCCTGTCGTTTACACACTCCAATTTCTACACACCCCAATCTATCTTTTTCAACTTAAAAACCTATTTTGGCAACTTGGCCTATTTGCCATAGCAGCAATTCTTGGCATATTATTCACAACTGCTAAAGAAATTAAACGAAAGAATTGGCTTTTTATTATTTTCATATCATTTCCATTTCTTTACTTTCTATACGTTGGGTCCTGGTATACCAAATTTAACCGCTACATGGTGCCCATCTTCCCATTCATAATTATCTGCGGCGCAAATCTAATCTATATGATCCAAAAAAAATACCATCTCCTAGGTCGGCTAGTGATGGCAACTTTTATTATCTCAAGTGGACTATATGCACTCGCATATATGTCAATCTATACGCATGAACAGACGCGGATCAGTACTTCTGAGTGGATTTATACTCATATTCCAAAAAATAATTTTATACTTTCTGAGCATTGGGATGATGGACAACCTATCCCATTAGCTAACGGGTCTCCTGGAGACTATCGAACACTTCCCCTGACTATTTATGACCAGGATAGCCCTATGAAGGCCATCTACTATGCTAACTACCTATCTCAGGCTGATTATCTGACGATTAATTCTCGAAGACTTTATGGAACACTAGAACACCTTCCTGAGAGATATCCTCTGACAAAACATTACTATGATCTCCTCTTTGCAGAAAAATTAGGCTATCAAAAAGTAGCTGAGTTTTCTTCATACCCACAGCTTCTTGGCTTTACACTTAACGACGATTCAAGTGAAGAAACGTTTCAAGTCTATGATCATCCTAAAACTTTTATATTTAAAAATGTTTCACATTTTTTACCCCAACATATCCAATCACTTCTTCTTGCAAAGTAAGAAAACTCCATTTGTCTTGTCATCTGGGGAAAAACAATAGTAGAATAGACGGCATGTCAAAGAAAATTTTAATTACAGGTGGGACTGGTTTTCTCGGAGTACATCTCGCCAGAAAATTTGTAAAAGAAGGTTGGGACGTAATTTTGCTCGACATCGCACCTCTTGATGCCAAAGATCTTTATAATAAAGTGACCGTTATACAAGGTGATATCCGAAATAAAAAAACCCTTGCAAAATCATTTAAAAATATAACTCATGTTATTCACGCAGCTGCAGCACTACCAATCCAACGGACAAAGAAAAAGATTTTCAGTGTAAATGTAGATGGAACAAAAAATATTCTTACAATGGCTCTTGAACACAAGGTTGAAAGAGTTATTTTTATTTCAACAACAGCTCTTTATGGAGTACCAAAACATCTACCCGAGACTGAAGAAAGTCCTCTTGATCCGATCGGGCACTATGGTGAATCTAAGCGGAAGGGTGAAGAACTTTGTAAAGAATTTATAAAAAAAGGCCTAGATATCACCATCATCAGACCAAAGACCTTCCTAGGACCTGAAAGGCTCGGAGTTTTTTCCTTATGGTTTGAGGCAATCTACACAGGCCGCCGCATCTTTATCCTTGGAAATGGTAAGAATAAATATCAGCTTCTAGCAGTTAGTGACGTGGTCGATGCGATATATAAAGCTCTAATTAGCAAAGTTAGTAACGAAATTTTTAATATAGGTGCCAAAGATTTCCAGACTTGGAGGAAAGATTTGCAGTTCATAATTAGATCAGAAAAATCAAGGTCTAAGATCACTGGTCTTCCCATATTAACAACACAGATTATGCTAAGAATATTAGAGCTGCTTAGGCTCTCACCACTCGCTGCTTGGCATTATAAAACTATGCCTGTTGATTCATATGTCGCAACTGATAAGGCAGAAAATATACTAGGTTGGCATGCTAAAAAATCTAATAAGGACCTTTTGTTGGAAAGCTATTTATGGTACAAGAAAAACAGGAGCAAAATACAGAAGAAAACAGGAGATACTCACCGCGTAAGCTGGAATTTTAAGCTTCTAAATCTTTTATCTAAAATTTAAACTTTATATGACACGAATTGGCTTTGATTTAGACAAAATATTTATCAATTATCCACCATTTGTACCAGATGGGTTAATCGATCATCTCTATAAGAAAAAGTCCAAAGAAACACTACTTTACAGAATACCCTCCCGTCCTGAACAATTACTTAGACAACTCTCTCATAATTCTTATTTCCGTCCACCTATAAAATCTAATATTAGGTTTCTTAAATCATTATCAAAACAAAAATATGAACTTTTCCTTATTTCAAGTCGTTTTGGATTTCTAGAAAAACAGACTCTTTCTCTAATGAAAAACCTTAACTTAGACCAAACCTTTAAAGAAATGTTTTTTAACTTTAATAACCTCCAGCCACATATCTTTAAAGATCAGGTACTTAAGGAGCTTGCTTTGGATAAGTATGTTGATGATGACATCCATCTACTCAAGTATGTTTCCAAAAATAATAAGGAAACTAGATTATTCTGGCTACATCCAACACCTTCTCTACTCCAATTACCGAAAGAAATAACTCAAATTTTTCAACTGTCTGATATTCTTATTTAATATGTTTTCTGACTTTCTAATTGGCTTTCAATGGTGGACTGTACTATTTATAGTAGGGATTATTTTCACCCCACTCACTTATTATCTTTTCCCTAACTTTATTGATCGGGGATACATATTCAGTAAAAGTATCGGCATCCTAATCCTCTCCTATTTCATGCTCGTAATAGGGATAACTCACCTTCTACCTTTTACGTTTTTAAGCCTCGTCCTAATACTAATATTTTATATGGGTTTTACCTTTTTTATAGGTAGAAAAAATAAAATTTGGCAAAATTTTTTAAAGAACTTAAAAAACCTAAGTAAATGGATTATTCTTGAAGAAATTTTATTTATTAGTATATTTGCATTTTTTGCCTATGTACGCTCCTTCGCACCAGATATTAATGGTCTTGAAAAATTTATGGACTATGGTTTTGTCAATTCTATTTTAAGAAGTACATATTTCCCGCCCAAAGATATGTGGTTTACTCCGCTTTCTATTAATTATTACTATTTCGGACATCTCGCAACAGCTATCCTAACCAAGCTATCATTGATCACATCCAATTATACCTTTAACTTGATGATAGCAACAATTGCCGGGCTGACATTTACTAGCTCGTTTTCTATTGGCATTAATCTCTATCAGAAGCTGACTGATAAGATAAAACTTCCAAAACTTACTGTCGTCGGAATACTTACAGGACTATTAGTAACATTTGCCGGGAACCTACACATACTCTATACGCTCTTCCTCCCATATCAAAATGAGCATCCAGTTCCTTTTTGGCAGCTAGTATTCTCGCCTCAGTCTTTCCCCAATTCATATTGGTATCCCAATGCCACTCGCTACATTTATCACACAATCCACGAATTTCCTATCTATTCATGGACTGTTTCAGATCTTCATGGACACGTAACTGATATCCCCTTCGTCTTATTAACAATTGCTTTCATCTACTCTCTCTTTCTGGGTTATAAGAAAGTAAATCGGAAAAAAGTTATAAGAAAAAATAAAAACCAACTCTTCTATATTTACTATCTGATAAAGAGAGAACTACCACTATCGATTCTACAGATGGGGATTATTAGTCTTTTGCTAGCAATTATGTATATGACAAATGCTTGGGACGGGCTAATCTATTTCCTGCTAGCAATTCTCCTAATCGCTTATATTAGTTGGAAAGAATTATCTCAGGCAAAGATCTCGAGCTCACAAAAACTACTTAATTTTATTGTTAACCTCATAACCCCAAGCATAATATTAATAATTGGTCTAATCCTCTTTTCCTTACCCTTATCACTCTTTTTTAAGCCATTTGTTTCAGGAATCGGCATCCTCTGTGCACCACCATTTTTAACTAAGATAGGACATATTGGACCGTTCCTCTTTGAGAGCAATCATTGTCAGAAATCTCTCTGGTGGCAACTTCTTACTTTATATGGATTTTTCTATTTTTTTGTGATCCTTCTTGGAATTACATTCGTAAAAATAAGAAGACTAACTAAAGCTGATATCTTCGTAAGCATGTTAATTTTACTTTCGACACTTTTAATAGTCATCCCTGAATTTATCTATGCAAAAGATATCTACCCTGAACATTACAGAGCCAATACCATGTTTAAGCTCGTCTTTCAATCGTTTATTATGCTCTCGCTAAGTACAGGCTATACAATAAGTCGTATTTCATTCACTCTTAAAGAAAAATGGACATTGCTGACAAGAGCTCTTTATGTTGTCTTTTTCCTTATAACCCTATGCCTCCTTACTATTGTCTTTACGTACCCATACTTTGCCATTATGTCTTATTACGGAGAACTGAAAACGTACCACGGACTAGATGGAACAAAATATCTAAGTGAGAAATACCCAAATGATGCGAAGGCCATAAATTGGATAAATAAAAATATAAATGACCAGCCAATAATTTTAGAGGCTCAAGGAGACTCATATACTGACTATGCAAGAGTGTCCAGTAATACTGGCTTACCAACCGTACTTGGCTGGACTGTTCACGAGTGGTTATGGCGAGGAACATACGATGTTCCAGCACCTCGAATTAAAGAGGTAAGAGATCTATATGAATCAAAAGATCTTAGTCTTACAAAATCACTCCTACAAAAGTATAAGGTCAAATACGTCTTCGTTGGAGCACTTGAAAAGGAAAAATATGATATTTATGAAGCTAAATTTAAAATACTGGGTAAAGTTGTTTTCAAGAGTGGACTGACAAGTATCTACCAAATATTTTAATTTATTTACTAATTGATTTCTCTACGGGAGTCGATATTATTGGACAACCCATATTTTCTACGAGACATTTAACATATGCTTGGATCTCAGAGTAGTCCGCTGGTCCAGCCTTTGGAACAAGAACCCAGGCCCCGCCATAGCGATCCTGAGAAAGAGGAGGATTTATCAAAAGATCAGGCCTACCAACAGCTTCATCACCTGTGTCAATTACATAGTTCTTAGTTTCAGACCCCTTCATTCTCTGAGCTAATTTCACAAAATCATCGTACTCACTTTTTTGAATATCCGTATCTATACTTGCTTGAAAAGTATCATAAAGGCTAACTAATGTTAAGGGATTAAGAAGAGTTCCAGCCGAAAACACCTTATCCTTTAGGGCAGTAATGACACGCTCTTGTCTTTGAGATCTAGCAAAATCTGATCCTTCAGGACCAAGAGCGTGACGTGATCTGACGTACTTAAGGGCTGTCTCACCATCCATATGCTGTATTCCTTTATCAAAATGGAGATGCTCATAACGACACGGGAATAAATCAAACTCCGTGGCACTACCTGTCGCAATCTCGGCTGACATGCTGGCAATTGCATCCTCAGACGTTCCACAAAGCTCGTCCTCCTTGCCGCTTAAAGGATATGCATAATCATCAAATGACCTTGCTACATCAATATTTAACCCTCCCATTCTATCTACCGCTTTTTCAAATCCACTAAAGTCAATTCTAAAGCCATAATCAATTTTCTGTCCTAATATTTTTCTAACAGCAGCTTTTGCAAGAAGAAGCCCTTTGTCCTTTCTACCAGACTCACCAGATGCATACGCATAATTAATCTTTGCCTGTAGATCAGGAACCCATAAATCTCGAGGCAAGGTCACCATAGTAACCTTTTTGTTTTTTGGATCAATGCTGGCAAAAATAATCGTATCTGTAAGATTGGGACCTTCGTGACTTCCTCCACCAATTCCAAGAAGTAGGATGTTGACTCTTTGATCCTCTGTCTTTTTAAGATCGATATTTTTATCAAAGGCAACCTGATATGCAACTGGAACATAGTTAATAACTGCCAAAACAACTTTAATACCTATTCCAAGCAAAATTGCTCCTATGATAAGAATCAATAACTTTTTAAATGGCTTTTTTCTACGAGAGGGCATAGTGGATTTAGTAATTATAGCAAAGATTATGCAAGTTGGATAATCTCTGCAAATATTTTTGGATCAAGACTTGCACCTCCAACAAGCACCCCATCGATATTTTGACAAGAAGTATATCTCTGAACATTCTCAGGCGTAACACTCCCGCCATACAGAACATATGATATGCTCTTTTCTTCCTTAAAAAAGGCTGCCACAGTATCTGCATCGACTGGATCATCCGGTAAACCTGAGCCTATCGCCTCAACTGGCTCGTAGGCTATTATATGCGTCCCGTCAGGAACACTTGTCTCTTTACTCTGCACACAAACAATCGGTATAAGACCATTCTTATTTGCCTCTTCTACTTTCTTGGAGATAAGATCATCTGTCTCATCAAACTCACGCCTTCTTTCAGAGTGACCAAGTATTACATACTTCACGAGGCCCCTTACTTCCGACGCAGCGACTTCGCCAGTATGTGGACCGATTGAAAAAGGTGAGATATCCTGTACTCCCAAATCAATCGGGATTTTCGAGTCTACATGCTCTAGCAGTCTGGCCAATTCTGCGACTAGAATAGTTGGTGGACAAATCACAACTCTCTTAGATTTATCTTTATTTTCTTCCTGAGAGTGTAGCCAGTTCACAAAAGTACTGTTTAGAAAAGCAATCATGAATGTATGAGCCTCCTCTACTGACTTATGAGATTTCCAATTTCCGACAATCAAAAGCTTTTTCATATGCTACAATGGATCTTACACAAATCCCTATCTCCTCTATGATAGTTTATGGACCACACACTTCTCAATGACCTAAACCCTGAACAGAAAAACGCAGTTCTTAATACTGATGGACCGATGATAATCCTTGCGGGAGCTGGATCAGGAAAAACACGCGTGCTTACCTATAAGGTACTCTACCTTATCCTCAACAATAAAGTAGCTGCTGAGGAAATACTCATGGTAACGTTTACCAATAAAGCAGCAGGAGAAATGAAAGAGCGCATGCAAAAAGTTCTTTCAAATACAGATAAAGATTACGAGCATAATAAGCCACTGATCGCTACCTTTCATTCCTTGTGCGCACGCATATTAAGGTTCGACGGGGAGCATCTTGGAATTTCAAGACAATTCATAATTTATGATAGCAACGACCAGCAAGATGTAGTAAAAGAAGCAATGCAACGTCTTCTTATATCACCAAAAGATTTTAAGCCCAACTCCATTCTTACAACAATTTCAGGTGCAAAAAATGAACTAATTTATGATGATGAATACGCAACTTTTGCAAGAGGAATATTCCAACAAACTGTTGCAAGAATATATCCAGTTTACCAAAAGATTCTTAAAGAGAATGGTGCACTAGATTTTGATGACCTTATTCTCCAAACTGTAAGACTCTTCAAACAAAACCCTGAGATCCTTAAAAAATATCAAGAACGCTTCCGCTATATTTTGGTCGATGAGTACCAGGATACGAATAGAGCCCAATATGTCCTTAGTAAATTATTGGCTGAAAAATATAAAAATATTTGCGTAGTCGGTGACTTCTCTCAAAGCATATATAGCTGGAGAGGGGCTGATTATCGTAATCTTATAAAATTCACTAACGATTTTAAAGATACAAAGACCTTCTCACTTTCTCAGAACTACCGTTCTACCCAGAAAATTCTTGATGCTGCCTCAACTGTAATTTCAAGAAATACCTCACATCCAGTCTTAAAACTATGGACTGAAAATCCAAGTGGTGATGAGCTAGGGATCTATGAAGCAACTAGCGAGCAGGACGAAGCAGATTTTATTATCAGAACAATTATTAGTCTAGGTGTTAGTAAATTACAGGACGTTGCAGTTCTATATCGAACCAATGCCCAATCTCGAGTGGTAGAAGAAGCCTTTCTGCATCACAGTATTCCCTATACGCTAATCGGTGGTACAAGGTTTTACGAAAGAAAAGAAATCAAGGATGTCCTTTCGTACCTACGGCATACTGCAAATCCAAATGAGTCAATTTCTCTAAGGAGGATAGAGAAGCTAGGTAAAGCTCGGCTTGAGCGTTTTTTGAAATTTTTAGAAACACATCCCAAAATTGAGGATATTCCAACGATTGAACTGCTCGACAGTGTCATAGAGGCGACAAACTATCTTGAAATATATGATGAACATGAGGAAGATGATAGAGCTCGCCTAGAAAATATTAAAGAACTTAGATCCGTTGCCATCAACTATCCAAATATGACTGAATTTTTAGAGAATGTTGCACTAGTCGAGCAAGAATACACTTCAGGATCTAAGGAAAAGCAGTCTAAAAATACTGTGACACTTATGACCCTTCATGCTGCTAAAGGGCTTGAGTTCCCAATCGTCTTTATGATTGGAATGGAAGAAGGACTATTCCCACACTCTAGAGCACTTTTGGACAAACAAGAACTTGAGGAAGAGAGAAGACTTTGTTATGTTGGGATGACTAGAGCTAAAGCAAGACTCTTCTTAACACACGCAAAGAGGAGGCTCTTTTTTGGACAGCGAACTACAAATACAATCTCTAGATTTATCATTGAATTACCTGAAAGCGTCATTGAGCATAGTGTTCATAAGAATATATTAACTGGAGACTCAGATCTATTTTAACCTAATAACGAAAGCTCGGCTCTGGATAACTATATCGCAGCAGGCAGAAGGGTTTGCTACAATAGATAAATGAGAGTAGCTGAGATCACTCCGCAGGATCGCATAGAGTACAATCGCCTAGTAACACATCCCCTACAATCTTTTGAATGGGGAGAATTTCGGAAGGAAGAAGGAATAAAGATTGTTCGCATTGGATTCTACGATGAAAATAAACTAAAAAGTGGGTTCACCCTTAGCATACACCCAATTCCTAAAACAAAATGGAACATTGGGTATCTTCCTAAAGGAACTTTCCCAAACAAAGAATTGCTCAAAATTCTTAAAGAAACTGGCAAGAAATATAATTGTATATTTATACAACTTGAACCAAATGAAATACATAGTCAGGAAAATGATAAGATCCTTTTAAATTTAGGTCTAAAAAAAGCAGCACATCCCCTTTTTACTAAATACACATTTATCCTTGATTTATCTAAATCAGAGGATGAACTCCTGGCTAGCCTACATCCTAAAACTCGCTACAATATCAGGGTAGCTCAAAAACATAATGTTATTATTTCAGAAAAAAATACTACCGAGTCCTTCCAGAAATACCTTGAGATAACAAATGAGACAACGAAAAGACAAGGGTTCTTCGCCCACACCGATGAATACCACAGGCTGCAATGGCAAGTCCTTTCTCATACATCTAAAATCCCCTACAATGAACTATCTTCACATCTACTTGTCGCAACATATAACAAGAAGATTTTAGTGACCTGGATTTTATTTGTTTTTAAAGATTCGCTTTACTACCCATATGGAGCATCAAGTAATGAACATCGAGAAACTATGGCCTCAACACTTATGATGTGGGAGTCAATAAAATTTGGTAAAAGGTTAGGGCTCAAGAAATTTGATATGTGGGGAGCATTAGGACCTGAGCCTGACGAACATGATTCCTGGTATGGTTTCCATCGTTTTAAACAAGGGTTTCGCCCTCAACCTGTCGAATTTGTTGGAAGTTATGACTTAATCCTCAACAAACCATTATATTTTATCTATAAAATTTCTGACAAATTCCGATGGGTCTTATTGAAATTAAAAAAATAGCAGCTATGATAGATAACCTCGTACTAAGAATCTCTCAACTGAACAACTTTTATATAGTTTCTCTCTTATTTATTTTTGTTATTTTTTGTTATGGAGTTACTTTAGGAAATGGGCTATTTTTTGATGATGAACAATTTATTTATAATAATGTTGCAGTAAAAAATTTTGATCTTCCTCACCTATTAACTAAAAGTCTTTCGTCTGAGTCCGGAGAAATCAGCAACTACTACCGCCCTTTATTATTTATCGGATTTAGTTTTGAATATCAACTTTTTAAAGACAGCTCATTCATCTACCACTTTGATAGCCTATTCCTTCACTTTCTTGGGGGAGTATTATTATTTTTACTTATTAAGAAGCTTTTTTCCGATCAGTTACTCGCCTTTTCTACAGCTCTCTTATTTTTAATCCATCCTATCCAAACTGAAGCAATTGCCTACGCGTCAGGAAGAGGTGACCCATTAAGTTTTTTCTTTATAATGCTAACTCTACTCTTTTTACTTAATAAAGGTAAAAAATATCATATAATTTCTTTCATCACTCTTATAGCAGCTCTTTTCTCAAAAGAAATTGCATTAATGACTCCTGGGCTCATTTTTATAGTATTATTGTCCCAAAAAAAATCTTTTACCAAAAAAAGCATATTAACATCATTAATCCAGACTCTTCCTTACGCGCTTATAACTATTAGTTACTTTATACTAAGAATTACAGTTCTAAACTTTAATAATACACTTAATTTTTATAACTCTGAAAACATCTATTCAAGCCATCTTCAAGTTAGGCTAGCAACTTTTTTCCACATCTTCCCTCAATACCTAGAACTCATATTTTACCCTAAGAAATTATTTATGGAGAGAGACTCAGTGATAAAAGTTATGACCACAATAACTTTGCCAATTATTTTAAGCATTTTAGGAATTATCACCAGCTTTTTTGTTAGTATTTGGAAAAGAAAGAATTATCCCATCATATTTTTTAGCCTGCTCTGGATTGGGATTACTTTTGTCCCGACAAGTGGCATTTTACCAATTAATGGCATTTTCTATGAACACTTCCTCTTCTTTCCATCTGTTGGCTTTTTTCTTTTAATCTCATACGTTTTTATCTCTATTTACCGCAGAAGCAAATCTATGACTAAAGAAATCTTGGGAATCTTATTTATAATCATTGTTTCTCTACTTTGTTTTAGAACAATTGCAAGAAACCTAGAATGGCATGATCCAATCACCTTTTATAACCAGACTCTAAACAATGCCCAGAGTTCGAGAATATTCAATAACTTAGCCATGGCTTACGCAGATTCTGGAAGGCCAAGTGAAGCAATTAACACTTACCTTAAGGCTATTAAGATAGGGGATTCCTACCCTGAAACCCATTATAATTTAGGCAACTCATATACTAGCATTGGAGATGCTAGAAATGCAGAAAAAGAGTATAGAAAATCACTCGAAATATCTCCAGCCTTTTACTTATCCTACATCAAACTTTATTCCATATATAAATCTAAAAATGATAAAAATGGTCTTGCATTCATACACACTAATTTAACAAATATTGGTAAATCTAACCCACAATTTTTAACATTACTAAGGCAACTTGAAAATAATTAAAGTGAAAAAAGAGCTGCTACACACTTGGGTCCCTTTTATTCTTTGTGCCTTTATTTTTATATTTATAAAATTAACTGGCATGGGAGTCAGGCTTTCGGATACTAATATTTATTTTTTAACGGCCGAAGGGATACTTTCAGGTAAAGTTCTTTATAAAGATATTTTCTTTACAAACTTCCCGATCATTCCCTACATGGCTTCCTTTTATTTTCTAATTTCGGGAGGAAATCTACTCTTTTATTACTTTACAGCCGTAATTGAAATAATTATCACAAGTGGATTTATCTATTATCTTTCTTTTAAGGAAAGCTCTTCACGTCTCGTCGCCAGTTCTGCACTTACCTTATATTTGTATTCTTTCATGATATTATCTACCTCAAGCCACCAATCAGGTGTATTCTTGGCAGCCCTATTTGGAGTTCTAAGTTATTTTTTCTTTAAAAGAAATAACTTCTATCTTATCGGTATGTTTACAGCCCTTGCCTTACTGACTAAGGCATACTCGATACCTCTCCTTTTTAGTTACCTTATACTTTTCTCACTTTGCAATCGTAAAGCTCTATTAAAATTTACATTAGGAGGAATTATTACAGCAACCATCGTAATGGTTCCTACAATTCTATTTGCAGCAAAACCTTTTTTTCAGGATGTCTTCATGTATTCACTTACAAGAACAGAAGGAGTGAGTAAGCTTGGAATCCTTTATTTTATTATCCAGCATGACTTCCTTTTTATCTGTCTCCTAGTTAGTTGTTTGGCATTTTTTAGGAAACAATTATTTTTTGGACTATTTGCAGTTTCAAGTATCATTTTCTTTTTTTATTATAAGGACGTTTACTACCTCTATCTCAATGTAACTCTACCTATTATTGTTCTATCATTTCCACCTATAAATAGGAGAATATCTGAGGTGACGGTTTTAAATCGATTTATGATCCCTACTATAATTCTTATATTTACTTGTTATAACTTTTTTTCTTACTTTAATGGGTATGATAATTTACAAATAATTCCTATTAAACAGATAGTCAACCTTCTAAGAGAAAATAAAATAAAAAAAATATACGGAGTTAATGGAATTTCCCCTGCGATATCCTATCAAGCCAGAATTCCACTCCTAAATAATGTTATTGACACCAATGACAATATTTTTAGAAAAGGCTACCTAAATGCCTCATCAATTACAAGTGATGCTGTTCAAAAACATAGTGCAATTATTACAGTCGGAGCTTGGTATCCAGAACTAGGTATAAAACAGGATATTATGACGGAGATTGTCGATCAAAAACAGATGAAGAAAAATTGTCATCTTCTTAAAAGATTTCCATTCCACTCTGAGGGAGTCATAAACTCGATTAACGTATTTTCCTGCTAACTTTATTCGGGATTTTATAGATCCTGATCTGATTCTTTTCATCCGTAGCCAGAATAGGCAGATAGTCTATGGGGTAAACATAGCTAATTACTTTTGATCCCGGCTTAAGTTCTTTAATAAACTTTGGCTCTAATCTCTTTAGTGTTTTGGGGACTAAATAAACAATAATCACACTTGCTCTTGAGATGTCCTCAGAAAATAGATCCCTACGCTTAATCGTTACTAGTCCACTAACCCCCCCAATTAACATTCTGGCTTTTGCTATAATCACTCTTGATGGATCAATCTCAAGACCAACACCTTTCACCCCCCTGGATTTAGCTGCCCTCATAAGCACGGATCCGTCACCACAGCCTAAATCATAAATAATATCGTCTTTTGAGATATCAGCAAGTTTAATCATAGCCTTTGCAACTTTTCCATTTGTCCTCCACCATGGAGACCATGGACTATCTGGTGGCCAAATCATTGATAGGAGAAAGAGGAGAAGTGCTAATGTAAACCCTACTATAAAGAATGATAAAAGCATAATTTATTATAGCTTATTTTAATCATTTTTTACTTTAAGTTATTTAATTCCAATGATAATCTATCCTCTAAAAATTCTTTCGTATCCTCTAATCCTGAAGCAGTAAGAAATTCAAACATCTGAGGCTGCTTACTAAGACTATTAAGTTTGCTCTTTATTTCAGCGATATTTTCTGTTAATGCTACAACACGAGCACCCCATTGCATGTCATCTCTCTGGACGTCACTCATCAATAAATCTATTTTAGGATAAGGTCTCCACACTTTAGTTATTTCTTCACCATTCACTACCTCTAGTCCTCCTCCAACCATGCCATGATTAGGGACAGAGTGTAAATCCT
>Ga0138256_10004848_pt1 | contig 14281 bp, 12 predicted proteins | sample KNB2016incub_MG_FD_105486 | JGI IMG/M metagenome (GOLD analysis project Ga0138256, IMG submission 105486) | Active sludge microbial communities from wastewater in Klosterneuburg, Austria - KNB2014incub_MG | ecosystem: Engineered > WWTP > Activated sludge > Unclassified | place: Austria...
ACTCTTTTTGTCAGCTTTTGACAAACCTTTTTCTTTTAAAATTCCTTTGGCTTTTTCAACATCTCCACTAGAGTCAATTAGAGCTTGTCTGATTTCCGCAACACCAGCTCCAGTTGCTTCTCTGATTGCTTTTAGATCACTAACAGAATAATCACTCATTTTATTCCTCCTTTTTTTGACTTGCAGCTACTTTAGCTTTATTTTTTTCAAATTGCATTTTTCCCTGACCATAAGCTCTTGCTACTTTCGAAGTAAGAATCTTTAAGGACTTTATTGCATCATCGTTACCGGGAATCGGATAACTAACTAATCTAACATCAGAATTAGTGTCACAAATAGCAATCACTGGAACATTCATCCTGTTAGCCTCTTTCATAGAGATAGTTTCGCGATGAGCGTCACTAACAAAAACCGCATCTGGAATTTTGTCCAAAGTTTCAACTCCCCCATAAGAACGAGTCAATCCCTCGATTTCTCTATCAATAAACAACTGTTCTTTTTTGGTTAATTTTTTAAACTCGCCTTCTTCTTTTTGAACCTTAAGTTTGCGAAGTTTTTTAATATTTTTATAAACTTCATCCCAGTTAGTCAAAATTCCACCAATCCAGCGCTCGGTCATATAGCTTGCACCTACCGAAGTAGCTTCTGTTTTGACAATATCTTGAGCTTGTTTTTTGGTACCGACAAAAACAATAGTTTTACCTTCACTACCAATTTTTTCAGCGAATTCCATTGCTTTTTTAAGACCTTCCAAGGAAGCTCCTAAATCAATAACGTGAACACCCTGACGGGCGCCATAAATATATTGAGCCATTTGAGGATTCCAACGGCGCACTTGATGACCGAAGTGAACTCCAGCCTCTAGCAAATCTTCTAAGCTTATTTCCTGCTCGCTAACTGCAGCAGTTGTTTTTGTGTCTGACATTTATTTTTATCTCCTTTTTTACCTCCCCGAGCCAATATGTAGTTAGGAGAATACAAGACTCGAGTGTGATTTATTTATAACAGGCTCAAATACTAATCTAATTTCACGTCTCCCGTCAAGACGGAAAGTTTTTGTTCAGTTCTTTTTTCAGATTCTCTTCTAGCCAAATCGTAATCATTCATATCAACCATCATTTTTTCAACCAAACTGGGATGAACTGCTCTTACTTTTTCAAACATCTCTTGAGCCATCTTTCGATAATCAGGGTGTCCCTGCATACCACTTCTCAACTCACATATCCAATATAATTCCCTCAAACTCATCCTAACTGCCCATCTGACTTTTGAAGCGTATGGCACAATATATTGAGCCTCTTCAGCTGTCGCACCTGCTTCCATTAATCTCACCCTTACATCATTAGCCTCTTGCATCAACTCAACAAATTGATCTTCTAGTCCCGCATCAATTATATCTTGTGGAATATCGACTCCTAACTCTGTCGTAAAAATCTGTCTTTCAGGACTATTCATCCTATGTCTTTGTAGGTCACGATACATTCCAAAATTACCCGTAAGTTCAAACTTATAAGCAACCTCCTCAAATGCTCTAGGCACTTTATTTTGCCTGATTTTTCGTAAACTCAAAAAGCTGTCAATTAACTTTTTTCTTTTTTCTTCACCCATTTCAGTAGCAGCTTGTCTGAGCTGTTTTAAGGTTACTCCAGATGTCTTTTTGTACATTAGTTGCGCTACCAACTTTATCTGAGCTTGAGCTTCATCCTCAACATCTATTAATTCAACAGAGGCTTGATCCTGACCAATTTCTAATGTATCCATAACCTCTTCTGCCCAATATTCCGCTGTGTTATCAAGGTTTTCGAGATAAATCTGCTGTTGTTGACCTCTTATTGTTCCAGGCCTAGTCAGTAGTGACGGGGTTACTTTTTTAACCTCTTGATGAATCTGTTTACCTAACCATCGCAGTTCTGTAAGTTTTGACGCATACAATCTGTTTACTAATCCTTCCAAAGCCCTGGCATTAGCAGATACTGCCACTGTTGTTTGTGTCGCCCCAACTAAATAAGCTCTCAATACATCGAAGGCTTTTGCTCTTAAAGTATTACGCCAAACTGCCTGACTCTCATCTTCTCCTTTAGGAAACAAAGATTTTAATCTCTCGGCCAAAACTGGATTTTGCTCAACATATGTTTCATAAAGTAAGTCCACTAATTCAAGATACATTTCCGAACCATCCTGTTCCATTCCCAATGGTGGTCCAAGCTTGGCTATTTCATCTGGAACAACATACTGATATTTCCCATCAACTTGTTGACCAAACCTCACATAACGACTGGATTTTTCAATTGGAGACAGTCCAATTCTTACATCTTCAACTTCTTTAACCGCAATTTGGCTAATTCCCTCAATTCCCAGATGCAAATTACCCATTTCTGCAATTGAGTCGTCGCCATATTCTGCTAACCAAGTTCTAAAAAAAGTTCTTGCTCTCTCACTGTTAGCTACTCTTTCCATCCCACCACTATTTAAATGCTGTATCGATCTAATCATTTCAGCACCATCATCACCACCTGCAGCCAATATAGGTTGAATATACTCATTCCAAAAAACCCGTCTGATTGACGGTTCAGCCCTCGAAACTCTTGAAGAAATAGCCGCCACAACTTCCTCCGGCATATTTTTAATCACATAAACCGCACCATCCAGATTACTAAAAAACGGGGTTAACAATTCTCGCTGCGCCTCATCCCACTGCTCAGCTGTATACGTAGGTGCCCAAGCTTCTACTTGGTTAATTTCGTTTGATTCACCAATTACGGGCTCTCGGCCTTTAAGTTTTAATACTTCACTCATAAATATTTTTTCCTATTTATAAAAACCTAAATCTTTCATTGTTTCCTTAATTACTCTCGTCACTTCCTCCATATTCTGACCCCCATCGACAACACACCACTCATCAGAATTGATTCTTGCATACTCCAAATAACCTTGTCTTATTCGCTCTTTTTTGGCTAAATCTACATTCTCAAATACATCTTTAACTCGACCTTCTCCCTGCATTCTTGCCATTGCAACATCGACCGAAACATCAACCAAAAAATTAAAATCAGGTTTTAACCCATCAGTCGCTTGTGCATTAACCATCTCCACCATATCCAAATCTACTCCACCCATATAGCCCTGAAACACCCAAGTACTCGCTGTAAAACGATCATTTATCACGTTAAATCCTGCTTCCAATGTCGGCTTTAATTGTTCAGCGACAAACTGTGCTCTGGCAATATTAAACCCAAAAAGCTGTGCTACAGGTGTAAGCTTGGTACCCAAAACCATCTCCCTAACTCTTTCGCCTGCCTTAGTACTACCAGGTTCACGAAAAACTTTTGTTTCCTGACCATTATCATTAAACCAATCTGCGATTAACTTAACCTGAGTCGATTTACCAGAACCATCCGGTCCTTCAAAACTAACAAAAAAGTTACCTTTTTCTCGTTCTAGCATCATTTATGATGTACTGCCTTTCCCTGTAGTTCCAAATCCTCCCCTAGTTTGATTACCACTTAAATCTCGTTTCACAAAATTAGCTTTTACCACAGGAATAATTAATCCTTGAGCCACCCTGTCACCCGCATTTATTATCAGAACCTCATCAGTAAAATTCCTAACCTGAACATACACTTGATCTTCTGGTCCAGAGTAATCGACATCTATTACTCCAATTGAATGAGGCATATCTACACCAAATTTTTTCGGCGTCGAAGACCTTGGCACAATTGCCAAAAAATATCCCTCTGGTATTTCAAACACAATCCCAGTTGGTATTAACTTAATTTCTCTTGGTTGAATTTCCACTCGCTCACTCGCTTCAAAATCAAATCCAACAGCCCCTTCTGTTTTGTATTCTGGAGGTTTAATATCTTCTCTTAATGGATTAAATCCAACATCTACATGGACAAATCCTGACTCTTTTTCGTTACTCATTTCTACCTCCTTGTGGTTTTTGTTGTCTATAAAATTTACCCCGATATGGATGTTTTGCAGGTGAGGAAAGTAACAAAAAATCCATCGCACATATAGTATCACCTGATCGAATATCTATTGGTACTGGACCCAAATTGGACAACTCCATGGTCCCATTACCCTCAAAACCAGGATCAAATAGTGAAGCAGTTTCGACAACCAATCCTTTTCTGGCATTACCCGATCTGCCATCCATCGATCCTCGCATATAATCTGGTAATAACAAATACTCAACAGTTGAGGCGTTGATAAGCTCACCAGTTTGCAAAATTAATTGATCAGAAGGAGTTAATTCACCTTCAATCAAAATTCCTAAAGGAAGTGGTTCTCCAATACGAACAGAAGATACATTTGTTCTTGCGTAGTGTTGATACTTTGTTCCCATATGTAAGTCCACCTTACATGCACCAAGCTCCCTTAAATCATTAGCTGAAAATCTTTCCATTTCTGCTCGCACCATTCTATTAAGATCCTCTTCGGTCAAAAGCTTACCATGTCTATTTGCCCATTGGCGCATATCTGCTCTTAACGCCTCAACAGACACATCAAAATCATAAAATGACTTTGGAAGAGGATCAATTATCATTTCTTTCTTTGCAATTAACCGTAACAAATCCCACCCTTCAATCTGCGAACCAACAAAATATTCTGGTAAACCCAAGGCTTTTCGTAATTCCGGTGGATAACCGCCAAACGGCTCGTCTCTTAATAATTTTAGCCAGTCCGGCAAAACTTGAGGGTACGCTTCAAATGTTGGATGATATTCAGCTATTTCGTCTTTGGTTTTGGTTGCCAAGTCAAAGTCAAACCTAGCTTGGGATCCACCAGCATCATGTTTTTCTCGTTCAAAAGCATTCATAAAAAATATTTTGGGAAATGGAGCAGCAAATCCGATAACGACTATCTAATCAAAAAACCCGACAAACTTCAATCTTCCTGTTTTTCCTCTTTAGCAGATTCCGACTCTTCATCATCTTTTTTGGGAACCGGATTAGTCCAACTGGCATATTCACAATCTGGATACCTGCTACACCCCCAAAAAGTTCTGCCTTTTCTTGTTCTTTTTGTCACAACCTTACCTTCTTTACATGTTGGACAATCAATAGTTGATTCTTCAACAAGCGGTTTAGTGTTCTTACATTCTGGATATCCTGAACAGGCAATAAATTTGCCAAATCGTCCCTGTCTGATAACCATATCTTTCCCGCACTTCTCACATTTTTGATCAGTTTTTTCTGGCTCAATTTTTATTCTCTTAGCATCAGTCTCTGCTTTTGTAATTTCTGCTTCCAGTGGTTTCCAATATTGCTCCACCACTGGCTGCCATTTTTCGTTACCGTTTGCGACATCGTCGAGTGAATTTTCAAGCTTTGCCGTAAAGTCATAATCAACAACCTTTGGAAAATTCTCCACCATAAAATCGTTAACTGTAAACCCCAAAGTTGTCGGCATAAACCTTTTCTCAATTCGTTCAACATAGAGCCTTTCCATAAGCGTAGCAATTGTCGGTGCATAAGTTGACGGCCGACCTATGCCATTTTTTTCCAATGCCGCAACCAAAGTCGCATCAGAATATCTTGCTGGTGGTTCTGTAAAGTGTTGCTCTTTATTTATCTTTTGTTCCAATAACAAATCTTCTTTTTCAACAATCGGCAAAATAACATCAGTTTCATCCGAAACCCCCCAAATTCTTCTATATCCATCAAACACAATCTGAAACCCACTGGCTTTGAGCGAATAATCTCCATTCTTGACAACAATTCCTGTTCTAGACAGTTTTGCACTTTTTGCTTGAGAAGCTAATGTTCTTTTTCTAATGAGTTCAAAAAGCTTAGCGTGTTGTGGGGTAAATTTTGCAGCCACATCTTTTTCGGTTTTTTCAAAATCAGTAATTCTTATTGCCTCATGAGCTTCCTGAGCAACTTTGGAATTATTTTTATAAAAATTCGGTTTTTCTGGTAACAAATCTGGAGAATATTTGGAGGATATGGCTTTTCTAATATTTTCTATCGCCTCTGGAGATAATGCCATCGAGTCAGTACGCATGTAAGTAATCAAACCTGCTTCGTACAAGTTCTGCGCTAGCGACATTGTTTTTTTGGCCGTGTAACCCAATCGATTAGAAGCAGCCTGTTGTAAAGTTGATGTTGTAAATGGAGGTTTAGGGTGCTGACTTGTTTCTCTTTGTGTTACCCTATCCACAATATATTTACCCTCATGCAATGATTTTTCAATTTCATCCGCATCTTTACCATTACTAACCGTAATCGCTTTAGAACTCTTCTTATCTAATTCAATTTCAAAATCGTCACCTTTAGGGGTTTTTACCAAAACCTTGATCGTCCAGTATTCAATCGGTACGAATTTTTTGATTTCTTGTTCTCTTTCACAAACTAACCTCAAAGCAACTGATTGAACACGACCTGCCGACAATCCGCCTTTGATTTTTTTCCATAAAACTGGAGAGACTTTATATCCGACTATTCGATCCAAAACTCTTCTGGCTTGTTGAGCGTCAACAAGGTCATAATTAATTTCTCTTGGAGTCTCAAAAGCGTGTTCAATAGCGCTTTTTGTAATTTCATGAAACACCACCCGTTTGGGTTTTTTATCAATTAAGCCCTTTCCAAAAAGCTCTCTTAAGTGCCACGCAATTGCTTCTCCTTCTCGGTCAGGGTCTGTTGCTAAATAAAGATTTTCCGCTGTAAGAGCCAATTTTTTTAAAGCGTTTGCATCTTTTTGTTTAGCTTTTGGAACTATATATCTTGGTTCAAAATTATTCTCCATATCAACACCCAAATCAGATTTTGGCAAATCACGCATATGCCCCTTAGAAGCCTCAATGCGATATTTGGCTCCCAAAAAAGCTGTTAATGTTCTTGCTTTGGTTGGAGATTCAACAATTACTAAATTTTTAATCATCTAAATAAATATACTTTTCACACGATAACTTTCTATAACTTTACAATAAACTGTCAAGCTTTTGAAATTTGTTAGTCAAATATTTGAATAAAATCCAGTTCCCGAATCCAAAATTTTTCCATCATTAATTAGCTCTTCAATCTTAACTAATAATTCTCTTTTATCAATCTCTGTACCATAAAGAATTTCGTCAAATTGTTTCGGACCATCCGATAAGAAATTTAAAATTATCGAAGTTTCCAAATCCAAATTTTTATTATCGACCACCCTATCCATCCCCAAAATATCTCTCAAATCGCTAGGATTAATAATCGGCTCGGCCCCATCTTTTATTAACCTTAATGCCCCCAAACTATTTGGCATATCAACCCTGCCAGGCAGAACTCCCAAGTTTTTCCCATAATTTAGTGCCTCTCTAGCAGTTATCAACGTACCAGACTCAACTCCTGCTTCCACAACAAAAACTGCTTTTGATAAAGCCGCAATAATTCGATTTCGCAGTGGAAAATAAGCATAAAATGGCTGAGTTCCTGGATAATACTCAGAAATAATAACTGATCCTGATTCAATTATTTTTTTATACAAAACTTTATTTTGCGTTGGATAACAAACATCAACCCCGTTACCCAAAACTGCTATTGTTTTATTACCTGCACTAATTGCTTCCCAATGTGCAGCCGCATCAATTCCTCTTGCCATACCTGAAATAATTGTTATTCTTGAATCTTCCAATAATTCCGACAACATTCTTTTCGTTTGCGCTAAACCATAATCTGTCATTTTCCTCGACCCTACTACTCCCAGTGAATACTCGCTCCCCAGTGCCAACTGCGATCCAATTCCATAAATAATAAATGGCAAATCATCAAAACAATCAAAAATCTCAGGCATTCCCACGTCACCTAATACCAGAAACCAAATATTCTTTTTCTCTAACTCCTTTTTAATTTTTGAAATATCATGTGAACTTTTCGCAATCAACTCACAAACCCTCGTCTTCACACCTAATTCTTCCAAATGTTTTGCGTTAGATTCAAATATTAACTTAGCACTTCCAAACTTGTTAACCAATACCCTCAAGGCCGCAGGACTATTCGGCATAACTGTGGACAGCCAAAGTCGATAATCTCGCTCTTTAAAAATCACGCAAACTAGTTAAATCTTTATCGAATCGAGCTAAAGTACCACTCCAAGGTATTTCTTGCAACCGGAGCAGCCACCGCCGAACCTTCTCCTCCCCGTTCAACCAAAACAGTTAACGTTATGCTTGGTGCATCAAAAGGCGCAAACACTGTAAACCAAGCGTGCGTTTCTTCAGTTTCGGCGAACTCTGCCGTTCCTGTTTTACATCCCACTGGAATCTTAAAGTTAAAAAATGGATATCCAGTTCCTCCAGTTAAACAAGCCTGTTTTAATCCCTCTCTAACAAGAGCCAACCACTCTGGTCTTGCATTAACCTTTCTAATTTCACTTGCCAAATCAATTTCTTCAACTCTGCCATCGGAAAAACTAACAAATCTGGCTATCTTCGGACGGTGTAATATGCCATCAATAGCTGACGCTGAGGTAAAATTAGCAACCTGAAGAGGAGTAACCAACAAATCTGATTGGCCAATCGCCATTTGTAAGGTATTACCTGGATACCATGGCTCATTTTTAACTCTTAATTTCCACTCTTCGTCCGGCACTAAACCAGCATTCTCTCCATTTAAAACAATTCCTGTTTTTTCACCCAAACCATATTCTCTCGAACCCAACTGCAACTCTTTTTCACCTACAGCCATTCCCAATCTATAGAAAAATATATCGTTCGACCTTGCTATTGCTCGCGACACATCCAATTCACCCTCTTCTTTTCTTCCATATTGAGTCCAAAACCAGTTCGTAAACTTAAATGGTCCCAAAAATATTTCTCCTTCGTCCACAAATCTCGTTTCTGGTGTGATTTTTCCCGACTCAAGACCAACCAAAGAAGAAACAATTTTATATACCGAACCTGGCGGATAAATTCCCGAAATAGCTCGGTTAAACAGTGGATTGTCTGGGTTGTTTACCAAATCTGAAAAAGCATCCCCTTCAATTCTGTTAGAAAATATATTGTTATCAAAACTTGGATAACTGACCATCGCCAATATCTCTCCTGTTTTTGGATCCTGAGCTAAAGCCGATCCACTAGTAACTTTCGCTTTTTCTATCTCTTTTTTCAATTCTTCAAAAAGCTTAATCTGTAATTCAGCATCAATTGTTAATTCCAAACTTCCACCAATTTTTGGATCCTCAACACCAATTATTCTTTCCTCCATTCTCGTAGAGTCCACTTCGTAGAGTTTCTTTCCGTGTTTTCCTTTAAGCAAATTTTCGAACGACTGCTCAACACCCATTTTTCCAATTCTGTCACCAGTTAAATAACTATTAGAATCATTACCTAAATCATCAGCCGTTATTTCACCCGTATATCCCAATATATGCGCAAATGCCTCACCTTTTGGATACACACGAATTGTGTCTTCAAATAATCTTCCCAATGGTCCTTCTTTATCCAAAAAAGCTTCATTTTGTTCAATTAATTTTTGTCCCGTCTCAACCGAAACCAAGCGCGACTCATTTTCTTTAACCAATCGATACGCTGCATCATTTCGTGCCAAAACTGTGCCATTCCGATCTTTAATTTCTCCTCTGGGTGCATAAAGATTGTCAATTTTAACTCGATTATTTTCAGACTTCAGGCTAAAATCTTCACCTTTTATTACTTGTAAGTGAATAAGCCTCAAACAAAAAATCGCAAAAATCGCAAAAGCTGTAATGTAATAAAAAACCAATCTAATTTGCGAAACTTTTTCTGAGGATTGAAATATATCCTGCCGTCTAAGTCCCAGCGGTGAAGCGGTCTCATCAAGGCTAAACTTTTGGGAATTTTTTTTACTACTGCTAGAATATATAGACTCAGCAAAATTTTTACCAAAATTATTTTTCTTCATAAGTTGACACTCAAACTATAATATTCTTCATATCAATACATACATATGTCAGAAAACCAAGTAGATCCACAAGCTGTTGTAGTAGAAATACTCAAAAAACTTGAACCTTATTTTGAAGAGCTAGAAAAAAGACTCTCAAAAATCGAGGAACAGCTTAGCGATAAAAAAAGCAAATAAAATTATACTTTGCCCGATATTTTTACCCGATCAAGTAATTTTTGATCGTCAAGTAATAATGAACATCCACGTACGACAGCCGTAAGCGGATCATCAGCCACAAAAACAGGCATCTTTGTTTCTTCCGAAAGTAATTTTGCAAATCCTGGTATTAATGCCCCGCCACCCGCCAAAGTAATACCACCCTCTGTAATATCGGCCACTAATTCTGGTGGTGTTTCTTCAATTGTGTCCAAAATAGCCTGTGTAATTTGTTTGATAGTTGGAGTAATTGCCTCCCTGGCATCATCGGCAGTTAACTTAACAGATTTTGGCAATCCAGTCTCTAACGACCTACCCCGAACTACCATTTCGCGCTTTACTATCCCAGCATAAGCATTTCCTATAGACAATTTAATTTCTTCTGCTGTTCGCTCTCCAATAAGTAAACCGTACCTCACTCTCAAGTAATTAATAATATCAAGCTCCATCTCATCTCCAGCAACCCTAATTGATCGATTCACAACTACCCCCCCTAACGATATGACAGCTATTTCCGTTGTTCCTCCTCCAATATCCACAATCATTACCCCATTAGGATCAGAAATAGCTAACTTTGAACCAATCGCTGCTGCCATAGGTTCTTCAACCAAGAAAACCTCTCTTGCGCCTGAAGAAATAGCTGCTTCTGCAACCGCCCTTCTCTCAACTTCGGTTACCCCAGATGGAATTCCGACTACTACTTTTGGTCTTGGAACTTTTGGTAAAAGTGCTCCAGGTCCTTTATGTACTTTGTGAATAAAATACTTAAGCATTGCTTCAGTTGCATCGAAGTCAGAAATTACCCCATGCCTAAGCGGCCTAATAACATCGATTGACATCGGTGTTTTACCTAACATTTTTTTTGCTTCTGATCCAATCGCTAGAACTTTTTTAGATTTTCGATGCCTTGCCACGACAGATGGTTCCCGCACCATAATTCCTTTATCCCTAACATGCAGTAACGTGTTCGCTGTACCCAAATCAATGGCGATGTCATATGAAAAAATACCCAACAGTCTTCTTAACATAAATACCTAATAGTAGTAAGGCAGTATAACAAAGGCTAGGCGTGTTATTGTATTGAGATTTTAATTGCTAACTCATAAAAAAGCACATATACTCATAAAAATTTTATTTAATGAAAGATTTAGCAGTATTTTCCAGATCCCTAATAAAACTCACTTTTTTCGCCACACTTTTTATAACCCCTTTTATATTTACCTCACTTACCTCGGAACTCTTTGAGATACCCAAAATGATCTTTGTATATTTCATCACTGCCACATTACTGTGTCTTTATGTGATTTATTGCCTTTCAATCAAAAAAGTCCTTATTACAAAAAATCCAGTATTAATATTTTCAATCTGTTTCATACTCGCCTTAGGCATTTCTACAATATTCTCAACCGACCACCATCTTTCGGTCTTTGGATACTACACCAGACTAAATGGTTCATTATTTTCTTCAATTTGCTATATCGTAATCTTTTTTGTCATTACCAGTGTTATCTCAAAAAAAGAAGTAATCGAAGGTATAAAATTTTTAGTTCTTTCAGCACTTGCGGTTTCAATTTGGGGAATACCGGGACATTTTGGTTACGATCCCAACTGTTATGTATTAGTCGGCAAATTTACTTCGACCTGCTGGCGCGAAGAGTTTCAGCCAACACTTAGAATTTTTTCAACTTTCGGTCAACCCAATTGGCTTGGGGCTTTCTTAACAATGACCATTCCACTTGCAGTCAGTATCGCGATTACTTCTCGTGGTTTTCAGAAAATATTTTTTTCAACAACCACACTGGTAATTTTTCTTGCATTAATTTTTTCAAATTCTAGATCAGCATTTCTTTCACTAATAATTTCCATGTTTCTATTTGCAATTCTCCTCGGGTGGAAAAAAATTAAAACCAGTTTTGTTACTTTATTATTAATTTTCACCGGCTGTCTTGTTCTTTTGGGAATCTTCGGCAAACCTCTATGGGAGAGAAACCTCGAAGCAATAAGACAAAATCTCTTTTTTACTAAAACTGAAGTTAATCAAGATAAAACCCCTAAACCAACCTCAACTCGATCTGCAACACCAGCCTCAACCAGTCTTGAATCAGGGGGAACAGAGTCGGGAACCATTAGATTAATAGTTTGGCAAGGAGCAATAGATATATTTAAAAATTCGCCAATAATAGGTTCTGGTCCAGAAACTTTCGCAACTGTTTACTACAAATTCCGTCCCAAAGAACACAACAATACAACTGAATGGAATTTTCTTTACAACAAGGCTCACAATGAATATTTGAATTATCTAGCTGGCAGTGGACTAGTTGGAACGATATCTTATTTATTCTTAATTTTTTCAATTATTTTTTTAATTTCAAAAAATATTTTTAATTCACTTAATCAAACCAGAATTCTCCAACTTGGATTACTATCCGGATCTATAAGCTATTTAATAGTTAACTTTTTCGGGTTTTCTGTCGCTGTGACATCACTAATTTTCTTTATTATTCCCGCTATTTCCTATGTTCTATCTAACGACAATAAAAATTATCAAATTAAGGTTCCTAAAAAAATAATATTTCCCAATACAATTATTATTGCAACCGTTTTTATTATTTACGTTTTTCTTGCACTAACAGTTTCCAGAATTGTATTAGCTGATATTTACTACGCCAGATATCAAAAAGAAATCGGCAACGGAAAAATCACCAAAGCGTTGAAAAATGTACAAACCGCTGCAATTACCTCACCATATTTTGAACCAATTTATTACGCCGAAATTGCTTACGCAGCTTCTCTTGCCGCAGAAAACAGCTTTGATACCGACAAAGAAAATTTTATAAAACTTTCCGAAACTTCTCTGTCCCTTGCCCTTAATGACTCGCCCAACAACCTCAGTCTTTGGAGAAAAGCGCAATCAATTTACTTTGAACTTAGTATTTCTGACTCAAAATATCTCGATTTAGCAATTAATGCCGGCAAAATCACTACCACCCTTGCACCTACAGATCCAGCTACTTTCTACAACCTCGGACTTATTGAAAAAACCGCTAACAAAAAAGAAGACGCCAAAAAATCATTTTCTCAAGCGCTTAGACTCAAACCAGACTACATAGAAGCAAAAACCGAACTAGAATTAGTTAACTAAATACAAAAAAAGTAAAAATTAATTTTTTCTCCAATAATCCAAGATACTTTGACACATATCTTCAAATGTATATTTTTGTTTCCAACTAGTATCTTTTACTAATTTTTCATTGCTTGTACTCATTCCTGGATCGTCATTTTTTCTTACCAAACTTTCATCGACAACAACCTTTACATTAACTCCAGATAATTCAATTAAGGTGTCTAATAAATTTTGCACTGATCTGCTTTGGCCAGAACAAACGTTATAGACCTCTCCCGACGCGCCACTTTTCATCAACTCTATATACGCTTCAACCACATCTCTAACATCTAACCAATCTCTTGTCGGACTAAGATTACCTACTTTGATTTCACCCTCTTTCTCATTTGATCTTTCAATGGCAATAATTTGTCTTGCAAAAGCACTTTCCACAAAACTCGGACCGCGTCTTGCACCAGCGTGATTAAAAGGTCGCACTCGAACTATATCAATACCATCGGCGGCAAAATACTTATAACCCACCAAATCCTGACCTACTTTTGAAATAGCATACAAACTTTTAGGCTTAAGTTCTGATGTTTCATCTGTAATTCCTCCAACGTTTCCATCACCATATACAACACTAGACCCAACAACCAAAACCCTAGACTCAACTTGGTTATTTTTTACTGCCTCTAGCAAGTTAATTTGACCTAAAACATTGTTGTGAATCACTTCCCACTCGGTCATATCAGGATTGCTAAACGCTGCTGCCAAATGAAATATTTGATCAGGCTTCACATCTGCAATCACCTTATCAACCGCTTCAGCATCTTTCATGTCAAAACGATGAATTACTATCTTGTCTTTAATGTTGTTTAAATTTTCTGGAAAAGCATCATTCTCATTTCCTCTGTCTGTACCATGAATCTCGTAATCTCCGATTTCAGATAATCTGTCGGCCAAAGTCGAACCAACCATCCCCGACACACCCGTAATCAAAACTTTTTTCATATTATTTTTATTATTCTACTCTGCACAAAAAAATATTAACAGTCAAAAATCTAAATATAATTATTGTCTAGTTGCATCAAAAGAATATAATATCGACATGAAT
>Ga0138256_10004849_pt1 | contig 14281 bp, 14 predicted proteins | sample KNB2016incub_MG_FD_105486 | JGI IMG/M metagenome (GOLD analysis project Ga0138256, IMG submission 105486) | Active sludge microbial communities from wastewater in Klosterneuburg, Austria - KNB2014incub_MG | ecosystem: Engineered > WWTP > Activated sludge > Unclassified | place: Austria...
GCCAGCCGGGCTGGGACATCGAGGCGCACCGCTACACGGCCATTGTGCCGCAGGCGTGCGTGAAGTTCATGGCGCTCTTCGGGCCGGGCCTGCGCACGCTGCTGGTGACCGCCTCACTGGCGCACGTGCTGGTGGGCTGGGCGGTGTACGCGGCGTGTGCCCACGTGTGGCGGGCACCGGTGAGCGCCTTCGCCTGCGCGCTGGCCGCCGTGCTGTGCAGTCGGTTGGCCTTCTACTCGCCCGTGCTCGAGGCCAACTACCTGCTCTGTTATCCCTTCCTGCTGCTGGGGTATCTGGAATCACGTTCCGGTGCGAGGGTGGAAGGGTGTGAGGGTGCGAGGGTGCAACACTCCAACTCTCCAACTCTCCAACTCTTGCACCCTTGCACGTTCGTCCTCGCTCTGCTATTGCTGCTTATTCCCCTCATTGTTCATCCAGCTGGTTGGCTGGTGATGCTTTTATGCATTGTTATGGCGTTCGCGCTTGGCTGGACGGATCGTCGCGCCACTGTTGTGCTCGCCCTTTCCGCCCAGTGCTGGCCGCTGGTCTCCCGCTGGCTCTTCCCGCCCACGGGGTATGAATTGGAACTGTACGGCGGCGTGCTGGACGGACTGCGCGCGCTGGGGCACATGAGCGCGTGGGGCTCGGTGAACTTCCTCTACATCCACACCTTTACGGCGAGCATCACCTACCTGCCCGCGCTGCTGGTGCTGGTGGCCGTGGTCATCAGCTGGGCGGTGCTCCGCGAACGCCGGTTGGCGGCGCTTACGCTGGCGGGCGCGGCGGCCTTCACGCTGGTCTACCTCATCACCTTCCATGCGGGTGATGCGGCGGTGATGCAGGACCGAGGCATCCTGCCGGTGGCCACGCCCATCGCCTTCAGTGCCTCCGCCCTGGTGATGCGGGCGGCAACACCGCGCACGCGGCTGGTCGCGCTCGTGCTGGCCGTGCTCGTGCTCGTCGTGAAGATCCGCGATGTGTCCTTCGCCTCGCGGCCCTTCGCTGAGCAGTACCGTTCCACGGAAGCGCTGATCACAGCGGCCCGGGCGCAGGGCGTGGAGCGTGGTATCGTGGACGCGGCGGTGCTGCGCGAACGAGGCGTGGAGGCCGGTTGGGCTTTTCCGGTGGAGATCCTGTTGCGCAGCGCGGTACAGGGGCCGGAGCACGGCCTCATCCTCATCAGCGGGGACAATTCGCCTCCAACGGATGCGCTCGCCACCGGACAACTGCTGATATTGGGCTTGCCCTGGGACGTGGATGCCAATGGCAGCGGCTACTTCCGCCGGAGCGCTGGGCCGTATGTCCAATTCGTACCGCAGTGAAGGATCGCCGCCTGCCAGGACGGACGGGGCGGGGTTGTCACGGTTTCCCGGTAGGCCGGCCCTATCCCTTGGCGCCGTGGCGTCCGTTCTCCTATGTTCGCGTTCCCGATGGAGGAATACCTGGTCCCGTGGATGATCCGCCTGCACGCCGTGGCAGGCACCATCGCGCTGGTGGTGGCGCCGCTGGCCATGGCCGTCCACAAGGGCGGCGCCTGGCACCGGCGCTGGGGCAAGGCGTATTTCTTCAGCATGATCGTGGTGTGCCTTACGGCCGTGCTCGTCTCCATCATCCACTATGAACGCAGCCTGTGGCTGGGGCTCGTGGGCATCTTCAGCTTCCATATGGTGGCCAGCGGCTACCGGTCGCTCTACCTGAAGAAACTGCACGAAGGCCTCAAACCGAAGGCCGCGGACCTCTGGCTGCACGGCCTGGCGGGTATCGTGAACGGCGGGCTGCTCATCTGGGGCCTGGCCAACCTGATGATGGGCCAGAAGGACACCAAGGTCCTGCTCTTCACCGTGTTCGGCGCCGTGGGCAGCTTCATGGTGTTCCGCAACCTGCACCGCTTCTACAAGCGCCAGCACGACAAGCGCGAGTGGTTCTACGGCCACATCAGCGGCATGCTCGGCGGTTACATCGCCACGCTCAGCGCCTTCAGCGCGGTGAATCTTGAAATGATCCGTCCGGCCTGGTTGAAATGGCTCTGGCCAACGATGGTGGGCGTGCCGCTCATCATCCTGTGGATCGGGTATTACCGGAATCGCTTCGCCAAGGGCGCACGGGTGCGCGACCTGGCAGAGGTGAGGATCCGCTGAACGGGGCAGGATCCCCGGGAGATGGGTTGGGGCTGGCGGCTATCTTCACGCCCCCTAAACCCCGATCATGACCCCACGTGTCCTTTTCATGGCGGCGGCCTGCGCGTTCTCGGCGTTCGCCTGTGCCCAGACGTCCCCGTCCAGCCCCGGCGGGAAGACCTACACCTATGTCAGCGTCCCCGGCGACCCCATGGAAACGCGCATCTACACGCTGGATAACGGCCTGCAGGTGTGGCTGAGCCGCAACACCGACGCGCCGCGCGTGCAGACCAACATCGCCGTGCGCGCGGGCAGCAAGAACGACCCCGCCGATGCCACCGGTCTGGCCCACTACCTGGAGCATATGCTCTTCAAGGGCACATCGAGGATCGGTACCGCCGATTGGGCCAAGGAGAGCGCGGAACTGCGCAAGATCAGCGATCAGTACGAACTGCGCCGCACCGTTACCGACGAGGCCAGGCGCGATGCCATCTACCATGTGATCGACAGCCTGAGCACCGTGGCCGCCAGTTACGCCGTGCCAAACGAGTACGACAAGATGATCAAGAGCATCGGTGCACGCGGCACCAACGCTTACACCAGCACCGAGCAGACCGTGTACATCAATGACATCCCCAGCGACGAACTGGAGCGCTGGGCCATGATCGAGAGCGAGCGCATGCAGGAATGCGTGCTGCGCCTTTTCCACACCGAACTGGAAACGGTGTACGAGGAGTTCAATCGCGGCCAGGACAACGACGGGCGCACCGCCGCCGAAATGTTGGACAAGCTGCTGTACAAGAAGCACCCCTACGGCACCCAGACCACCATTGGCACGGGCGAACACCTGAAGAACCCCAGCATGGTGAAGATCCATGAGTTCTTCGACAATTGGTACCGGCCCAACAACATGGCGGTGGTCCTCGCGGGCGACATCGACTACGACCGCACGATCGCGCTGGTGGACAAGTACTTCGGCAAGTGGACGCGCAAGGAGGTGCCCGGCTTCACCTTCAGCCCCGAGGACCCGATCACCACGCCCATGCAGGCCGAAGTGGCCGGCCCCGACCGCGAGTGGGTGAGCCTGGCCTGGCGCTTCGGCGGCACGAAGACCGATGATCCCCTGATGCTCGAACTGATCGCCGGCATCCTCAGCAACGGCAAGGCCGGCCTCATCGACCTGAACCTGCTGCAGGAACAGAAGGTGCTGGGCGCCGCCGCCTTCTCCGGCGAGCAGGCCGACTATAGCGAATTCGGTATGCGCGTGCAGCCGCGCGAGGGGCAGACCCTGGAGGAGGCGCGTGACCTGGCCCTCGGCCAACTCGACGCCCTCAAGCGCGGCGAGTTCGACGACTGGCTCATCCAGGCCGTAGTGGATGACAACAAGCAGCAGCAGATCCGCTACTGGAACGAGAACAACAGCCTCCGCGCCAGCGCCATGACCGACGCCTTCATCCTGCGCAAGGACTGGAAGAACATGGTGGACCTGTACGACCGCATGGGCCGCATCACCAAACAGCAGGTGATCGAGTTCGCCAAGGCACGCCTCAACAACAACTACGCCTGCGTGCTCAAACGCACCGGCGAGGCCACCGGCCGTCACAAGGTGACCAAGCCGAAGATCACCCCCATCGACATCAAACGAGACGGCAAGAGCGCCTGGCGGCTGGACTGGGAAAAGATCCCGAGCGCTACCATGACGCCGGAGTTCGTGGACTTCAATGCCGCCATCGCGCGCCAGACACTGGCCAGTGGCGTGGAACTCGCCTGCGTGAAGAACCCCAGCAACGACCTCTTCAGCCTGAACTACATCCTGGACATGGGCACGCTGCACGACCGCGAATTGCGCGTGGCCATCGAGTACCTGGATTACCTCGGCACCTCGAAGTACAGCCCGGCGGACCTGAAGAAGGAACTTTTCAAGCTGGGGCTCGACATCTCCGTTTTCGCCGGCGACGACCGCTCTTACGTGACACTGAGCGGTCTGGAGAAGAACCTGGAACAGGGTATCGAATTGCTGGAGCACGTCCTCGCCGATGCCCAGCCCGACAAGGAGGCGCTGCCGGGGCTTATCGCCGACATACGCAAGAAGCGGCAGGACCAGTTGAAGAACAAGGGCGCGCTCCTCTATTCCGGCCTGCTCAACCACGCGCGCTATGGCGAGAAGAACCCGCTGAACGATATACTCACCAACGAGCAGTTGGCCGAACTGCTGCCACAGCCGTTGGTGGACCGTATCCACGGCCTCACCAGCATGAAGCACAAGGTGTTCTACTACGGCCGGAAAGGGGTCGGCGAGGTGGCCGCGCTCATGGCGAAGCACCACCACGTGCCCGCCGTGCTCACGGACTATCCGCCCGAGCGCATGTACCCCGAACTGCCCACCACCGTGAACACCGTGCTCTTCGCCGACTACGACATGGTGCAGACGGAGATGCTGCTGAACAGCAAGGCCGGGCCCTTCGACGTGGCGAAGCTGCCCTTCGCCTCGCTCTTCAATGAGTACTTCGGCAGCGGCCTCAGCAGCATCGTCTTCCAGGAGATCCGCGAGGCCAAGGCCCTGGCCTACGGCGCCAACGCCAGCTACACCAGCCCCGCCAAGAAGAAGGACGCACACTACGTGCGCGCCTTCATCGGCACCCAGGCCGACAAGCTGCCCGACGCGCTGGACGCCATGTTGAAGCTCATGAACGACATGCCCATGGCCGAGGCCCAGTTCGAGGGCGCCAAGACCGCCGCGCTCAAGGTGATCGCCAGCACCCGCATCACCAAGGAGAACATCTACTGGCAGTGGGACGCCGCCCAGCGCCGTGGCCTCGACCACGACGTGCGCAGGGACAACTACGCGGCCATCCCGAAGATCACCCTGACGGACATGAAGATCTTCTTCGACAAGGAGATCAAAGGAAGACCCTACACCTACTGCGTCATCGGCAAAGAGAGCGGTATGGACATGAAGGCCCTGGAGAACCTGGGCCCCGTGCGCAAGCTCAGCAAGAAGGAATTGTTCGGGTACGACGAAGAGAAGTAGGAAGTGTCGAGTGACGAGCGCGGCTGTCGCGCTGAGCCCGCCGAAGCGAAGCCGCACTCGTCACTCGCCACTCGCTGATCAGCATGGGCTCCTGCATCTTCTCCGTCGATATCGAGGACTGGTTCCACATCCTCGACCTGCCCAGCACCCCGAAGCTGGAGGAATGGCCCGCGTTGCAGAGCGACGTGGTGAAGAACACGCGCCGCATGTACGCCATCTTCCGGCAGCACGATGTGCGCTGTACGCTCTTTTTCCTGGGCTGGGTGGCCGAACGCTGGCCCGATCTGGTGAAAGAGGCCGTTGATGACGGGCATGAGGTCGCGAGCCACGGCTACGCCCACGAACTGGTGTACACGATCACGGAGCAGCGGTTCTCCGACGACATCCGCAAGGCGAAGGACATCATCGAGCGGGCGGGGGGAAAGGAGGTGCTGGGCTACCGGTGCCCCGGTTTCAGCGTGACGGCGAAGACGCCGTGGTTCTTCGACCGGGTCCGGGAAGCGGGATACCTGTATGACAGCAGTGTATGGCCAGGGGCACGGGGCCATGGCGGGTTGCCCGGTGCGAAAGGGACACCGCATGTCATCACAACGAAGCATGGGGATCTGCTGGAATTCCCGATCAGCATGGCCCGTACGCTGGGCCGGCCCATGTATTTCTTCGGTGGTGGTTACCTGCGTTTCTTCCACTATGCCATCATCCGCCGCAAGGTGCGCCAAGTGCTCGCCGAGGACCGCCCGGCCGTCTTCTACCTCCACCCGCGCGAGATCGATCCGCAACAGCCCCGCCTGCCCATGAACGCCAAGCGCCGCTTCATGACCTACACCGGCCTGCGCACCACCGAACGCAAGATGAACCGGCTTTTCTCGGACTTCACCTTCACCACCTTCGCCGACCTGTTACGCCCCACCGTTTGAACCTTGAGTCATGAAGCTTGAGTCTTGAGTCTTGAGTCTTGAAGCTTGAAGCTTGAATCTTGAACCTTGAGTCTTGTAGCTTGACCCGCTTCCTCTTTTTATACACCGAGATCGCTCCCTACGTGCTCGCCTGCATGAGGGCCCTGATGGAGCGCGGTGTGGAGGTGCATCTCGTGCGCTGGCCGGTGAACAACGAGGCGCCTTTCGAGTTGGAAACAGGACCGCGCATGCGCGTGTACGAACGCGGTGCGTATGACGGAGCCGGGCTCATAGCCCTCGTGGAACGCATCCGACCGGACATCGCCTTCGCCAGCGGCTGGGTGGACCAGGGCTACATCGCCGCGTGCCGCACGTTGCGCGCAGCGGGTACGCCCACCGTGATGTGCAGTGACACGGCCTGGCGCGGCGATGTGCGGCAATGGGCCGCCGTCGTGGCCGCACGCCTCTGGATCGAACGGGCCTTCTCGCACGCCTGGGTCACGGGCCGGTCGCAGGCCGTCTACGCGCGCAAGCTGGGCTTCGCTGAGCACTCCATCCGCACCGGTTTCTATGCCGCTGACACGGGTGTTTTCGCCCCGCTGGCCGCCACCCTCGGCGCGCTGAAGGGCGAGGTATGGCCCCACCGCTTCCTCTGTGTGGCGCGCTACATCCCCACGAAGGGGCATCAATACCTGTGCGATGCCTTCGCGGAACTCTGCGATGCGGGCGAGGTGGGCGATTGGGAACTCTGGATCGCGGGTACTGGTGAACTGCGCGAACGGGTGATGAACTCGCCCGGTGGCCGCCATCCGCGCATCCGCCACCTCGGTTTCGTGCAGCCGAACGACCTTCCGGACGTGATGGCCCAATGCGGCGCCTTCATCCTGCCGAGCACCTACGAGCCTTGGGGCGTGGTGGTGCAGGAGCATGCCTGTGCGGGTTTCCCGCTGTTGCTGAGCGATGCCGTGGGTGCGGCCGAACGCTTCCTGCGCGAAGCCGAGAACGGCTACTCCTTCGTGGCCGGGGATAAAGCGTCCATCAAAAAGGCCATGCGTCACCTGGCAGGCCGCAGCGACGACGAACTCAGGGTGATGGGCGTGCGCAGTGCCGTACTGGGTTCCGACTGGAGCCCTGAACAGTGGGCGCGCACCGCTATCGGCCTGCTCCCACACCTGCGCCAGGCCTCGGCGGGCAACGCATGAACAAGCTGCAGGTCCTCGTCTTCCTCGACTGGTACGCGCCCGGTTTCAAGGCGGGCGGCCCGGTGCGCAGCATGGTGAACCTCGTGGACCATCTGCGCGATCAGGTATCATTCAACATCGTCACCACCAACACGGACTACACGGAGACCGCGCCGTACCCGGGCATCGTGCCGGACACGTGGACCGCCTTGCCCGGCGGCGAGCGCGTATGGTACGCCTCGCGAAAGGGCATCAATCGCGGTACGTGGAAGCGCCTGCTGAATGAGCAGGAGTGGGACGCCATCTACATCAACGGCGTGTGGTCGCCGTGGTTCAGCGCCATGCCCCCATGGCTCACGCGCGGCTCGGCCACCCGGCGCATCGTGGCCGTGCGCGGCATGCTGGCCAGCGGGATGATGAAGCACGGCACGTTGAAGAAGCGGCTCTTCCTCGCGGCCATGAAGTTCTTCGGTTGCTACCGTGGCGTGGCGTTCCAAGCGACCAATGCCGAAGAGGTGCGGGATGTGAAGCGCTGGATATCGCCAACGGCTGTGGTCCATCTGGTGCCCAACCTCGGCCGCAGAGCCCGTGGCGCCCTACCCGTGCGCACAAAACATCCCGGCGAACTGAAATTGGTGAGCCTGGCGCGCATCGCCGTGGAGAAGAACACGCTCTTCGCCATCGAGTGCTTGAACGGGCTGGCCGGTGCCATCACCTTCGACCTTTACGGCCCCGTATACGACGAGGCGTTTTGGCGGAAGTGCCAGGAGGCCATCGCCGCCTTGCCGCCGAACGTGAAGGTGGTGTACAAGGGGGCGGTGCCGCCGGAGGAGGTGCCCGCGCTGCTCACGGGGTACCACGCGCTGTTCATGCCCAGCCAAGGGGAGAATTTTGGGCACGCCATGGCTGAAGCGCTCGCCAGCGGGCTGCCGCTGCTCATCAGCGACCGCACGCCATGGCGCGGGCTGGAGCAGGCCGGGGCGGGCTGGGACCTGGCGTTGGACGACCGCCCGGCGTTCACCGGCGCCCTGAACAAGCTGGTGGCGATGGACGATGCCGGGTTCGCGCGTATGTCCATCGCCGCCAGGGACTTCGGGGCGAAGCACGACGGGTCAACGGCCGTTGTTGACGGAATGCTGCGACTCTTTGGCCTTGGGTAGCGGGCAGGATATATTTGGGCTTCATGCCCGGGGCCTGCGAGGCCGATGGGACACCCGCCACGACGAGAGATCCGTATGCCCAGATCGACAACCATGATCACCGGAGCCGCTCCGGAGCCCAGCGTGACCACCCGTATTCCCGTCGACCTTTCCCGCTTCGACAACAGCGATTTCCCCAAGGGCGCTGGTCGGCTGAAGATGACGCTCTGGTATTTCACCAACGCGCTCTTCTTCATCAACCCGCTCTTCCCGTTCCGCCGTGTGAAGCCCGTGCTGCTGCGGCTCTTCGGCGCCAAGGTGGGCCGGGGCGTGGTCATCCACCCCGGCGTGAATATCAAATACCCGTGGAAGCTGATCATCGGCGACCATTGCTGGATCGGCCAGCGGGCATGGCTGGACAACATCGACCGTCTCACGCTGGGCGACCACGTGGTCATCTCGCAGGGCGCGATGCTCATCCTCGGCAGTCATGACTACAAGAAGGCCGATTACCCCACCATGAGCGGACCGGTGACGCTGGAGGACGGCAGTTGGGTGGGGGCCGGGGCCATGGTGCTCATGAATGTCACGCTCAGGAGCCACAGCATGCTGGCGGCGGGCAGCGTGGCCACGCGCGACCTGGAGGCGTACACGATCTACCGGGGCAACCCGGCCCGGCCCGCGCGCGAACGGATCATCACCGCGTGAAGGTATCCGTCATCACCGTGTGCAGGAACGCAGCCGCCCACATCGGCGATACCCTGCGCAGCGTGGCGGAACAGGACCACGGCGACATCGAGCACATCGTGATCGATGGCGGCAGCACTGATGGCACGCTGGACGCCATCCGGCCTTATCGCGGCCGCATCGCGCATTTCACGAGCGAACGGGACAAGGGCGTGTACGACGCCATGAACAAGGGCCTTCGCGCCGCTACCGGCGAAGTGGTGGCTTTCGTGAACGCGGGCGACATGATCGAGGGTCCGGCATGCGTTTCGGCCATGGCCGCCGAATTCAGCAAGGGCGATGCCGACGCGATCTACGGCGATGCCCTCATGGTGGACCCTGATGACATCACCCAGGTGAAGCGCTTCTGGAAGGGAGGGGCATACGACCGCGAGCAGTTCCGCACCGGATGGATGCCGCCGCATCTGGGCACCTACATCCGCCGCGACGTGTACGAACGCTTCGGCCATTTCCGCGACGACCTGCGGGTGAGCGCCGACTACGAACTGATGTTCCGCTTCATGTACCGGCACCGCATCCGCGTGCGCTACGTGCCGAAGGTGATCGTTCGATTCCGCCTCGGCGGCGTGAGCAACCGCTCGCTGGCGCATATCTGGCGCGCGAACCTGGAGGTCTACCGGGCCTGGGGGCTGAACAACGAACCGGTGAGCCCGCTCATCGTGCTGGCAAAGCCGTTGCGCAAGGTCGGCCAGTTGTTCCGCCGGGGCTGATCACCGTCGCGCATGCGCGTACGCGATGTCCGCCGCTTCGCGGAAGAGCTTGGCGTTCACCTTCTCCAGATGCATGATAGTGGCGCCCTTGTCGCCCCATTTGGTCGGGTGCCGCTCGAACGCGCCGGTGGGATGGTCCAGCAGCCCGGCCTGCAGGTCCGCATCCAGCATCAGTACGGCGTATCCGGTATCGGGCCACAGGGTCATGAAGGTGCGTCCCGGCTTTCCACCGGGTTTCGCGGGCGGCAAGCGGAAAGCCACCTTGCCGAAGTGGTCGTATTCCTCCGCGCGCAGGTCGCGCAGAATGGTGTCGCGGGCCGTCACGATGTCCATGAGCGCGAAGATGGGGATCCGTCAGGCCCCGTTGGTATCGCTCGTGAGCACAGCCGTCATGTGGTCGAACCAGGGCCGCACGGCGCGGAAGGTCTTCACCACTTCATCAAGGAAGTCCGGTGCCAGCACGTGCGCATCGGTGAAGGTGCGGCGCAAGAGGAACTGCTTCAGCCGCAAGAGGTCCGCTGCGGGATGATCCTTCGGGAAGCCTCGCGGTACGGTGGCCACGCCTTCGCCGAACAGTTCACCGAAATGCGCACGGAGGTTCTTTCCGCGGAGGATCCGGCGCCAGGTTTCGTGGTCGTACGCGATGTCCTGCCGGATGAGGCGCAGGTCATCGGGCACCGGCCCCATGAAGCCACAGGTAACGTGCGACCGGTCGCCGGGCTGGATCCGGAAGAAGTAGCCGCCACGCAGGGCGGGCTTCACCCGCACCAGCCTTCCACCGAAGCGGGGCGCATAGGGCGGTTTGTCCTTGTGGAAGCGCTGGTCGGTATAGATCCGCATCAGGCTCTGCCGGCCGCTGGGTGTGCTCAGCTTGTCATGGTGCTTCATGCGATCCAGCAACGCATCGGCGAAAAGCACCATGTTGTCGTGTACCGCGATGTAGCGCTCCTTGTTGGCCTCGAACCACGGCTTTTCGTTGTGCCGTTCCAGCTCGGAGAGGAAGGAGAGGGTCGGCTTCGCGATGCGGGCGGAGGTGCGTTCGGACATGCCCGCGAAGGTCGGGACAGAGGCGTGCGCTCAGGGCTCGGTTTCCATCTGCTGCCACTGGTCCACCGACTGGCCATTCGCGTTCGGATCGTACATCACATCGTTGGTGCCGAAGTACTGGCCGTCGCTGTTCACCCAGTAGTTACTGTATCCGGCCTCCACCTTGCCCTGCTGGCCGGTGTGCGGGTTCCATGCGTTCTGTTCGCCGCGGATCCCGTTGATGGTGGCCTCCTGCTGACGGTCCATGCTGGCGTTGCTGCTGTTCCACGTGCCCATGATCGCGTTGTTCACGCCGTTCACCATGTCGCGGTGCGCGGCCTGGCGTGCATCGAAGGCGGCCTGGTTGCTGGCCATGCGCTGGTTGTGCGCCGCCCAACTCTGTCCTTCCTTCTGCTGTTCGCTCTGCGCGTAGGCCGCGAAGTAGGCCCGATCCCAGCGCACGCTGGCCAGGCTGTTCACCAGGGCCGCTTTGTCCTGCTCGTAGTTCCGGGCGGCGGCCTGCAGACCGGTTATCCGGTAGCCCCAATTGGTCATCTCGGGACTCTCGAACGCGAACCAGTGCAGCACCAGTGCGATGCGCTCGTCGCCCTTGCGCCATTCGCTCAGGGCCGCGCGGCAGGTCTTCCTGGTCTGCCCGATGGAGTACAATCCGTCCAAGCCCTGTTGATCGGCCCGGGCCACCATCGGGATCTCGGTGATGCCGATCAGTTCGGCACCTTGCTGGCGCATGTTCGGCACCACATCCTGCATCACCACCTGGTCAGGTGCCATCGGCGCCCGCATTTGCCCACCGCCCTGCTGGTAGAATTGACCGAACTGGCCCCCGGCGTACATGAAGCTGCCGCCCTGCATGCCTTTCACCTTGAGCCCGGGCGCGTCCACGTACCAGTCCCCATCAGCCTTGGTCCTCACCGGCCAGCGTGCCGGCAGGTCGATGTGCGCCATCGGCACATTGAACTGGGTGTTGTGGATGGTGAGCGTGCGGGTGCCGCCCTGGGCGGGTTGGCCGTCGTCCTGGCCGTTCCCCGTGGCTTCCGTGCCCATTTCTCCTTGCTGGTAGCCTTCCTGCGGCAGTCCCTCCCCGGTGATGGCGGCCACCCGGGCTTCCAGGTCGCTGGTGTTCTCGGTTTCAGTGTAGTCGTCGGCGATATCGTCATTGCCGGGTCCGGCACAGGCGGTCAGCAAGGTGCAGCAGGTGATGATCTGAAGATGATAACGGGTCATGGAAGGGCTTCTTTCCCCAACATCGGCATGCGGAGGGAAATGTGAACACCGCACATCCGCGATCGGGGGAGGGGCCTGCTCTACGCCGGGTCGTCCAACCCCTTTCCGGCCAGGATCCGGTCCACGTGCTTTTCGATACGCGCCTCGCGGGTCTTCGCCTGTTTCGCCCCGGCGAAGTGCAGCAGATAACCGCGCTGCCGCCCCGGTGTCAGCGCGTTGAACGCCTTCTTCAACTCCGGCATCTCCTTCAGCGCCTTCTTGAACTCGGCGGGCATCTCGAACTCGACGGTCTTCTTCAGCACAACCTGCTTGCCGGCCTTCTCCAGTGCGATGGCCTCACGGATGTACGTCTTGAGTGCAGGCGTGCGCTGCTGAAGTTCCTTCACGCTGGTGAAGCGCATCTGGCGTGCGCTCTGCACGTTGGGTGTCTGTTGCACCAGCACGCCCTTATGGTCTTTCAGCAAAGCACCCTTGTGGAAGAGCACCGCGCAATAGTCGTTGAAGCCGTGCATGAGGAACACGTTCTTGCCCTTCAGCGTGTAGCACGGATGGCCCCACTTCAATTCCTCGGTGAGGCCGCTGTCCAACGCGATCTCGCGCAGCAACTGGAAGGCCTCCTGCCATTTCGTGTCCTTCGCGAAGAACCAGTCGACCTTGGGGTTCATGTTCACCATTGTTCGCCCGGCAACTTCGCCGCCTGCTTGATCCACGCGGCCATTCGTTTCGCGTCCGGTTCGCCGTCCTCATACAGATCCAGGTAGCGCACGTTCTTCTGCTTGCTGGTGCCGGGGGGCATGGGCTCCAAGTGCGCGCCCATGGGAAAGGCCACCTTCACGTATTTCGTGAGGCAGTGGAAGCCCATGAACCAAGTGGCATCATCGGTGCCGTAGAACGGCGTATTCCACTTCACCGTCTTGTGTACCCCCGGAACGGTACGTGTCACCAGTTCGTCCAACCAGTGGCCGATGTCCTGTTTCCAGCCTGGCATGGCGCTGATATATTCCTGCACTTTGGCGTCGCCGGTGCCCTTGGCGACCTGCGGATTGCCACCGGAGAGGAGCTTCGTCTTCGCCGCCGTGCGCGGCTTGATGGACTTGCGGGTGGAGGCCGCCGTGGCTTCCTTCGCTGCGCTGATCTTTGTCGCGGCCATGGCCCGAAGTAATGGACATCCGGTGAACTCCCATGCTCTCGTTCCAACTGACTGAGTTTCCTGTGCTGGTCACGGAACGCATGGTGCTTCGGCCCCTGCGCGCATCGGACGCCGGCCCGATGTTCACCATGCGGTCCGATCAGCGCGTGATGGAACACGTGAACCGGCCCATGGCGCGGACCGTGGAGGACGCCGTGGCGCTCATCGAGCTCATCAACGCGCGCATCGCCGCGCAGGAGTCGTTGCATTGGGCGCTCACAGTGAAGGGTGAGGATGCGTTCATCGGGCTGATCGGACTGTGGCGTTTGGTGAAGGAGGACCACCTTGGCGAACTGGGCTATACGCTCATGCAACCCTACTGGGGCATGGGCTATGCGAGCGAAGCGATCGCGGCCGTTGCGGAATACGGCTTCCGTACGATGGGCCTGCATCGGATCGAAGCGATCACCCGCCCGCAGAACCGCGCGTCGATCAGGGTATTGGAGAAGAACGGCTTCGTGCGCGAGGGATATTTCAAGCAGAACGTCTTCTGGAACGGTGCGTTCCATGATTCGGTCCTTTTCGGCCGGCTGGCCGGACCAACATCACCGTAGTACCATGGCCAAAGCAGTGCTCAAGACCCGGGTGAACGATGCGAGCGTGGACGCCTTCATCGGCAAACAGCCCGCGCAGGTGGCGGCCGATTGCCGCATCATCATCCAGTTGATGCGGAAGGCGACCGGTGAGGCACCCGAGATGTGGGGCGCCAGCATTGTGGGCTTTGGCCGCTACCGATATAAAGGGGCCGGCGGGCGCGAAGGTGAATGGATGCTCACCGGGTTCAGTCCGCGCAAGGCCAACCTCTCGCTGTACATCCTGTCCGGCCTGGACAAGTCGGCCGGTGCGCTGAAGAAACTGGGCAAGCACAGTACGGGCAAGGGCTGTCTCTACATCAAGCGCCTGAGCGACGTGGACCTGGAGGTGTTGGAGGATCTGATCCTGAAAGGGGTGAAGGGGCTTGAGCAGCACCGGGTGAAATAGGCTGTTGTCCGCCTTACGA
>Ga0138256_10004850_pt1 | contig 14281 bp, 14 predicted proteins | sample KNB2016incub_MG_FD_105486 | JGI IMG/M metagenome (GOLD analysis project Ga0138256, IMG submission 105486) | Active sludge microbial communities from wastewater in Klosterneuburg, Austria - KNB2014incub_MG | ecosystem: Engineered > WWTP > Activated sludge > Unclassified | place: Austria...
AACAAGTTCCTTTACGAAAAGAAGAAGAAGGAAAAGGAAATGAAGTCGAAAAGTAAATCGGCTGAATTAAAAGAAATTCGTTTTACGCCCAATACTGATGATCATGACTTTGATTTTAAAGCAAAGCATGCGGAGAACTTTCTGAAAGACGGCAACAAGGTAAAAGCCTATGTTCAGTTTAAGGGAAGGGCCATCCAGTTCAAGGAAAGAGGGGAGCTGGTATTGCTGAAATTTGCCGAGCGTTTAAAAGATGCCGGTCAGGTGGAAGGTTTACCGAAACTTGAAGGAAAGCGAATGCTGATGATCATTGCGCCGAAGACAGCGAAGAAGAAAAAAGAAACTGCTGAATAAAAAAAAGCCGCTTTTGAAAAGCGGCTTTTTTGTGCATTCAATAAAATTTATTTCGAAGAAAGTTCAGCAAGGTTCATGCTCTTTGCAATTGATTTTAATACATCGGCATCATTACTGCCTCTTGATTTTATGGTAAGCATGAAACGATCGGCGATTGCATACGTAACAGTAGCGTTATTATCTTTCTTAAATACCTGTTCATACCCTTTTACCAGTTTCATTCCAGTATCAAACGAGCCTGATTTTTCTGAATCATTTTCCATTTGAATATTCATGCTGAACATCGTGGCTGCAGTTGTAAAACCAAGAGCAGATTGATTGTAATCGAGCAATTCAACATCAATGGTTTTATCTCCGCTTTTATACTGTTGTTCTGCTTTACTGAAACTCCCAAAGCCGGGCATGCTCATTGATTCACCTTCGGGGTCACCATCTTTTTCATATCCTGCAACATCAGGAAGGTATTTCTGTAAATCTTTATAGTTCATTGCCAGTGTATCACCTTTGGCTTTTCTTTCCTGTCTTCTTTTCTCTGCATCTTCTGTAGCTTCTTTTATTTGTTCGCCTGCTTCCTGAATATTATTCACGGTTATTTCACCGTCTTTGGTTTTTATGACGGTGTCTTTGTTTCTGCCGAGGCCGCAGGATAAAAGAATAGCTGAGCTTAACAGAATACTGCTGATGGATAGTACTGTTTTCATGTTTTTTTTCTAAAGCTATAACATAAATGAATGTGCGCCATCCCCATTTAAGGGGATACAATGTCAGGGAGCCTAAAGATAATCAGCTTCAATTTTGATCTTAACCAGCCAAAAAGGTGGGAGTTTGATGATTTTCTTCCTGACTTTGCCTGATTTTATTGAGTTTTTACCTACATTTGCAGCCCTTAACAGGGTAGCTCTCAGAGTTACATTGCCCAAACGGCCCCCTAAGTGTGTTGCCTGTGCAACGCCGCCATCAGGGTATCATCTTAAAGCGCATACAAATGCCAAAGGTAAAAACCAATTCGAGTGCCAAAAAAAGGTTTAAAGTAACCGGCACCGGTAAGATCATGCATCAGAAGAGTTTCAAACGTCACATCCTCACAAAAAAATCAAAGAAACGCAAGCGTAACATGCGTATGGACGGAGAAGTTGCACAATCTCATGTTCACTTTGTAAAACGTTTATTGCGTCTTAAATAAGATGCAGCTGTAAACACTAATTTATAATTTAAAAACATTCAGATATGCCCCGTTCAGTAAATGCAGTTGCGTCAAAAGCACGCCGCAAAAGAATTCTCAAGCAAGCCAAAGGCTTTTATGGTAAACGAAAAAACGTTTATACCGTTGCTAAAAACGTAGTGGAAAAAGGTATGACCTACAGTTATGTTGGTCGTAAACTCAAAAAGAGAGAATACCGCCGTCTCTGGATTGCACGTATCAACGCTGCAGTAAGAGAAGAAGGTATGACTTACTCTCAGTTCATCAACATCCTGAAAGTTAAGAACATTGATCTTGACCGTAAGATCCTTGCCGATATGGCAATGAACGAACCTGAAAGCTTCAAGAAGCTGGTTGCGTCAGTAAAGTAAATTATCACAAAAAGATAAGCGAACGGGTGAAGTAATTCACCCGTTTTTTTGTGCCTGAAAATCTTCATGGCATTGCATTATTTTTTACAATAAGTTTGCAATCAAAAAACAGTGACGAAGAATAAGAACCCATACGAATTGTCCAATAGTACTTACACCGACCTGGTGCATCAAACCTTCAATTTTCCACAGGAAGGATTTGAGGTAAAAGACAACTACCTGCAGTTTAACGGGCTTAACCTGAAAGCTCTTATTGACAAATACGGTACGCCTATGAAGCTTACTTATCTGCCCAAGATCGGGATGCAGATTAAGAAGGCGAAAAAGATGTTTGAAACTGCATTTAAGAAACATAAGTACGAGGGAAAGTATTTCTATTGTTACTGTACAAAGAGCAGCCACTTTTCATTTATCGTAGAAGAAGCACTGAAGCATGAAATTCACCTGGAAACTTCTTTTGCGTATGATATTGAAATCATCAACAAACTCTACCAGAAAAAAAAGATCACAAAAGATATTCAGATCATTTGTAACGGCTACAAACAAAAAAGCTATGTAACAAGAATTGCCAAGCTGCTGAATACAGGCTTTAAAAATGTAACACCCATTCTTGATAATACAGATGAGTTACAGATGTATAAAAGAACAGTGAAAGTGCCTTTTAAACTGGGTATCCGTGTTGCTGCTGAAGAAGAACCTACGTTCCCTTTTTATACATCCAGGTTGGGAATCAGGGCAAGAGACATTCTTGAATTTTATGTAGATAAGATTGAAGGCAATGAAGACCGGTTTCAGTTAAAGATGCTGCATATCTTTTTGAATAAGGGAATTAAAGATGATATTTATTACTGGAGTGAACTGAATAAAGTAGTGAACCTGTATTGCCAATTAAAGAAGATTTGCCCTGAGCTCGATTCAATCAATATTGGCGGCGGATTTCCAATCAAACATTCACTTGGTTTTGAATATGATTACCAGTTCATGATTAATGAAATTACAGGAACCATAAAAAAGACCTGTAAAAAAGCCGGTGTACCCATGCCGAATATTTATACTGAGTTTGGCAGCTTTACTGTTGGTGAGAGCATGGCACATATCTATTCTGTGCTTGGTCAAAAAACACAGAACGACAGGGAAAACTGGTATATGATCGATTCTTCTTTTATTACTACTTTACCAGACACATGGGGGATTGGCGAAAAATTCTTAATGCTGCCAATCAACAAATGGGATAATGATTACCAGCGTGTGGTGCTTGGTGGTATTACCTGCGACAGTCATGATTATTATGATTCAGAAGAACATATTAATGAAGTGTTCCTGCCAAAGCTGAATGGCGAAAGCCCTGAATCTTTATATGTTGGATTTTTCCACACCGGCGCTTACCAGGATCAGATCAGCGGATACGGAGGTATTAAACACTGCATGATTCCATCGCCTAAACATATTATTGTTGGACAGGATAAGAACGGTAAACTGGTTGACTGGGTTTATGCAAAGGAACAAACGGCACAAAGTATGCTGAAGATTCTTGGATATTAAGATCATTTCTAATAAAACAAAATGCCCTGCTTTTGCGGGGCATTTTTGTTATCATCTGTATCGAAACTAAACTATAGAACAGGTTTTGAGCTCACCATAAAATGCTTTTAAATAAAAGGTCAGTAAGCCCCTCATCAGCTTTATTCTCCATTTGCAAATCTTAAGTTACACAATATTTGTAAGTTTATATATTAAAGTTTAAACAATCAACAAATGACAAAATCAACCCAAATGAAGTTTTTTCTTACTGTTTCCTTAACAGTGATGTATTACAGCTCAATGACTGCACAGTCAACCGAAGATTTGGTAAAAACAGCCGTAAACAACATGTTTACAGCCATGAAAAATGCGGATTCTGCCGGATTAAAGAATGTATTTTCCGAAACGGCTGTTTTGCAAACCATCAGCGGTACAAAAGAAGGGGAGACGGTGGTAAGAACTGAAATAATCAGTGATTTTGTTTCATTTGTTGGAAAAACTACGAAGGGTGATGCAGATGAACAAATTAGTTTTGGCGCTGTTCATATTGATGGAGCTCTTGCTAGTGTATGGACCCCGTATCAATTTTTTTATAAAGGCAAGTTTAGTCATTGCGGAGTAAACTCATTTCAACTTGTGCGAATAAAAGGCGAGTGGAAGATTCAGTACATTATTGATACCAGGAGAAAAGACAATTGTAAATAAGCGAGCCTTATTGTATTATTTCTTTTTGGAGCGATATTTTTTATTCACTTTCGGGTCATCAAAATATTTATTGGCATCTTTTGAATTTATTTCCTGGATTTCTTCCAGCGGAACATCAATCAACTGTAACTGAATCTGCTTGAGATCTGTTTTTAGCTTTGTTGTTTTGAGGATAATGTCAGGATCTTTTTCGCCAATTAAACCATTTTCAGAAAGAATATATTCTAACCTGCGGATGCTGGTTCGCACCATTGAAACCGAATTCTGGTCATTTACTTTATTAGGTGAAACGGCTTCTTTAACCGGTACCAATGTAACACCCACAGCTGGTAAAACACGGCCAATTGTTTTCTGACTGTCGTTGGTTGAAGTACTCAGAATTGTACCAGCCAATGCGGTAGATGAGGAAGTCATATCAAATGCAATTCTTGAGCTCCTTGTCTTCCGGATTTTTTTATCGAGGGTGCGGAATGTAAATTTCAGTTGCTGAATGTATTTGTTATAGTCAGAAACAACCTTATCGTATTCCTGTTTTTTTAACGGATAGTTGATTGCATCACGAACAATCATTCTTACCAATGCGGTATCCCTGTTTCTGAATTTGTCAGTACCAATAAACAGCAGCTTAAAGATTTTTACTTTTCCTGAATCATTGTCTTTTACAAAGTCATAAGGAATCCACCAGGCAAATTCATCGCCGCATTTAGTGATACTGTACAGCGATTTAACGGGAATACTGCTTTCAAAATTGATCATCTCAAGAGGGAAGTTCCCATTTTCACAGGAAAGCTGAAAGCGGATTGTATCACCTTCATCAACTGTAACCGGGCTTGAAACAGATGGTCTTATTTTGGAAGGAATGATTTCTGTATTGAAAAATACGATGGTGAAAAAAGTATCCATTTTTTCAGAAGCTTTATTCAGATTCTGAACTCCCAGCTGCACTTTATATTCCACATCATATTTTAATTTACCCGAAAGGAAATATGCTTTTTCTGCTTTGAATGTGAGTAAACCATTATCCTTGTTGATGCGTAAACCAAGAGGCGAATTTTTTAAATACCAGTAATAGTTACTCTGTTCTTTATTAATATCAAGTTTATAACTTAATGAGCTGTCTACATGTAATGTAAAATAGGGATTGAGGTTACGGATACGGAGAACCGTATCAACATCGGGAATATGAATCGTGTCAGTCTTTTCCTGCGCACTGATTTGCAACAGAAATAACAGGCTGAGACAAAGGGTAATTGTTCGTTTCATGTTGAATTGCGGCGAAGATACTTATCAATGGCCAAAGCAGTGTTAAGAGAAATAAAAATCCCCGATGTGGAAACAAAGGGGATTAAACCAAAACCAACTGCTATAAAACAAGCTCTGTGCAATTCCTTACTGAATGGTAATATTTTTTACAGGTTGCTTTTCTTCCCTGAGTTTTGGAAGTAATAATTTCAACAAACCGCTTTCATACTTCGCCTGTATGGCTTCCGCATTAATTTTATCATCCAGGTTAAAACTGCGTTTAAAACTCTGGAAGCTGAATTCTCTGCGTACCACTTTCAGGTCTTCATTTTTTGTTTCTTCTTTTTTCTCGTAACTGATAGTGAGTAAACCTTTGTCAACCGTAATATTAAAATCTTCTTTATTACGCCCCGGTACATTTAATTCTACATGATACGCTTCAGGCGTTTCAACAATGTTTGCAGCCGGAGTAAACAGGTTGTTGATTGTTTTACCAAAAGCCGGTAACTCATTGAAGAACTCATCAAAGAATGAATTGAGGTTTTTCTGAACGGGGTTGTGAACTTTTACCATTGTCATAGTATTTATTTTTTTAGTTTTTAATGAATGGTATGGTATGATCAAATGGTATTCCATTCGATTTTTTCAGGACATAACTTCTGTTTTGAAACAGTTTATCAGACAAAAAGTCAAGATTGTGTAAGATTGTGCGACAAAATTTCCTGTTTTGATTGCCGTTGCAACTTTTATTCTAATTTTGTGCTGAATTAAAAACAATTTCAACCATGTATCCAGCAGAGATAGTATTACCCATGAAGGGAGAAATGACAGATGGCGGTTTTGATGAATTGCTCACACCGGAAGCAGTAGATACTGCTCTTACACAAAAAGGAACCAGCCTGGTTTTTATTAATTCAGTTTGCGGTTGTGCTGCAGGCAGTGCAAGACCGGGTGTATTGATGGCTGTGAGTAACAGTGCAAAACGTCCTGATCACCTGCTTACAAGTTTTGCAGGTTTTGATACAGATGCCATTAAAAAGATCCGTGAACATTTAATGCCTTATCCGCCAAGTTCACCGGCTATTGCATTATTTAAAGATGGTCAGTTGGTTCATTTTGTAGAGCGTCATAATATTGAAGGCCGCCCTGCACAAATGATTGCACAGAACCTCATTGGTGCATTTGAAGAACATTGTAATTAATCTTCTTCATAGTCAGTCAGTTCTTAATGAATTACTCCTCCGGCTTTTATAGTCGGGGGAGTTTATGTTTTAGTCAGAAACCCTTAGCCTGCTTTAATCAAAAGCCTTAGGATCGTTTCCTCCTTCTGTCTCATTTCTATCCTCTTTCTGGAAAAAGTAGTACATTTCTAGAGGAAGCGTTTGTTATCAGGTCTGAATTATTGAAAATAACAGTCCGCTAACTGCAAAAAAAATGCGTATCAACCCTGCTTTTAAAATCACATTAATTTACTGTGCTGTTGGTTTTTTGTGGATATATCTCAGCGATAGATTTCTGTTTCTTTTTTTTCAACTGAAAACTGAAAATGACCAAATCATTTTTCAAAACATCAAAGGTTTCTTTTATGTAATTATAACAGGCTATCTGCTGTATGCTTTGATGAAGTCGTTTTATAAAAAAAATGATGACAGGTTATCAGAGCTTGAAGTTAAGCAGCAACAGCTTTCTGCAATACAAACACTTACCAAAACCGGAAACTGGGAGTATGATATTTTGCAGCAAAAAATAATATGGTCGGAAGTAACAGAGCAGATTTTTGAAGTTGATGCTTCTTATAAATTAAATCATGATTTTATTTTAACCCATCATTTAAAGCACAAAGAGAATAAAGAGACCGTTCGTAATGCGCTGAAGGATGCAGAAGTGACCGGAGCATCATTTGATCTCGAACTGGAAATAGTTTCTGCAAAAGGAAATGAAAAGTGGATCAAGTTTGTTGGTAAACCTGTTGTGGAAAATAGTACCTGTATTAAAATCATCGGCTCCTACCAGGATATTACAGAGCTGAAAAACAAGGAAGAAAAGATTATAGAGTTAAGCAGGCTTTACCATGTTATAACTGATGTAAATAAAGCAACTGTCCGCTTGAAAGATGAGCTTACTTTATTTAAGGAGGTATGTGAGATTGCAGTAACTGTTGGTTTGTTCCGTATGGCCTGGATTGGTAAGGTAGATGAAGAAACACAGACAATAGTTCCCATTGTTCATGCCGGGGCAGAAGAAGGGTATCTTTCTCAAATCAATATAATTACTTATAAAGATGAACCGCTGGGAAGAGGCCCAACCGGCTCCGCTTTACGGGAAGGGAAGCATTTTGTTTGCAATGATATCGAGACAGATCCAAGGGTACAACCCTGGCGTGATGCTCAGTTAAAACGTGGTTATAAATCTTCAATCTCGTTGCCAATTACAAAAGGGGGAAAGGTAATTGGTGCGTTTACTTTATACGCACCACAGAAGAATTTTTTCGACAATCAGGAAGTTGAATTACTGAAAGATGCAACAGCTGATCTTGCTTATGCATTGGAAAACATGGAGAAGGAGTTGCTTCGTCAAAAGGCTGAGTCAAACGTTCTGGAAGCTTTGGAACGGTACGATATTGTTTCAAAAGCTACAAGTGATACTATTTGGGATTGGGATATTGAGAGCGGGACAATTTTTTACAACAAAGGAATTTCAAATGTGTTTGGGTATACAGATAGTGAGATAGTTAACACTTTTGCCTGGAAAGAAATGAATATTCATAAAGGAAATATCAGCCATGTAAAAAAGAAATTTAATGAAGTGTTTTATAACCGTGAACAGATTGTACAGTGTGAATACAGGTTTCGTTGTGCTGATGGCAGATATAAGTTTGTATTGGACAGAGCGTTTGTAAAATACAATGCAAATGGAGATCCATCACGGGTAATTGGAACAATGCAGGATATTACAAGTGAAATAGAGTATGAAATAAGAGTTGAAAAAGCAGTTATTACTACACAGGAGCAGGAACGTCTGCAGATTGGTATGGAGTTGCATGATAATGTGAATCAGATTTTGTCTGTCTCACTTCTTTACTTAGGTATGATAAAAGAAAATAATGCAAATGGCCTTAATGTGGATGGTACCATTTCTAAAAGCGAACAGTATATTAAAGATGCAATCAATGAAATCCGCAGACTGTCTCACGAACTTGCGCCGGTTTCGTTAAAGGATATTTCACTGCATGAAGCATTTGAAATTCTTACAAGCAGCATCAACGAAAACAAAAAAATCAGCATAAAGCTGCACATTGATCCGATGGATAAGAACCAGATGCCAGGCGACCTCAAAATTAATATGTACCGGATTCTGCAGGAACAAATGAATAATATTGTGAAGTATGCAGAAGCTACTGAAGTAACCATCAGCTTAACTGCAGATGAAGATTTTTTCAGGTTAATGATTGTGGATAATGGCAAAGGGTTTGAACCAAAAGTTAAGTCTAAAGGGATTGGATTGGAAAATATGCGGCGAAGGGCAAAATTATTTTCCGGAGAGTTTAAATTGAATACATCGCCGGGTAATGGCTGTGAAGTTATTGTAGAAATTCCCTTATTAAAAGAGCAGGATTAAATCTCTGCTTTTCCCGGCCTGTTAGTTTCCGATCTCTTACCTTACAATTGTATCAATCCGTTTTTTTCAAGTATCATTGCAACTCAAATTTTATTTCATGTATCCCAATTTATATTATTTTTTTAAAGAAGTGTTTGGTGTTGAATGGGAATGGGCAAGATTCCTCAATTCTTTTGGGTTTTTTGTAGCACTCGCATTCATTGCAGCAGCAGTAGTTCTTGCCAAAGGATTACAGCGAAAAGAGAAGATGGGATTAATGCAGCCCAAAGAGGAAAAACGTGTTTTTGGTAAACCTGCAACACCCTCTGAAATAATATTGAATGCATTACTTGGATTCCTGATGGGATATAAGATTATCGGGGCTTTTATGAATGCAGGCGAGGGTGTTGATCCCCAGGCTTATATTTTTTCATCACAGGGAAGCTGGGGAGCAGGTATTTTGTTAGCGCTTCTTTTTGGCGGATTAAAATGGTACGAAAAAAATAAGGAGAAAGCTGTTAAGCCCGAAGAAAGAATGATTCGTGTATGGCCGCATGAAAGGGTAGGTGATATTACTGTAATGGCCGCCATCTTTGGGTTTGCCGGTGCCAAGGTCTTTCATAATCTTGAAAACTGGAATGATTTTATTGCTGATCCAATCGGCGCATTGGTTTCATTCAGTGGATTAACTTTTTACGGTGGATTGATCTGTGCCGCAATAGCCATCATCATTTTTGCAAAACGAAAAGGTATTTCTATCCGTCACCTTGCAGATGCAATGGGCCCCACTTTAATGCTTGCTTATGCACTTGGACGTATTGGATGCCAGGTAGCTGGTGATGGCGATTGGGGAATTCCAAACAGTGCCTATATAGCTGATTCAACTGCAACAGTTCGTTTAGCAGAGCCGGGTGAGTTTCAAAAAGCTTTACAGAATAATCAGCCTTACTTACAACAGGAGTTCAGAGGAGTTGCAAAGCTGGAAGATATTCCGCATGCTTCATTCAAAGCGCCTTCGTTTCTTCCTGTTTGGATGGTGGCATATACCTATCCGCATAATGTAAACAGTATGGGTATAAAATTGCCTGGATGCGATCAGCCTGAGCATTGTAATTATTTGCCTTTACCTGTTTTCCCAACGCCATTTTATGAAATAGTAGCTTGTTTACTGCTCTTTGGTGTATTGATTTTTGCCCGACCGAAAATAAAACTCGCAGGGGGCCTGTTCTCTCTTTATTTGATATTAAACGGAATCGAACGTTTTTTTGTGGAAAAAATCAGGGTGAATACAAAGTACCAGGATCTTCCTTTTCAGCCAACACAGGCCGAATTAATCTCTCTTAGTTTGGTTATTCTTGGCGTTGTATTATTTTTTGTGAGCAAAAAGAAAGCTCAATCCGATTCAAAATAAAATTCCTGTCCAATTTTTCAAGGCTCCGGTTCCGGGGCCTTTTCTTTTTCCGCCTATCTCCATAATTGGCCTTTCCTACAGAAGTAAGTGTTTACCTGTAACATGTTTCTTGGCTGTCCGTCATATTACCTTCAATGAGTTTACCGAATATCAATATTATAAGCCATTCACCATTAAACAATGTACTATGTAAAACATAGAACCTACTTTTGGCATGTAATATAAAACGACAGGTACTCGTTAATCATTAAACCGAAACATCAAACCAATCATCATCATGAAAAAGATTTCAGCATTTCTAACTGCGGCTTTTCTAACCTTATCATTAGCCGGATTTGCTCAAAAAATCTCAAGAATCAGCGGAGAAGTAAAAGATGAAGCAAAGAAGCCTTTAGCCGGGATTACAATCTCGCTTTTAAAGGCAAATGACAGCTCACTTGTAAAGGCCGACATTACCGACAAAGCAGGTGCGTATGCATTTGCAGAGGTAAAGGATGGTGCTTATCTGATTGCTGTAACCGCTGCCGGGTATCAAAAAACTTTCAGCACATTAGTGCAAATTAAAGATGGGGGCGAAGCCGTGGTTCCATCTTTCAATTTGCAACCTGAAACAAAAAACCTGAAAGAGCTTATTGTTGCTGGCCGTAAACCTATGTTTGAACAAAAGCCCGACAAATTAGTGGTGAATGTAGATGCATCACCCACAAATGCCGGAGCCAATGCTTTGGAAGTATTGGAAAAATCACCTGGTGTAACCGTTGATAAAGATGGTAACATCAGTTTAAAAGGAAAAGGCGGGGTGCAGGTTTTTATTGATGGAAAGCCGGCCTACTTATCCGGTGCTGACCTGGCCAATTATCTGCGTAACATGCAGGGTTCACAACTGGAGCAAATTGAAATTATGACTAACCCACCTGCGAAGTATGATGCAGCGGGTAACAGCGGTATCATCAATATCAAAACAAAGAAGTCGAAGCAAATGGGGTATAACGGAAGTATAACTACCGGTTATACACAGGGACGCTATCAGCGTTATAACAACAGCTTTAATTTCAATTACAGGAAAAATAAAGTGAATCTTTTTGCCAATGGAAATTTCAATGCAAGAAACTCTTTCCAGGAATTAAATATACAACGCAGTTTTTCAGATCAAACAACCAAACAGATTGTTTCACTATTTGAACAGGAAACAAAGATGATACACAAAAACAGGAGTTTGAATGGGAAAGCGGGGCTTGATTTTTTTGCAACGAAAAAAACTACATTCGGTATTACAGCAAATGGTTTTTACAGTCCGGGAAAGTTTTTAAGTACGAGTGACATTAATATCTTCAACCCAGGTCATGCTTTGCTCGGAAAAACGTTTGGCAAGGCAGATAATTCATCAACCTGGAAGCACTTTGGTACGAATCTTAATTTCAGACACGTGTTTGATACAACAGGCAGAGAAATAACAGCTGATATTGATCATTTAAGATACAATGTAGATAATTCGCAGAGCTTATTTAACAGGTATGAAAACAGTACAGGTGGTTATTCGATGCTTCCTGATACATTGTATGGTAACCTGCCGCAGCAGATAAGAATCTATACTGCAAAGGTTGATTATGTACATCCGTTTAAAAAGGGATTAAAGTTTGAAGCAGGGCTTAAAACCGGATTTGTTGAAACGGATAATGATGCACGTTACGACAGCCTGCTGAACAATTCAATGAAACTTGATTCAGCACGCCGTAATCATTTTGTATATGATGAGTATATAAATGCGGCCTATGTAAATTTCAGCAAACAGCTCAACAAAAAAATCAGTGCGCAGGTTGGTTTACGCTTAGAAAATACTTCAGCAAACGGGCGTTCAACAGGGTATACATTAAATGAAGCAAGAGATAAGTTTGTTGACTTTGATACAACCTTTCGGTTGAGTTACACACAACTTTTTCCAACAGCATATATCCAGTATGCAATCAATGAAAAGCATTCGCTGGGTTTAAATTATGGCAGAAGAATCCGCAGGCCCGATTATGAAAGTTTAAATCCTTTTGTTGAATTTATTGACAGGTATACCTATGAGCAGGGTAATCCTAATCTGCGGCCCCAGTTCAGCCACAATATTGAATTGTCTCATACGTACATGGGCTTCTTAACAACTACATTGAATTACACCAACACCAACAATATTATCCAGGAAGTACTGGAGCAGAATGAAGATAAAAATGAATCGTACATCAAAAGAGCAAACATTGCAAAGCAGCAGCAGATTGGTATTGCGGTAAGTGCTTTCAAACAAATTAAAAAATGGAGCGGAAATATTTATGTGAATGTGTTTAATAATATGTTTGAAGGACTTGTTAATAACGACTTTGTAAAACTGAGCAGCACAACCATGATCATGAGTGCTTCCACTTCTTACAAATTCGGAAAAGACTGGACAACTGAAATAAGTGGTTTTTACAGAAGTGCAGGATACGAAGGTGTGTTTAATATTCAGCCTTTAGGTGAAGTGAATTTTGGAGTAAGCAAACCAGTATTAAAAAACAAAGCAACCATCCGTTTAAGTGTACGGGATATTTTCTGGACACAGGCAGCTAAAGGTGAAATTAAATATGGTTTGGTAAATGCCAGTTTCCAGCAAAGAAGAGATTCCAGAACAGTGGGTATGACTTTTACTTACCGTTTCAGCAAGGGTAAAATAAATGGAAATGGCCGCCGTAAAGCAGGTGGGGCAGGTGATGAGCAGAACCGTGTTAAAACAGGCGACAACTAATCGTTTTTAAACGCTCTCTATATTTCTCATGTTGATTGACGACCCCGGTTTCTACCGGGGTTTCTTTTTTTATCGGCTGATGAAATGCGAATGAAATATTTGAAATTATATTTGAACGATTACATTTGCAGTGTTACACAGAGGTATGTTTCATCCCTCTTTCTTCTTACTTCAATTTTATATTTTATGCCATCCTTTGATTTTGTAAGTAAAGTTGATCCCCAGGCACTGGATAATGCAGTGAATGTTACTACCAAAGAAATCACCAACCGGTTCGATTTTAAGGGAAACCATGTGAAGATCGATTTGAATAAAAAAGATTTCAAGATCAATATTGAAGTAGAAGATGAAATGAAGATGCGGCAGCTGATTGATACACTCATCAGTCGTGCCCATAAGCAGGGGATAGCACCTGAAGCTTTTGACCAGAGTAAAGGGCCCATTCAAAGTGGCAAACTCATAAAACAGGAAGTGCTGGTAAGAAATGGCCTGAAGCAGGAAGATGCAAAGAAGATCGTCAAGATCATCAAAGACTCGGGTTTGAAAGTGCAGGCTTCCATAAATGATGATATTGTAAGGGTTACCGGCAAAAAGATCGACGACCTTCAGGAAGTAATCCAGGCATCAAAGGGCTGGGATCTGGGTATTCCTTTGCAATTTGAAAATATGCGTTCATAAACTGTTCATAATCTAGGTTTTCAGGTGTTTTTCGGTGGAAAAACAGGTGCAAAAGAGGTGCATATTGAAAGCCCTGAAAATTTGGAAACGAAGATATTTGGATAGTAAATTTAATGTACAAAATCACTGGAAAACTTAGAAATAAGAAAGAAGGTGGTGGAGCAGCGAAAGTCCCTCAAAAGACAATTGCTGAATCCGGGAAGCACTGGGTTAGTAAGTATAAAAGCGAAAGCAATTATAAAGAATAATTTGGTGCTTCTTTTTTTGCCCTCCCTCGACGAAAGCCGGGTAAATAAGATCAAATTTCATTTTGCCGGAACAGGATTTACCCCTAAATTTGCGCTTTGTTTTAAAAAAATGCACGGCTGATCCGTGCTGAAAACTCCCAGGAATTATGAAAAAAGAGCTTCATCCAAAGAATTATCGTTTTGTAGTGTTTA